>ERZ778514.850-NODE-850-length-25300-cov-8.080214_pt1 | contig 25300 bp, 16 predicted proteins | sample MGYA00510344_ERZ778514 | MGnify/ENA primary metagenome ERZ778514 (study PRJEB29527, sample SAMN07138968) | mouse gut metagenome | material: feces | host: mouse | place: China:Nanjing | collected 2016-01-25 ...
ATTGATTGTCAATAACTTTTTGATTATTCAAATTCGTCGAACTCACGTTATTTAAAGCAGTTTTTATGTATTGGTTCTACGGACATTTACAAGGCGTGTTGTTGGACGAAGTGAAAAAATGTCCCTACCAGAGAATGAAGCTTGCAGTTATTTGATAGAGGGACTTATTGGCATGACTTTTAGTTTGCTTGATATATAATAGTAAAAACAAAATAAGGCGGCTCATTTTGAGCCGCCTTATTAATTCCTTTATCATCCGAATTTACGGAAGGCTGATTGCCTCAGAAGGACAAACATCAGCGCAAGTACCGCACTCTGTACATGTGTCAGGGTCGATTGAATACTTTTCGCCTTCAGAGATAGCGCCTGACGGACACTCATCAATACATGTACCGCAAGCGATACAGTCGTCACCAATTACGTATGCCATGATAATATTAAGTTTTTATTGTTAATAATTAATGTTTAATACCTACTTTTATGTTATGCAAAGTTAGTATATTTATTCTAAATACCTAATACAGGGTATTTCTTTTTATTTTCTTTAACAACTTGGGATGTGCTGCCGCTCTCCGCATATATGACTGGAAAGTGTGGTGACAGCGGCATTTCTATACAATAATAAAAGGGTATAAGGCGTTATAAAGATATATGAAACGCAGACTTATACATATTATTATATTTAGTCTCTGTGTGCTGGGAGCAGGCGCGCAGGGCACAAAGGTGCAGAACAGACCCTATACCGACTTGCGTCCGTTCCATTTCGGTGTTCTTGTGGGTACCCATTTGCAGGACATGGAGTTTGAGAATGTGGGTCCGCAGATGATAACGGGAGAAGACGGGGTGACGGCAGAGAAGACCGTGACGTGCGACCAGGACCGTTGGGACACGGGATTTACCGTGGGGGTGCTTGGCGAGTTCAGGCTAAGTGACAACTTTGCCTTCCGGCTTGCGCCGACAATGTATTTCGGTACGCGGCACCTTACGTTCTACAACCACACGGACAAGACGGATACGGGAGAGCCGGTGACGGAGAACCAGGACCTGAAGTCGATATATGTTGCTGCCACGACAAGCATTATTTTTGCGGCACCGCGTCTTAACAACTACCGCCCGTATATCATGGCTGGGCTGAACCCCATGCTTAATCTTTCGCCGAAAGACAATGACTATGTAAAGCTGAAGCCTTACGACTGCATGTTAGAGATAGGTCTGGGATGCGACTTCTATCTTCCTTTCTTCAAGTTGCGTCCGGAACTGAAGTTCAGTTACAGCCTGATAAACAGTCTCGACACGAAGCATCCCGACCAGTTGCGCGACAAGAACATGCTTATGTATGCCAAGTCCGTGAAAGAGGCGAGGAGCAAGATGATAGCATTGACGTTCTACTTTGAATAAAAAATCCGGCGGAGCTGTTCCGCCGGATTTTTTATTTTAACGTGAGTTCGATGAATATTACAAACCACCCCTGCCCCTCCTTTGAAAAAGGAGGGGACGCAGCGCAGGCATTGTATGTAGACATTTGTCCTTTAACTTCTTCTGACTTCCCATAACTTCTTTAACTCCCAAACACTTTACTCCTTCCGTCATTCCTACGCGTCCCCTCCTTTTCCAAAGGAGGGGCAGGGGTGGTTTGTAATATAACAGGCAAGATAAATTCGTCGAACTCACGTTATTTTATAAATAGGGTTTTGCAATACCGTTGAATAATTTCAGGTTTTGCAACACCGGCTATTTTCTTTTTCTGTTTGCCCGCTGTTCCCTGTATTTGGCTTTCTGCCGCGCGGAACCGCTTCCGTGAGCACCGGTTATATATGCCTTCTTCTTGGCTTTGGTCCTTACTTTGCTTCCGTTCCCGTTTTCCTGCTTGGCAGGGCGGAACACGATGCCGCCGCCTGATATTATGTCATCGATGTTGTCGCCTTGGCTCATAAACTGAAAATTTATATCAATGATGGAACAGGCGTACACCCGTGAATGCCATTGCGATGCCGTACTTGTCGCATGTCTCTATGACATTGTCGTCACGCACCGAGCCGCCTGCCTGTGCAATATACTCCACACCGCTCTTGTGTGCCCGCTCGATGTTGTCGCCGAAGGGGAAGAATGCGTCGCTGCCCAGTGCCACCTTCGTGTTCTTTGCAATCCATTCCTTCTTCTCTGCCATTGTCAGCACCTCGGGCTTCGTCTTGAAAAACTTCTGCCATGTGCCTTCTGCCAGTACGTCGTCGTGGTCTTCGCTGATGTACACGTCTATGGTGTTGTCGCGGTCTGCACGGCGGATGCCGTCGACAAAGGGCAGCGACATAACCTTCGGGTGCTGGCGCAGCCACCATATATCAGCCTTGTTGCCTGCAAGGCGCGTGCAGTGTATGCGGCTCTGCTGCCCCGCGCCGATGCCTATTGCCTGTCCGTCCTTTACATAGCATACAGAGTTGCTTTGGGTATATTTAAGGGTTATGAGGCTTATTATCAGGTCGCGCCTTGCCTCTTCGCTGAATGTCTTGTTCTGTGTGGGTATGTTTTCAAACAGTGCCGGGTCGTCCAGTTTTATCTCGTTGCGTCCCTGTTCGAATGTTATGCCGAATACCTGCTTGCGCTCAATAGGCTCCGGAACATATTCGGGGTCTATCTTTATTACGTTGTATGTTCCCTTGCGCTTTGATTTCAGAATCTCTATTGCCTCCGGTGTATAGTCCGGCGCAATCACGCCGTCGCTCACCTCGCGCTTGATTAGTGTTGCCGTTACGGCATCACATGTGTCACTCAGTGCCACGAAGTCGCCGTATGAGCTCATGCGGTCGGCACCGCGTGCCCTTGCGTATGCGCATGCTATTGGAGACAGTTCTTCCTTGATATCATCTACGAAGTAGATTTTCTTGAGAGTGTCGCTCAGCGGAAGTCCCACAGCCGCGCCTGCGGGAGAAACATGCTTGAAACTTGCAGCCGAAGCCAGTCCCGTTGCAGCCTTAAGCTCTTTTACCAGCTGCCAGCTGTTGAAGGCATCGAGGAAGTTTATGTATCCCGGTCTGCCGTTAATGACTTCTATGGGCAGTTCGCCTTCGGTCATGAATATGCGCGAAGGCTTCTGATTTGGATTACATCCGTACTTTAGTGCTAATTCTTTCATTTCTGTTGTTGAAGGTTTTATGCGTGCAAAGTTACTGTAAATATAGAACTTACGCAAATTTTTATATTATTTGATAGCTTATGCCGCAGCATCATCAGCCCTGTTATATAGATGCTAATGTTTAAATATCTTAACTAATATATATACAAACAGTTAAACAATGTAAACGCGGCTATTTAAACCTTTATTGTAAGCACGTTGTCGTAACCCGTTGAAAATGAGCTTCTAATTTGATGCATAGTTTGCATGCCCCTTGTTTTTCACCATTTGAAAAAGATGTGAACACACCGTGTTGTTTGGTATTTTTTTATTAATTTCGCGATTGTTGTTTAAAAACCTGTCTTTTTTAAGGTTTCAACTACTTACCTTTTTTATATAATACACTTGTATCTGTTGTGATGAATAATAAAATATTTAGAGTTTTCATACTGTTGTTTTTCATGTCCATATCACCGGTATTTGCCGTGCCTGACAACGACAAGGACAATGACGGCGAAGATGAAGAGATTGGCAATTACGATTTTCTTTATGGCGGCAGCGACGCAGACTACAACTATGATGTCGTGGCTGTGGACAATGTCCTTGATGAGGCTTTCTCCCATATAGGGGCACGTTACCGCTCGGGACAGTCGGGACCATACGCCTTCGACTGCTCTGGGTTTACAAGCTATGTATATGGAAAGATGAACATTCAGCTCAACCGTTCGTCGCGCGACCAGTACAGTCAGGGCGATCCTGTTGTGAAAAACGACCTGCAGAGCGGCGACCTCGTGTTCTTTACCAGTCCGCGCTCGGGACGTTCCATCGGTCATGTGGGCATCGTTGTGGATGTCAATCATGTCACGGGCAGTTTTAATTTTATTCATGCAAGCATAAAGGGAGTTAAGGTGAGCAACTCCAATGATGCTTATTATGCGCGCCGTTACGTAGGAGCGCGGAGGGTTATGTAATGCAGAATATGATGGTTATAGCAATATTGGCAGCTTTAAATATAGCTGCTTGTACATCGGCAGGTGCGGACAGACAGTTGTCCGTGCCTGTTGTCGTTAATGACAGTGTGGAGGCGGATGCCGACTCTGTGGAGTCTTGTGCAGAGAACAGGCGTGACACTTTTGTGGTGTCGCTGACGGGAGATATAATGATGGGTACCACTTTCCCCGAGGTCAGGCTGCCTGCAAACGATGGTAAGGACCTGTTCCGTGATGTGAAGAGTTTTCTTGTAAACGCCGATATTGCTGCCGGAAATCTTGAGGGAACATTGTGTGATGCGGGGAGCACTTCCAAGAAGAGGACGGCTCACAGCTATTCTTTCCGCACTCCGCCTGCCTATGCCGCGCTGTTGAGCGATGCCGGCTATGATTTTCTTAGCATGGCAAACAACCATGCGTTCGACTTCGGCATAGAGGGAGTCAGGTCTACGGAGAAGGCGCTGGATGGGCAGGGTATAAAATATGCCGGCTTGCGGGGGGGCGTACGGCAATTGCCGTAGTTGAGCGTGACGGCATAAGGTTTGGCTTCTGTGCCTTCGGACACAACGGATACACTTTCCGTACTCAGGAACTTGACGGCGTTAAGGCGATACTCGACAGTCTGAAGAAATGTTCAGACATAGTGATAGTTTCCTTTCATGGCGGTGCTGAGGGCAAGGCTTGCCGCCGTCTGCCTTATGGCAAGGAGACTTTTCTCAATGAAGACCGCGGCTCGCTGCGTACTTTCACACATTTCTGCATAGACAACGGTGCCGACATAGTGTATGGGCACGGACCGCATGTGGTGCGCTGCATGGAGGTTTACAAGGGGCGTTTCATTGCTTACAGCCTTGGAAACTTCTGTACTCCATACGGAATAAACACTTCCGGGATATCCGGTTATGCCCCGGTGGTGAGTATAAAGGTAAACCGCAGCGGTGAGTTCCTGTCCGGACAGATACACCCGTTTATACAGCGTTATGGCGTTGGACCGCGGCGCGACACCACAGGAGTGGTCGTAAAAGAGATTAGAACGCTGACCGAACTGGATGTAAATGGCGGAAAGATAAGAATATCGGACAGCGGGAAGATTGAATAGGAAGTTAAAGAAGTTAGAGGAAGTTAAGGAAGTTAAAGGACAAATGCTGTATATACAGTCAACAAAGCATACGTCCTTTAACTTCCTGCGGCTTAAGCCGCATAACTTCCTCTAACTTCTTTAACTTCTTTAACTTCTAATTTTTATAGTCAGAATTCATCTCCCCAAATGTCGTATCCGGGGTTAAGCTTCGATTCTTCCGGTACTTCTTCGCCTTCATCTCCATATTCAGGCGGCTCGATGCCGGGTTCATATTCATTGCCTGTGCCCGGTGTTACCGTCACATTGGGCGAACCGGCGAGCAGCGTGGTGTCATTCTCTATTCTTACAGCCTCGCACAGAGGCTTTATATATGTCTTTTTCATAAAATATCAGCAAGTCATTTAACAATTGTTTTCTGTCCGTTTACGATATAGATACCCTTGGGCAGCCCGTCGGTGGTATTTGCCACCTTCTGTCCGTTGAGGTTGTACACGCCGTTTGCCCTTATAGCCTGTATTGCTTCGGGGGCAAGCTCTGTGAAACTTATTGACGTTGTGGTGCCCTGGTCTCCGTCGTCAACACCTGTCATTGACATTGTTATTGACTTTGCTGCCGCTGTGCCGTCGTTGTTTTTCTCTATATACGAGCGGTATCCCTTGCCGTAAGAACTGCCTTGCGATACGTACAGTTTGCCGTTGCCGTCGCTAAGGAAGATGTCTCCCGCCTTGTAGTTTATGCTGTAGCCTGTCTTGTTTGGAACATCGGCGGTTGAATATCCCGGTGTGCCCTTTGCTGTGTAGTTGCCGCAGTTTATAGAGATAGGCGATGTTGCCGTGTCAAGATGTTTTCCGTTAACGGTTATAGATTCTATAGTCTCTATAGCGTCCATCGCTTTTGGCTTAATCAGATAAGGATATCCTGCAAGTATGTTCTGTATCTCGTGATAGACAAACTGCAGATTTGCCACGCTGCCAGCCGTTTCTGCTTTGTTTAGTATTATTATCTGCGTGCCATCGCCGAATGCAGTCTTAACCTCGTCTTCTGTCATGTAGAACGGCAGTGTCAACGTGTTCCATTGGTTTGTCTTTAATGTGCGGTTCAGCGTTATCGTTGCATAGCCGGCGGCATTTGCTGTTTCCGTATATGCTTTTATGTCAGATAGTCCGATTGTGCCTGAAGGCTGTGTGTTGTCGGGTATGAATGATGCACCGCAGAAACTCATTGCCGAAGTGTTGGAGAACAGATAGTATGTTTCGCCTGCCTTTACATCAAATTCGTATTTTACAACATCTCCTGTGCCAGTCTCTGCTTTCTTCAATACAGTGCCGCACTGGTTGGTTGCATAGAAGTCGCCGCTGTGCATAACGTATGCCGTAATCTTTCCGTTCTTTGTCGGTTCCATTGTCATAAAGGCACCGCGTACAGGCAGAGTGAAAGGCTCACCTTCTTTAAAGTTCTCTTTCGTTTCATCCTTGGCATCGCTCTTTCCAGTGAAGCAAACGTTAAAGTTGTCAAGACCTGTACTGTTTTTGTTTTCCTCAGCGGGTGCCCAACTGTCTGTAACGCTTCCGCTACCGTTGTTATATGTACCTTCGTTGTGCTTCCATCCGCCGAACTTCATGCTGACAAGAGTTTTGTTGTTGTCGTTTACATCTTTGATATAGCGGATAGGGTTGTTGAGTGTTGGAGTTTTGTAGTTGGTAGCTACGCGGTAGGTATATTTGTAAAATGTACTGCTGCTCCCTGCCTCACCTATTGGAGTCCAAATGACGGAGTATATATAGTTCTTTCCTGTGGTATCATATATGCAAATCGTATTACCTTTTGTTGTAGTTATTTCAATTGAGGTGACCGAACTATTGGCTTTTGGAGTAATGGTAGTAAGTTCTTTTTTTGCAGTTTGATCGTATATGGATGTACTTGTACCTTTTGCAGTGCCTGCAAAAACAATAGTGATTGTCCCTTTTTCTGACGGAGCATTGAACTTCATCCATCGTTTGCCGTTTTTGTCGGCGTTTCCGTTTATCTTTAGATGATGGGAATAGTCAATAAGATTGATGGTTTTGGAACTTAGTTCAATATCGTCTTTACAACTGCCATATGTCATAATGGTCTCAGATCCGTCTGTACTCTTAAATTGGACATCGTTGACCGATTTATTATCGGTGGAATTAAATCCAGTCGGTTTTTCTGTAAAAGTCCATACAATCGGAGTTCCGCCTCCGGTTGTAATTTTTTCCATTTCCGTTTCACCCTCTATCTTGTCTTTTTCAGGGTCTTCCGGTTGTTCCTGTTCTTTGACAGTAACGTACGTTTTACTTGATGTTATCTTTGTTTCTCCGCAAGAAGCCTCACAGTAGTATTTTCCCGATAGGGGGGGAGAAAACGTTGATGATGTTGCCCCTTCTACTTTTGTTCCGTCTTCGTTGTACCACTGGTATGCAGGTGTTCCGCTGCCCGAAGCCTTTATACTGATGGTCGTTGTAGTGCCTTTTGTCAGGTCATAGCTTGGTGCGAGGTCTTTTTCGAATAGTATTTCTTTGTTTGCCTGATATTGCCGCTCGTATTCGGTCGCCGCGAGGATGAATGCGCCAAGTACTTTGCCTTCGGTTATGTTCTCGCTTTTTGCTACTCTTGAAACATCAGAACCTAACAGATAGTATTCTTTTGTGCCATTACGGTATTTTGTTCCATATTCCAAGGCAGTATTCCCTGTGTTGCCGAGTCCAGCCGAGCGGCAGCTGCCGAAGATGTGCATTCCGTCAGATCCGTCTGCGGCAAAGAACTGGTTTATGATACATTGATATGCTTTACATGCCGTTCCTTTATATGTTCCTTCGTCAAGATATCCTAAGCGGATAGCCTTCAGATACGCTGCTGCAAATATTGCAGTAGCCGACGACTCTATGTAGTTACTTGTTGGTTTATGCGGGTTTGATTTATTTTTATCATAGTTCTTATAGTCAGATGCTATAAAATCCCCTTTTTCGTTTAATATCTGATACCAGCCGCCAGTCGTTTCGTCTTGCCATCGTTGCAGTCCTTTGGCGAGGCCTTCCAAATGTTCTTTTATTTTAATGTATCTGTCATCATCGGCTGGTATTTTAGCCTTGTCCATCTCTTCGAGCATATCGACAAGGGCGAGGAAATACCAGCCGCAGGCGCGTGCCCAGTATGTAGAGGAAAGATATTTTGACTTTCCCTCTTTGCTGCTCAGTCCTGCCCATGTCTCGGAGTGTGAGTCGCTGCTCGTTCCTGCGTTGGCATCGAAAGCGTGATACATCAGCTGGTCAGTGCCGTTCCAGCACATGTTCCATATAATGTTTAGCTGCTTTACGGCTATGTCCCAATCGGTCGCGTCGATGACATGACCGCTTGTGCCTTTGTAGTTTATGAGCTGTGCAAGCAATACACCGCCCATATACTGTCCGTCAAGCCACATTTGGTTGTTATATATTTTCTTGTGCCACCAGCCGCCTGTAACATCGTATCCTTCTGTTTCTGCCACTGTGCCGGCTGGTATTATGCATGAGGTGTTGTGGTTGTAAAGTCCGGTTACGGCATTGTCAAGTGCTGTTTTTGTTTTTCCGTATGTAGTAGTGTTGCTGTACTTGCCGTTCGTAGCCGACAGCTCGCGCAGGGGCAGATATAGCTTTGCCGCATTAAGGTCGTCGAGGCTTCCGCCTAAAGAATTATATTTGTCGCAGAAAGCGTTTCCGTAGTCCTCTATGCTAAGATACCATGGCTTTGCCCACGCCTGTGCCCAGTCGTATTGGCTGTAATATTGTGATGCCTCGATGATGCCCTTTGCCACAAGTCCGGGTACGTAGTCGAGCACGCTTTTGCCGTCTATTCGCCCTTTTGTCTGATTGCCTTTATCATCGTATACTGCAAATCCTACAGATGTCGTGTTTGCATTGAAGCTGTTGATGCGCGAATTTATCACCCATTGAGAGTATCTTATACCGTCGTTGAAAGAAAAATCGCTTTCGGTTGTTTGTGCCTTTGTAACGCAATGCCCTGCCAAAAGAATGAATATGGGCAATACTTTTTTTACAAAGACATCGAGACGTGAGCACAGCTCACGCCCTTTGCGTAGTAAGTTGTTTTGCATTTTTTGATATTTTAGTTGTTTAGATTATACTATTCAGTAGTTTGCTTGTAGTTTGTCTTCATCGTATAGTGCAACAATTGTTTGCGTGCACATAAGTATTGCAAATATACGAATAAGTCGAGAACAAAACAACAAATTTATTTGTTTTTTGTACTGAAAGGATTGATTATGGAAGTTAAAGAAGTTATTGGAAGTTATGCGGCTTAAGCCGCAGGAAGTTAAAGGACGTATGCCTTGTTGACTGTATATCCAGCATTTGTCCTTTAACTTCTTCTAACTTCCTTAACTTCTTTAACTCCCATAATAAATAACAACTTCCTTAACTCCCGATAAAATATTCCTCTATTTCAGAAAAATGCTTTTTATCACTGTGGCAGATGCGCCGGTGCTGCCCGTATGTTGCAGGTGGAAGCCCCCGAAGGTGTTGGGGTGGGGTATGGCAGCCTCGAGTTGCTGCGGTGTATGACTGACAATACTGTTTGTTATTGTGGCTTTTAGCATGTTGCCATCGGCAGTGAGCGTAACAGAACATCCTTTGCGGAACATATCGCAGCGCAGAGGACTGCTTATGGGTTTGATGTCTCCGGCAGAATACTCAACCAGATATGTCTCTACGGAGCGGTCATATTCAGGCGTGCGGATGAAACGTATGCCGTAACCTGTCAGTGTGCGGGTGTCGAACTTTATGCAGATGTCAAGATACTGTCCCGTTGCCGAGCCGAAACCCTGTCCCGCTCCCTTGCAAGGGTCGAGTGTCACGGTGCATGTCTGTCTGCCTGTCGGCTTGCCTTCGTCTGCCGGAGTAAACATCATTCTTGCACCTTTCTGCAGCTGTACCAGTCCCCATGCCCCTTCAGCACCGTCCATGCCCTCGGCATATCCCCACGAACTGCGGCTGTTGTCTGCCTGCCAGTCGTAGCGTGCGGTGTCTTTAGGCTTGTGACAGTCCAATGTCCACCTGCCCGGAATAATCTCCGGCTGTATCTGCAGGGCAAATGCGGGAAGGCTTACGGGCAGCGGTTCTGTTGGCGTTGGCACGCATAGCGGCTTTCCGTTGAGCGTGCATCCGGTCATCACGCACCGGTGTGCCGGGTCGGGACGTTTGTTCCACTCGATGTTTATATCGGGATCGTCGCTTGTCCAGCGGCATCCGGTCATCGACACCGGACCGCTTACCTTCGTCAGGTACTGCGTTCCCTGCGTCTTCGTGTGTATGTCGCAGTCTATGAATACTGCACCTTTCTCTTTGTCGGTGGTATAGAAAGGCTTGCCGGAGAACAATGTAAACCTGCATTTGCGGTATACGCCCGTGCCGCACAGCGCATCGTCGGTACATTCGAAATAGCAGTTGTCGAATGTGGTGTTACGTGCTCCGACGAAAGGACACAGGTTGAGGCGCGATATGAAACGGCAGTTGCGCATGGCATAGTTGTCACCCTTGCATATTGCAATCTGTGCCTGCACAATGGCATCTTTTCTGCGTCTGCGGTTCATCTTGGGGTTTCTGGGGTATATAAGGTCGGTGTTGCAGTAGTTTCCGAAAGTAATGTTCTCAGCAACGATGTTGCTCCCGGTAAAGTGGAACATCGTAAAGTTGCCGTCGGCACCTTGAGTCTGCCCGCGGTTGCATGCCAAGACGATGTCTTCGGGATTGTCCGACAGACCGGTTATCCTCACCCTGTCCAGCTTCAGCATCATGCCGAACGGTGTCTTTGAGCCGGGCAGCGGCTTTCTCTCTTCCTCGTCGTCGGGATTGTCTATCCAGTATACCGACGGTTCTATGTATATGTCCGTCCACAGCGTGTCCTTGCCGTTGTTGCGCTCTGCATATCTAAGGGCTTCGTTTACAGTTTCGAACGTGAACATGTCTGGTATTGTCTTCTTTCCGTTTACATACAGACACTTGTTGCCGCTTTTCAGCGTTGTGCCTTTGTATTTAAACTTTGTCTGTGCCGTGCAGACGATACAGTGAATCAGTATCATTGCCGTTGTTATAATGTTTCTCATAATGTGTTTATATAAATTGGTGCATGTTCTTTTTCTGCAAAGATAATGCAAGCCGAACGCAATCAAGCTTACTTGAGATTGCTGAGGCGAAGCTTATCTTCTGCAAAGATAACGGAAAAAGCGGCATTCATGGCGTGTATATACAAAAAATCCTTGCCGTATGGTTAAGGCAAGGATTTTGTTCGTTAGGATTAAAGCTGTCAGGCTTTCGGAGTAGCAATGGTCTTCTTCTCTGCGATGCGTGCCTTCTTTCCTGTAAGTTTGCGCAGGTAGTAAAGCTTTGCGCGACGCACTTTACCATGCTTGTTTACCTCAATGCTGTCGATGTTCGGAGACTCGATAGGGAAGATACGCTCAACACCTACTGTTCCTGACATCTTGCGAACGGTGAAACGCTTCTTGTTTCCATGACCGGAGATGCGGATAACCACACCGCGGTAGAGCTGGATACGCTCCTTTGAACCCTCGATAATTTTGTAAGCGACAGTGATTGTGTCACCTGATTTGAACTCAGGGAACTGCTTGCCGGTTGCAAATGCTTCTTCAGCAACTTTAATTAAATCCATTCTTGTAATAATTAAATTTGTTTATCGTTCCAACGTAACATAGCAAGGCTACTCTTCTTCCTGCCAGCGATTACGCCGAAAAGCGGTGCAAAATTAATACATTTTTCATTACGCTCCAAGACTTATGCGCCTTTTTTGCGTCTATCTGCTTAAAATTGAGACGTTTCCGACTTATTATGGTATCACCACCTTGCGTCTGTTTATTATGTAAACGCCCTTTTTAAGGCTGCCCGTGTCGCTGCCAATGTAACGTCCGTCCATGGAGTATATCCGCGTTGTGCCGTCTGTTTCATCGCCGGCATCAATGCTATGTATGCCCGTGGTGTTTGCCTTTATGTCTATATAGTCGGTGCGGCAGCGCATGTTCTTCTGAGTATAGAAGTCGATGCGTATCTCGTCGCCATGCTTGAGGACAACGGATTTTGTGTTGCGTGTCGCCATCTTGTTGTTGTTTGCCGTTGCCGTCCACTGGTCTTTGCGTTCTTCGTTTATGTAAAGTCCGAACCAGCCCTGACCGGAATTCTCGTCAAAGTATGCTGTTGTGAAGTCGTATGTACCGTCGTTGCCGTCCCATACAAAACTCATGTATCCCGGTCCCTGGTCGCCCACGTTGCACGAGTCGTTGGAGGCAACAATCCATCCTTGCGTCACATCGCGCTCGGGGAAGCAGAGACCGCCCCTTACGGCGTGTTCAACCTCGTTCCTTCTAACGCGTGCCTTGCTTATGTCCGACTTGAACTTCCACACATCACCCTTTACCACCGTGCCGTCCGCGTTGTTCACATCCACACGCCAGTAATATGTCTCGCCATGGCGGAGCCCTTTCGGCTGGTAGGATGTCTGTTCTGCATTTCCGGCTACAGCATCGGACAAGTCTTCATTGTTGCCTGTGTATACTGTATAACTCTGTGCGTTAAAGCCGCTTCTCCACCGCAGGCTCATCGGTACGCATGGCGTTGCATCGCCCTTTATCTCGCGCAGCGGGGCATGCGCTTCACCGTTAAGCGGGGTGGGGTGGTGTGCTTTCTCATCGGCAGTGGTAAAGCGGAACACATCAGATGTCGTGCCGTCGTATTTTCCTCCCTTGACCGTCACCTGCCAGTAATACGTTGTCAGGGGACGCAGCTCGAAAGATGCCGGGTCGGCGGTTTGCAAAGCCTCGGGCGTTACACCTATTTTATATATATAGCCTGTTGCTCCGTCAATGTCTCCGCAAAATATGCGTGTGCCCTTTGTCACGCCTATGGCTCCGTTGCCGGGGAACGGAATGATGTCGCTCTCAATGCCTTCCGTACATCCCATGCGGCTTACAAGTCCGGGAACATCGGCGGCGTTGTCAAGGGCAAAATCGTAGTCGTAATATCTGCTCACGTCAAAGCCGTCGCTGTTGCCCTTCGTATTGCTGCTTGTGCTCTCAAAGATGTTGCCCGTGCTTTTAATGAAGCCCCAGTACGCGTCTTCCTCACCGTAGTCTTCAGAGTACATCTGTTGGAAAGCCTTGCTGACATTCTTGAAGTAGCAGTTGTCCACATTTACGATGGCACGTGCGAACATGCCTATGGCGTAGGACGTGTTCTTCTCGTTATAGTCGTTGAATATATGTCCCAGTCCGTAGCCTATGCGCGGGTTGCGCTGTGTGCAGTTAATGAAAGCGTTGTGATGATATGTAACGCGCTGCTTGCCGTAATCTGCGATGTTGCGCGTTCCCGAAGAGCAGAGAGATGTCTTGTCATGGTCGTGGAACTTGCACCACGACACGGTGAGATAGCTTGAGCCGTATGTAAAGTCAAGCAGTCCGTCGTTGGCGTCGTTCTCCTGTTTCTGGCTTGAAAGGTCGCAGTGGTCCACCCACACATGGTGCGTGTTCCTGAATGCTATGGCATCGGGGTCAGCCTTGGTTATCCTGAGATTGCGTATTATAATGTTCTTCTGTCCGTTTATATCCAGTCCCAAGCTGTCGCGGTGTGCTCCATTGCCGCCTCCGATAATTGTCTTATTGCTCTTCACCGACACATAGTCGTGTTTCTGTTTTGGATTGGTGCTGTAGTCATAGTGCCCCTTCAGGTCGGCATCGAGTATTATTATATAAGGTTCGTTGGCTCCCGCATATCTGGCAAAGTCCTCACGGTTTGTCACGTGCACAATCTTTCCGCCGGCTCCTCCCGTGGTGCCCTGCAGCCCCATGTCGCTGTAGTTTGCAAAGCCCACAAGTCCGCTCTGTGCGTAAAGGGAAACAGAACAGATAAACGTTGATGCTGATAATACTAATCTTCTGAGTTGTTTCATCATTCTTTAAGATATTGTTAAGATAAAGGTTATTATGTGGCAAATATACAATTATTTTGTGAAAAGAGTGTAATATTCTATCTGATAGATTGATTATTAACGCGAGTTAGATGAATATTACAAACCACCCCTGCCCCTCTTTTGGAAAAGGAGGGGCAGGGTGGTTTGTGATGTATGTTAAAGGTCTCTGTCATCTGACAATAACTTTCCTGCCGTTGATGATGTTTATACCCCTTACAGGTTTAGCCATGCGCACGCCCTGTATGGTGTATATCACATCCTTCTGCCGGTTTCCAGCCGTGATGCCGCTGATGCCAGTTGCCGTTGAAGAGAAGTCGATGATTGCCGCATTTCCTTCGGATGTCCATGCGTATGCGCCGCCTATCGATGTCCTGTTATCGTTCAGCGTATTTACAGCCTGACTTACAGACGGCAGCAGGAGACAGTTGGATATTGTACCCGTAGATACCGTTTCGAGGTTGTAGAACGCCAACGGCTTGCTTGCGTCGCTCTTGTGCAGGTTGTACGCCTTGCTGTCTGAGAGCCAGAAGCAGTTGGATGCCTCGCCGGCAAATTCGGGGCAGACAGCTCCGAGATAACGCGAGTTGCGCAGTGCCGCTGAATTAAGTGGGCTTGTCCAGTAGCGGAATGCCACGCTGCCTTGGAAGAAACAGTTGCTGATAGTTGAGTTTTCCTTGCTTCCTCCGCAGATACCGCCAATCTTGTCTTTGCCCTGAAGGAAACTATTGGTACCCGTAACACTGCAGTTCAGAATACTTGAAGAGGTGATGATGCCTGCGATACCGCCGGTGTTGGACCCGGAAGCGTATGTTCCTACATTCTTTGCCTCACAGTTTAATATCGTCGAGTTCTTGGCATTTCCCACGATAAAGCCGAGGGCGTTGTTTGCCGAGATAAATCCGTCTTCCACTATAAGGTTCTTTATAACAGCCCCTTCTGCGCGGTTGAATATTCCAGAACCGTTGGCACCGGACTTTATGTAAAGTCCCTTAATTGTATGTCCGCGTCCGTCGAACGTACCTGCGAAATACTGGACATCCTGATCTGACAGGTAATATCCTATACCGCCGAAACTCTTTATGCCTGCGGGGGCAACATAGTTGATGTCTTTTGCCGTGGTGCTGAAGTTAAGTTCGGTGGCACTTCGCCATGTAATGCCGCTCATCGGACTTATTCCTGGGTTGAGGTCGAGGTCGGCACCAAGTGCGTAATACTTGCCTTTGGTGTATCCGCCGCCCCAGTTCTTAGCCACTCTTCCTTTGTTTTCCACTTCAACAGCCAGCTTCATCAGCTGTTCGACGGTCATTATTATATACGGGTCGTCGGCAGTTCCCGAACCGCTCTCGAAACTTTCTGCGGCATAGTGCTCCAGCATGTCTGACGAGTAGTTGGTTTTTGCGCCGTCAGTATTTGCCGTACTTTCCGGCTCGTTTCCGCCACCGGGGAATATTCCGTCGTCTTCAACACCCTCAACAGGAGTGTCATCGGTATCATTGTATGTCACATCAGTTTCTGCTACGAGACTTAAAGAACCGTTTACAGACATGGAACGCAGTGTATACACGTCGCCCTCGCTATATGATGCGTCGTTAAAGCTGTTTGTGGTTGCGAGCGCAAAGAAGCGTCCGTTCTTGTATATGAGATAGCCTTTGGCTCCCTCTGCCTTTGTCCATGACAGCTGTCCGTCGGTCTTTGTTATCTTATTCGGTCTGCCCGGTGATGCAACCATCGGTTTGGGTGCGTATACTCCGCTGCAGTGTATGCTCTGTTCTGCGCCTAACGCATATACATATTCGGTGTTAAACAGGTTGTTTATAAGTGCCGATGTCATTATCTGAGGATTGTGTGCCTCGTTGTCGGTGATGCTCCAGCTTACACGTTTCGACAAGTCGAGCTTGTTTCCGTCAAGGTCCATAGAGCCGTATTCGCCCAAATATCTTGTTGCGCCTGCAGACATCTCTACAAATCCCACATCGCTTATATGATTGCCCATGCGGCAGTTGATGAAGTATGCAGCAGAGGAACGCTTGCCCCAGTTGCGCCCGAGGTGAGAGCTCTTATTGCCAATAGTTGCGTCGGCTGTCAGCGTGCAGTTGCGCAAGAACAATCCTAACCCCCATACATTGCTGAAGCCGGTTTTTTCTAAAGAAACCTCTCTTCCTATAGAGGCGTAATGGTCGCCGGGTGCAACAATGTATCCGGCCTTGTTCACCTGTTTTATCTCACAAGAATCAAGGAAGGCTATGCCGCTGTCGAAGATATAGTCTACCGTTCCTTCTACATAGCACTTGTATAGATACGAACGGCTGCTGTCGTTAAACCTCAGTCCGTCCTGATTTCCCTTTATCGCCACGTTCTTCAGTGTCATGCGGTCGCCGTTGTTCGTCAGAGCTTCTGCCTGTCCTGCCGTAGGTCCTGCGGTGTTTTCTACTGTGAAGTTCTCGCCGTAAAAATCGTTGGCGTGAATATACATTGTAGTGGTGATTTCTTCGTCATCGACTTCCGTGTGCGACTTGGCACGTGTAATCCTTACTCCGTCACGGCTCTCGCCGAGCATTGTTATCACAATATTCTGAGGGATTGTAACCTGCTCTTCGTAAATACCGTTCTTTATGAATATAAAGTGACGGACAGACTTGTCGGCTTCAGCGGCGCATGCGTCCACGGCAGCCTGCACGGATGTGAACTCACCCGAGCCATCCTTTGCTACAATGCGGAAGAAACGGTCGGGAGCCGTGAATGTGCCATCAATGGTCTCGCCCATAAGTTCTGCCAGATATTTCTCTAAAGCAGTATATCCTTCGGCATTGACATAGTTTCCGTCTGCGGCATTGTTCTTGTCAAAGCCGTTTGCATCTTCCCATGCGTCGGGCATGCCGTCGCCGTCGGTATCCCATCCGGCAGGACGGATGTCTTTCTTCTCACCCGGAAAGTAGTATGAGCCGTTGGTGTTTTTCTCCATTTCCGCATCAAGGGGGTCGTCAATTATGCCGTAGATACCTCCGTTGCCCAGCGTTCCGCCGTATGTTGCCGTTCCGTCGGTGCACTCTTTGATGAGACGTTTCTCTATATTGTCGCGTGTAAGACAACCAACTTTAGCTAATACATCCCGGTAAGCCTCTTCGGCAGTCTGCATCTTGTCCTTGTAAGTGTACTTTTCATAGTCAAATCTGTAACCCGGATAGAATACCTCCGGCACAAGCCAGTGGTCAAGCAGTTTTATCAGTGTGGGATTTTCGTTGACCACGCCCTTGTTGTTGTCGGCAGTGACCGTGGCGTTTCCCTCCATGTAGTTGCCGCTGAAATGCCATTCAGCCACCATCGTGGCATGAGATGGAGACATGAACCTGTAGCTCGCCGGGTTGGTTATGGCACGCTTTGTTGCCGGTCCCGGCTTGTAATAGTTGTTGCAGTAGTTTACCTGATGTCCTGAATATGCTCCGTCCTGATCGTTCTCACCGCCGTAAGCGGCACCCTGGCGTCCCCAGTTGTATATCACGTTATTGAGGAACTCGTTATAAACCACGATGTCGCCGGCACTCTTGCGTGCGCCCTGTATGCGCGGTGAACGGCTGTAGTTGTGTATGAGCATGTTGTGGTGGAACGTGCTTTGTCCGCCTCCCCACTGGCATCCGAACGAACGTGCGCTGCCTTTATGATGCCCTGCATCGTACAGACCTTCGTGGAGAATGCAATACTGGTATGTCTGCAAGTGTGATGTCTGGTTGTTTACAATCTCTTCTGCAGACCATCCGAATGTACAATGGTCGAATATTACGTTCTCCGCGTTCTCTGCGCACATCGCCTGATCGAGAGTCCCCTGTATGTCCTTTACAAGGTCGCTGCCGTCCCAGCCTTTGGAACTGTTGCGGAAACGCATGTTGCGTATGATGACATTCTTCGCGCCGTTTATTGACATCATGCGCGGATAAATGGTTATTCCCTCTCCGGGAGCAGTCTGTCCGGCTATTGTGATGCCCGTGGAGCGGTTAATGCGCAGCACGTCTTTAAGTATTATCCAGCCGGATACATTGAACACAACGGTAATGGGTTCATTGGGATATTGTTTTACTGCCCAGCGTAAAGAACCTGTAATCGGGTTTTCTGCATCATCTTCAAGTGTCGTGACAGTAACAACTATTCCGCCTCTTCCTCCCGAGGCAAACTTTCCGAAGCCCTCTGCTGAGGGGAATGCCGGTGTGGCTTGCCAGGCTTTGGGAAAGTCGTAGCTTTGGGCATTGGTATTGATAATTGCACCGAATGCTGCAAGCAGGAATGATAAAAACAGTTTTTTCATTTAAATAAAATAAGGTATAAGATTAGATATAAAAATGGACAGTCTCTTGCCAATACGGTGCAATTTCCCTGTATTGGTTGTTTTATTTAATAATATGTGGCGTGTAGATATTACACTTTTTGTGCTTAAAAAAACAGTCTGTATGCAGTTTCCTGCTTACAGACTATTCTTTTAGTTATCTTATTTCAGAATCTTAACGGTTGTACCATCGCTATATTTCACGATGTTGACACCCTTGCTGAATTCGTTTGTGCGCATTCCGCCGAGCGTATAAATAGCCTCGATGGTCTTTTCTGAAGATGTACCGATAGTGTTGATGCCAGTGCCGCCTGCGGTATCGAAACGTATTTCCATCAGGTTCTGGTTGCCCTTTGAAGAGCAAACGAGAATGTATTCGCGTCCAGCCTCAACATTGGCAGATGTGGTGTGGAGCAGCATCGTCTCTTCATCACGGTATGACTGAACATCGAGCCACTTACCTGTAAGCTCGTTGTTAAGTTCTTCCTCTGTAGGAGTCTGGTATATACCGATAGAACGGTTGTTCTTTCCGCTGTAAACGTCGAATGCCAGATTACCTGCCTTCTTTGTTACAACGCGGAGTATAGACTGGTTCGAGCCTGTGTCCCAAAGAGTTACATCTTCTGTGATGTCTGTCTCAGGATTGATTGTGTTGCCGAGAGTAGAACCCATGTTGATGTAAGCCTTTACGTTCTGGTCTTCTTTCAGAAGATTGTAGTGTGTACCAACGCTTACAGTTGTAACGCCGCTGATAACGATGTCTGTCTGGTCCTCGTTAAGAGCCATGTCAGCCGGGAACATCGGGTCAACACCCCAGAAAAGCGTTGCATAGTCGGGATAAGCTGCTGTGAAGTCTGCTATCTCCTGAGCGTTAGATGGCAATACATATCTGATGCCGTCTTTCTTGAATAGCTTTATAGCCTCAGCAACAGGTTCTTCCGTAGGTTCGAAACGTATTTCCATCAGGTTCTGATTACCTTTTGAAGAGCAAACAAGAATGTATTCGCGGCCTGCCTCAACATCAGCAGTTGTTGTGTGAAGTTCAGCCGTGTTATAAGCCTGTACATCGAGCCACTTTCCTGTCAGCTCGTTGTTGAGTTCCTCTTCTGTCGGGGTTTGGTAGATACCGCAAGAACGGTTGTTTGTTCCACCGTAGACATCGAAGGCAAGCTTTCCAGCTTTCTTTGTAACGACACGGAGTATAGACTGGTTTGAGCCGGTGTCCCAAAGAGTTACATCCTCTGTGATATCTTTCTCAGGATTGATAGTGTTACCGAGAGTAGACCCCATGTTGATGTAAGCCTTTACGTTTTGGTCTTCTTTCACAAGGTTGTAGTGTGTACCAACGCTTACGGTTGTAACGCCGCTGATGACGATGTCTGTCTGGTCTTCGTTCAGCGGCACGTCAGCCGGGAACATCGGGTCAACACCCCAGAAAAGCGTTGCATAGTCGGGATAAGCTGCTGCGAAGTCTGCTATCTCCTGGGCGTTAGAAGGTAATTTGTACGTGTTGCCGTCTTTGGTAAAGAGCTTGACAACATCAAGTTGTGCACTTGCACTTACAGCAACCAATGCTGTAACAAGTAATGTGAAAAGTTTTTTCATTGTTAGTAATTTAATGAATTGATAAATATAATGTAATGCTCACTTGTTTTTCATTGAAGGTGTATCAAAGTCCCGGACAGTCCCCATGATAAAGAACCGGACAAGAGACTTTGATACATTATCCTTATGCGTTAGTATCCGTTCGTTCCGAACTCGTCCGGGTTGGCAATCTGGTCGAGGAACTGTTGCGGTATCGGGCGTACAATGTGACGGCTGTTGTTGAACGTCGTTATGTACGGGTTCATTCCCGGTGTAGTGAGATACTCGGCTGTCAGCCTGCCGGTGCGTTTCAGGTCGTACCAGCGCCATTGTTCACCACAAAGCTCGCGCGCGCGTTCCTTTAATATATAGTCTATCGTCATATCGTTTACGCTGACGTCCATCAGGGCGGCATCGCCTGACACGGCGGCATGGCGGCGGACGGCGTTAAGATATTTCAGACCTTTCTGCGGATATCCGGCAACGATTGATGCTTCGGCGGCAATAAGATAGATGTCGGTCAGACGGATTATAGGAATATCCATCATGCAGTACTGGTTTGTATATGTGTATTTGAAGGCACGCCACTTCTTCCATGAGGGCTGCAGAGAGCGGAAGTAGCTGTATGCGGCGCGTCCGCCGTAAGGCTCATTTTCACCTTTGCGTATTTCGTACTGGTTGTCCAGACCTACGGCAAGGCGCTTGCTCTTTGTTGTCTCAAGTGTGTCAAGTTCCCAGTTAGGGGTATATACAGCAAGACCGTCTGATATACTTTCGTCCTCGAGCAGCTGGTTTGCAGGGTCACCAGAGTTTGCATAATAATGCTTGCCAGGATATTTCATGTTATAGTCTACGCCCTTGAGTCCTGCTTTTGCTATGCGGCGTTTTGCAATGGTATTGAAGTATTGTTTGTACAGATCTTCATCGAAAATACCGGTTTCCTCATTTACGGCTTTTTTGTATCTCTTAAGTGTTTCCTGGTTAAGAGAAGTCTGTGCAGCAGCATAATACTTGTAGTAGAAAGCCTGCTCAAAGCGTGTGTCTGGAGTTACGTCGTTCTTGTTCTTTGCAAACTTGATAAGTTCCGCGTTCTTCTCGCTCTTCTGCAGTTTTGGTTCGAAGCATTCAGACAGCAGATACAGTGTGGGACCCCATACGGTGGCGTTGGCACGTCCGTATCTCAGTCCGGCACCGTTAACGCCGAAGTTCTGTGCCTGTGAGCCGATGTTCATCATGTAGTACTGGCATGTACGTCCGCGGTTCCACCATTCCGGATTGTTTCCCGTCTCGTGGTCTATTGCTTCCGTGAACAGCACTTCCTTGTTGTTCTTGTTGTTGTCGTCATCCCACATCTGTGCATCGCCGCTCTTTGTTGCCGTGCTTGCGTATAGTCCGCAGCTGTATTGTGAGGCATTGTCAATCAGTTCCGTTGCATAATAGAAAGCAGAGTCTGCACAGTCCTTGCGCTCTGTGCTGCCCTCGCCATAGAGGCGTGTGCGCTGAAGATATGCCTTTGCCAGCATTCCCAAGGCTGCCTTACGGCTTGCCCTGCCGCGCTCTCCCTGGTTTACGGGCAGGTTTTCTGCGGCAAACTTAAGGTCGCTTATTATCTGGTCGTAGAACTCAGCCTCGGTAGAGCGCACGCCTTTCTCAGATGATACGCCCGATGATGCGAGAGACTCCTTCTGCAGAACTACGCCGCCCCACTGCTCAACTATGTGGTAGTTGGCAAAGCCGCGCAGGAAGTATGCCTCTGCCACTTTCGGCTTTATGCTCAGAGAGTCGAAGTCCGTGCCTCTGTTCTGATATGCGATTGCCGTGTTACAGTAACCAACAATTGCATAAAGACTGTTCCAAATGGTCTTTATTACGCCCGACGACGGTGTAAGGTTCTCGTTGTAGTTTGTGAGGTCACCGTGTCCCGAATTGCGGCCGCCGTTCTTCCACAGGTCCGTTCCCATTTCCATAAGGTCTATGCCGTCAACCTTTCCGTACATGTAATACACGTTCTCGTAACAGGAGTTGACAATGGCGTCCATTCCTGCCTGCGTGGTATATACTTTGTCGGTGTCAAGGGCGGCGTAGTTTGTCTCGTCCAGAGAACACGCCCCGAGAGTCAGTATCATTGCCGCGCCTGTATATATAATCTTTTTCATTGTCGTATGATATTTTTAAGTTGTTTATATTCTTAGAACGAAGCGTTTATACCGAATACGATGGTCTTGTAGAGCGGGAACTTGTCTGATGCGTTGTTTTCCGGGTCCATTTTGTCAAGTACGTCGCTCTTGCTCCAGATGAACGGGTTCTGTATTGTGGCATATACGCGGAACTTCGACATTTTCACTTTCTGGAGCACGCTTTTGGGCAGTGTGTATCCAAGGGTGATGTTCTTAATTTTGAAGAATGAGCCGTCAACGTATCGCAGTGCTTCTTTCTGAGCCCCGGTGATGCTTGCGCCAAATTCGTGGCGTGGATAGTCGTTGGTGGGGTTGTTTACAGTCCAGTAGTTGTAACATGTGGGCTGGTTCTTGTTGTCCACGTATGACAGAAGTTCACCGTCTATCATCTGTCCCCAACGCATCGAGCACATTATGCTGAGGTCGAAGTTCTTGTATATGAACTGGTTTGAGAAACCGAGCGTCCAGTCCGGAGTCTTATGTCCAAGTATCATCTTGTCGTTGGCAGAGACAGCGTATGTATGACCGCGCATGAAATATTCGCGCTCGCCGTTTTCTCCCTCTTTGTAATAAGCTCCGTTATAGGTCTTTGTCACCGTCACAGACTCGCCTGCTTCGTTCTTCACGGTCTCCTCGCGGGTATATGTATATTCCGGATCCCATGTAAGGTCGGGAGTTGCAAGATGTACGTCTCCCGGCACGCTGCCGAAGCATGCGGCCCTGTCTTCCTCGCCGAGCTGCCATATTCCGAGTTTCTTATATCCGTATATGGTGTTTACGGGCTGTCCCATGAACAGGTTCAGGGCTATGAGGCTCTCTGCCGACACATTGTTGCCGAGGTTTATTTCCTTTAGCTGTTCCTTGTTCTTTGCGTATGTCAGCGTGGAGTTCCACTTGAAGTTTTTCGTGTCGATGTTTCTTGTGTTTATCGTAACTTCCACACCCTTGTTCTTTATGCGCGCGATGTTCGACATCTTATAATATGTAGCCTTGGCATTGTAAAGTCCCAGTGCCGTCGGCAGCGGGCGGTTGTAGAGCACGCCCTTTGTGTCGGTGGAGTAGTACTCGATGCTTGCGTCGATACGGTTGTTGAGCACGGCGATGTCGAGACCGTAGTTCCAGTTGTACGATTTCTCCCATGTCAGGCTGTTGTTTGCCACGTTCTGTGCAAGGATGTATGTTTGCAGGCGTCCGGTTCCGAGATTTATTGCACCGTCGGATGTCGTCACGGCAGTAGATGTTACGTACGGTGAAATGTTCGCGTTACCCGTCACACCGTAGCCCACGCGCAGCTTCAGGTTGTCGAGCCATGAGCGTGTGCCCTTCATGAAGTTCTCTTCAGAGATACGCCAGCCGGCAGAGAAAGCAGGGAATGCACACCATTTGTCATAGAGCTGTGAGGCTCCGTCCCAGCGTATTGAGGCAGAGAAGAGATATTTGCCCATGTAGTTCCATGCACCGCGGAGGGCGTATGACATCTTTGCCGTTTCCTTGTAGCTTGATTCTACCTGCGGGATAAGTCCGCCCTTGAGGTTGTACCACAGAAAACCGTCGAATTCAAACTGCTCGTTAGAACCCAACAGTGTTTCGGTCTTTGAACGCTGGTACTCGGTGATGCCCGTCAGCGTAATGCTGTGGTTGCCAAGGTCGAGACCGTAGGTAAGAATGTTCTGCCATGTGTAGTTCCAGTAGTTCGACTGGTTATATGAGGCAATGCGCTTGTTGTCTGAAGAGCCTGACAGTTTCATGAATGTGTCGAGACCGTCCCATAGTCCTGTTCTGCTGTGTGACAGGTTTGCATTGAGCAGCGATTTGAAAGTAAGCCCTTTCAGCGGCTTTATCTCTATGAACGGGGCTATGTTGAGCGTTGTGCGCTTGACGTTGTTCTTGTAAGCGTTGGGCTGGTCATCCGCCATTATATTAATGTATGAGTCCATGTCGTCAATGGGGCGCTGCTTCAGCGAGCCGTCCTCGTTGTATACATCTCCTAAAGGCAGATAGTTGAGAGACTTGGAGAGACGTGAGTTACGTTTGTCCTGGTCGCGGTATGTCAGTGTCGACTGGAAACCTACGCTAACCATGTTGTTCATCTTGAACGTTGTGCCGGCACGGAATGTTATCTGGTTCATCTGGTCGTTCTTGTAAAGACCCTTTTCCTGCTGGTATCCCATGGACATATATCCCTTGACGCTCTCCGAACCTCCGCGCAGCGAAACCGAATAGTTCTGCTGCATACCTGTGTTCAGTATTTCGTCGCGCCAGTTTATCCACTTGTTGTCGTTGTATGCCTGTACTGCTCCCTCTGACAGTCCTGCTGCATTGAACAGCTCGCTGAGGTCTTCCGGATCGCGGCCTTCGCGTGCGGCAAAGCCCTCACGCAGATAGTTTATCCATGCCTCGCCCGAGTAAGTTTCTGGATACTGCGGAAAGGCATTGATACCGAGATATCCGTTGAAGTCTACCTGTATCCTGCCCGTCTGTCCCTGCTTTGTCGTTACGATGATTACACCGTTGGCACCGGCAGAACCGTATATTGCCGTAGACGATGCGTCCTTAAGCACGTCGATAGACTCAATGTCGTTGGGGTTGATGTCGTCAATGTCCCCTCCGGCAATACCGTCTATAACGAACAGCGGTGCGCTGCTCGCGTTGAGCGAACGGTTACCGCGCAAGAGTATCTCGGGAGAAGAACCCGCCTGTCCGGATGATCTTGTAATGTCAAGACCTGATATTCTTCCCTGCAAGCCTTCCATGGCGTTCATTACGGGCGCCTGCTTTATTTCGTCAGCCTTCACAGAGCTTATGGCACCGGTAAGGTCGCGCTTCTTCTGAGTACCGTAACCTATCACCACAACTTCGTCTACGGCATTGCTTTCCGGCTTCATTGTGACTTTCATGCCGTTTCCTGCCTTTAGTGTCATGTTCTCGTATCCTATATAAGAGAACTCTATCATGTTCTTGCCGGCAGGCAGCGACAAACTGAACTTTCCGTCCAGATCCGTGACGGCGGCAATCTGTGTGCCTTTCACGACGACGGTCACTCCGATCATC
>ERZ778514.853-NODE-853-length-25233-cov-5.513941_pt1 | contig 25233 bp, 20 predicted proteins | sample MGYA00510344_ERZ778514 | MGnify/ENA primary metagenome ERZ778514 (study PRJEB29527, sample SAMN07138968) | mouse gut metagenome | material: feces | host: mouse | place: China:Nanjing | collected 2016-01-25 ...
AGACATAATCAGACGCTTTCAAGCCTGTAGACTCAAAGAAAGATTTCGGCGTATATTCCTTTCCTTTATAAGTAAACTTCTCCGGAGCGGTACCTAGATAGATCTGATGTACAGCAGCGACCGCCTTCTTCCATAACATAGCGTTATTCTCATCAGACTGCAATTTGCGCAATCGTCCTTTGGCGATAGCGGCCACCATAGCGTCTGTCAAAGCGGAAAGCTCGGTATGGTTACTCAACGTATCGGAATACATCACGCCCGGGCGCATCACCTCTTCCGGAACCAAGCCGAATGTTTCCATCCCATAGAGCGCGTCATAGAAAGATCCGCCTTGCGAGAACGAGACATCCCCGTGTGTACGTACGGCTGCGTCGGCACGATCCAGATAGGTGTTATATACCGTAAACATCTCGGACAGGTCATACTCGCCCTTTCCCATACGGAGCAACTCCGACTCCAAGAACCCGTATGAGGAATAGCACCAACAGGTACCGGCCCTGTTTTGGTTCTTGACTGGTGTGATCGGGTTCTCTTTCACGGTCGTGAACACGAATCCCTCCTCGCTATCTTTCTTATCCGTGTCCTGCGCTTGGATCGTAGCGGACATCGTCAGAGCGAATAGCATACTTGAAACTAAAATAGTCTTTTTCATGTGAATTTTTATATTTATATTAGTATTAAGTCCGTATCACCCGCGAATGTAAGTTTTTTATCCGTAGCTAACTCTACAAAGTCGTACGTATTTGAGATATTTTATCTAAGTTTGTCTCTTCAGAAAAAAACATATAACTAATTATCTGCAAAATGAGAATATCTATTATTGGTTCGGGTAATATCGGTGGAGCGATCGCACGAGGTTTAGCGAAAGGAACCATGTTCAATGCCTCTGATATCACTTGTACTGCCCAATCGGATGAGACCTTGGAGAAGATGAAAAAGATCGATCCGGACTTTATCTTAACCCATGATAACATGGAAGCGGCACGAAACGCCGATATCATTATAATCGCCGTTAAACCTTGGCGCATGGAAATGATTATAGATGAGATTAAGTCGGTGCTCGACTTCGAGAAACAAATCATTGTCTCTGTAGCGGCTGGCGTGACTTTCGATCTGTTACATACTTATTTGACCAAGAACACGGACTTCGACTGTCTGGCTACCCCCACGATCTTCCGGATCATGCCCAATACAGCTATCGAGGTGATGAGCAGCATGACTTTCGTTTCCGCCCGCAACGCCTCCAAGGAGCAAACGGACTTGATCATCCATATTTTCAACGAGCTTGGCAACGCCATGTTGGTAGAAGAGCGGCTGATGGGCGCAGGAACGGCATTGGCATCCAGCGGAATCGCTTTCGCTTTGCGTTATATCCGCGCGGCGATAGAAGGTGGCGTGGAACTAGGTTTCTATCCCAAACAAGCGCAAGAGATCGTGGTACATACCGTGAAAGGTGCCGTTGATTTATTGCTCGAGAACAAAAGTAACCCAGAGATGGAGATCGATAAGGTAACGACCCCGGGCGGTATCACCATCAAGGGATTGAATGAGATGGAACTTTCCGGTTTTACCTCTTCCGTGATCCGAGGGTTAAAGGCCAGTAAATAAGTACATCGCTCTCCCTAAACAGCCATTCGCAAATACCGATATCGGCACAGGGCCAAAGCAGTAGTGGCGTAAGCCCGCACCGGTAGTGCTTACGCCACACGCCAATACCGACATCACCCCATGCCGATACCGACGTTTTCTTCAACGGTTATTCTTACGCCTTTCCATCTCAGCCTCCAACATCCGGAGTTCCCGGCCAGTCTGCCCAGCGACAGAGGTATTCTCTTCCGCACGCCGGATCAAATACGGCAGTACATCCCTTACGGAGGCGTAAGGAACATATTTAGTTACGTTATATCCCGCATAGGCAAGATTAAAGGAGATATTATCACTCATCCCCAATAGCTGGGCAAAGAAAACACGGGAATCATCACAGGCGATCCCTTTCTCGTCCATTAATTTAGCCAACTTATAATTACTCTCCTCATTATGCGTTCCCATAAACATCTCGAAACGATCTAAATGATCCATGGTGAAACGAACCGCCGCATCGAAGTTCTCGTCCGTCGCACGCTTATCCTTGCAAATCGGATCAGGATAGTCTAATGCCGCCGCACGCACACGCTCCGCTTCCATATAAGCCCCACGCACGAATTTCACGCCGGCGATATAATCTTTCGCCACGGCGTCATCGTAGATACGGCGCAAATAAGGCATCCGGTCATGGCGATACATTTGCAAGGTGGCGAATACGATCGCACGTTTCTTGTTGAACTTACGCATCGCCTCATCGGTAAGCTTATCGATAGCGTCTTGGAAACAATAATCCTCGGCATCCACTAAGATACGGACGTCGTTATCGTAAGCCCGCTGGCAAAGTGCCATAAAACGCTCACGAAACTCACGAAAATGCCTTACGTCATCTATCGTAAGCTCTTCCCGTTTCTCGGAAGCCTTGGCCAAAAGCTCATCGGTCGTGATCGTGGAAGGTTTAAATACGGCATAGGCTAGATTCGTATTTCCTTTCGCAAAATCGATCGAGCGTAGGGTTTCCTCGAAAGTCGCTTGTATACCCTCCGGGGTCTGCTCGCTTTCCGCTGAATAATCAAGCGTTGATTTCACGTTGTATTTCATCAAGTGGTTGATAGCAGCGGAACAGTCTTGTAAAGTTTCTCCCCCAACGAACTGTTTATATAAGGTAGGCTTCACCGCCCAAGCCAGCGGGAAATGTATTTTCAAGGCTATATTCGTGGCTACTTTGGCGCATTTTACCAACCAAGGATATTTTATCGTATTAAAAAGCCAATAAGCATTTTGTAGTTCTCCTCGCGACTTCGACGAGAAAGCGATCTCGGTATTATTAAAGTCTAACATATCGTATATAGATAAAGGTAACGTCATAGCGTAGAGACGGAGCGTGCCCCGTCTCCCCACAATCAGTTGATATTTCTTAATTGTAACAATTATTTCTCTCCTAAGAACGGATATCCGTAGCTCGTCGGAGGAACCAAACATTCCTTGATACAACGAGGATTCGTCCAGCGAATCAAGTTCAACGGACCACCCGCCTTGTCATTCGTTCCGGACGCACGGGAACCGCCGAATGGTTGCTGGGCGATCACGGCACCGGTCGGTTTATCATTGATATAGAAATTACCGGCCGAATAGCGCAAGGTATTGAATGCCTTATCGATCGCATAACGATCACGAGCGAAAATCGACCCCGTCAATCCGTACGGAGAAGTACGATCGCAAAGTTCCAAAGTCTCCTCATATTTAGCGTCGTCATATACGTAGATCGTAATCACCGGCCCGAAGATCTCCTCCACCATGCTCTTGAACATCGGATCCGTAGTCTGGATAACCGTTGGCTCCACGAAATAACCAACAGATTTGTCTCCGTTACCACCAAAAAGGACCTCCGCATCCGGAGACTGTTTCGCATAATCGATATAACTCATGATGTTATCGAACGAGGCCTCATCGATCACGGCGTTGATAAAGTTCGTGAAATCCCGCACGTCACCCATCTTAATCTCTTTCAGCATATCTCCTACATAATCTTTCACCTCTTTCCAGAGAGAAGCCGGGATATAGGCCCGAGAACCCGCCGAGCACTTCTGCCCTTGATACTCGAACGCACCACGTACAATAGCGGTAGCCACATCCAACGCAGGAGCGGAAGGATGAGCGAAGATAAAGTTCTTGCCACCTGTCTCGCCTACGATCTTGGGATATGATTTATAATGCCCCAAGTTCTCTCCGATCTGACGCCACAAGGTATTGAACGTAGAAGTAGAGCCTGTAAAATGGAATCCCGCCAAATCACGGCTCGCCGTAATCACCTTACCGATCATGCTACCCTGTCCCGGGATGAAATTCACTACGCCATCGGGCAAGCCGGCCTCTTGGAAAACCTTCATCAAGAAATAGTTCGAATGGATCGCCGTAGTAGAGGGTTTCCATACCGCCACGTTGCCCATCATAGCCGGAGCCATATTCAAGTTGGAAGCGATAGACGTAAAGTTGAACGGCGTGAGCGAGAACACGAAACCTTCCAAGGCACGGTATTCCATACGATTCAATATACCCGTCTCGGAATAAGGTTGATCGGCATATACTTGACTAGCATAGAAAGTGCTGAAACGCAAGAAATCGATCAATTCGCAAGGAGCGTCAATCTCCGCTTGGAACGGATTCTTACTCTGTCCCAACATAACCGAAGCATTCAATATATAACGATATTTCGTAGCCAACAACTCGGCAACACGAAGCATAATGGACGCACGTTCCACCCATGGCAGCTCAGACCATTCCTTATGCGCTTTCATGGCGGCATCGATAGCCATTTGCACTTCTTTCTCGCCCGCCTTATGGTAAGTAGCCAATACGTGATGATGGTCATGAGGCATAACGACCTTACCGGTATTACCCGTACGGATCTCTTTTCCACCAATTACCAGAGGAATATCCCATTCCTCGGAACTAATCTGCGCCAACGCTTTCTTTAAGGATGCTTTTTCACTTGATCCGGGAGCATACGCTTTTACCGGCTCATTAATGGGTTTGGGAAATCTAAAAATAGCATTATCCATAATACTTCAGATTTTAAAAATGGTTATTCAATGAACTTTCTGCTGTAAACATAGCAAATTTATTTTAAAACAGTGGCGTATAAACGTTAATATATATCAACCAAAGATAACCTCATTTCACGGTCTATACAATGATCTAAAAGGTCTCTCCCGAAAACAATCTGCAAAAGTTGTTTGTTACATTAACATATTAATCATCTTAAAGGAATAAAATTATGGAAATTAAAAGAGTTTGGATTGAGGAGGATTGTATCGCTTGCGGTACATGCGAAGGTATTTGCCCGGAAGTATTCACTGTTACAGATCGTTCACGTGTAAACGAAGGAGTTAATTTCGATGATTTCGAGGCGGGTATTAAAGAGGCTGCCGAAAGCTGTCCGGTCGAGGTTATCAAATACGAATAGACAAAAACACATTAACCCTTACTTTTCCTTCCTAGATAAAATATCAGAATCATTGCGCGATCTATAATAACACGTTACCTTTGCCGGAGGTAAGGTTAATAACATTAACCTCTTACGGGAATAGAAAGAATCGAAATAAGAAATAAGAAATAAGAAGTAAAATGAGAAAATTAGTATTACTAAGTTTTGTTATTGTCGCCTCTTTGCAATTCTGCGAGGCACAATCATTGGATAAGATGCAATGGTTCAACGAGCCGGAACAATGGGAGATCAAAGACAAGTCGCTTTCCATGCAGGTCACTCCCCAAAGCGACTATTGGAGGATTTCCCATTACGGGTTCACGGTAGATGACGCTCCTTTTTATTATGCGACTTATGGGGGTGAATTCGAGGTTAAAGTCAAGATAACCGGTGATTACAAGCAACGTTTCGATCAAGCCGGCCTAATGCTTCGTATCAATCATGAAAATTATATAAAAGCTGGCATAGAATTCGTGGATGGTAAATATAACCTAAGTGCGGTCGTTACGCATAAGACCTCCGATTGGAGCGTTATCACCTTAGACAAAGCGATCCCCTATGTATGGATAAAAGCCGTCCGGAGATTGGACGCCGTGGAGATCTTCTACTCATTCGATGACAAGGAATACACCCTTATGCGTAACGCTTGGCTACAAGACAATATCCCCGTACAAGTCGGGGTTATGGCCGCTTGCCCCGACGGAAAAGGATTTAATGTGACATTCGAGCATTTCAAGGTAAAACACCTTCCGGATCAGCGCCGGTTAGAATGGCTAAAGAAAAATGCTGAATAAGTATTAGATGCTTATCTTTCAAACGCAGATGACACGGATCTACTATTCTTATCCGTATTATCAGCGTCATTTGTATTAAAAACAAGCCATACCTGTTAATTAGAAAAGAAAACAAAGGCTTTCACCTTCTTTTTGCTTTTTATTCCTATCTTTGGAGCGACATAATACAATAATTTCAGTAAAATGAACGAACAGATACAACAAATCGCAGAGCGTCTGGCCGGACTACGGGACGCACTGGAGATTACGCCGGAAGAAATGGCAAAAGTCTGCAACCTCACGACTGAGCAATATTTGCTGCTGGAAAGCGGCACGGTGGATATTTCCGTTAGCGTATTGCATCAGATCTCACAGGCTTATGGCGTAGAATTAACCACGTTGATGTTTGGCGACGAGCCTAAAATGAGTACGTACTTTATTACTCGTAACGGAAAAGGTGTTGCCGTAGAGCGTACGAAAGCCTATAAGTACCAATCATTGGCCGCCGGTTTCGTCGGACGTAAAGCGGACCCCTTCTTGGTAACCGTACATCCCAAACCAGAGGATGAGCCAATGTATCTCAATTCCCATCCGGGACAAGAATACAATATGGTATTAAAAGGACGCCTGTTACTGCAGATCAACAATAAAGATCTTATCTTAGAAGAAGGTGATAGTATTTATTTTAACTCAGAGCTTCCTCACGGTATGAAAGCGCTGAATGGGGAAAAGGTCAGTTTCTTGGCCGTCATTTTATAAACGATCAACAGCATGTTAGAAAGATTTATAGATAAAACGACGTTCGAGTCGCAAGAGGATTTTATTAAAAACTTCAAGATCAAGGTTCCGGAGAACTTCAACTTCGGATATGATGTGGTAGACGCTTGGGCAGAGGAAGAACCGGATAAGAAAGCATTATGTTGGACAAATGATCATGGAAAGCATATCGATTTTACGTTTGCCGACTTGAAACGGTATACGGACCAGACAGCTTCTTATTTCCAATCCTTGGGAATCGGACACGGCGATATGGTGATGCTGATACTGAAACGCCGTTATGAGTTCTGGTTCTCTATCATCGCATTGCATAAATTAGGGGCTGTCGTGATACCGGCTACACACTTACTGACCAAGAAAGATATCGTTTATCGTGCGAATGCCGCTGATATCAAGATGATCGTTTGCGCTGGAGAGGAAGTGATAACAAAACATATTATAGAGGCTTTGCCGGACTCACCGACCGTAAAAAATGTCGTATCCGTAGGGCCGGAAATACCGGAAGGTTTCGAGGATTTCCAACAGGGTATCCAAAACGCCGCTCCTTTCGTCCGCCCCTCTCACCCGAATAGTAATGACGATATCTCTTTGATGTATTTCACCTCCGGTACGACCGGAAACCCAAAAATGGTGGCTCATGACTTTACGTATCCACTGGGGCATATCGTGACTGGCAGTTTCTGGCACAACTTGCATAAGGACAGCCTTCACCTGACGATCGCAGATACAGGTTGGGGCAAAGCAGTTTGGGGCAAGCTATATGGGCAATGGATCGCCGGAGCGACCGTATTCGTCTACGACCACGAGAGATTCACGCCTGCGGATATGTTGCAGATGATACAAGATTACCGGATCACCTCGCTTTGCGCTCCTCCTACGATCTTCCGTTTCTTGATCCGAGAGGATATGACTAAATACGATTTATCATCCTTACAATATTGTACGATCGCCGGCGAGGCTTTGAATCCTGCCGTATTCGACACCTTCTATAAACTGACCGGCATTAAGTTGATGGAAGGCTTCGGCCAGACAGAGACTACGTTGACTGTCGCCACTTTCCCGTGGATGGAGCCGAAACCAGGCTCTATGGGTATTCCTAACCCACAGTATAAGGTCGATTTATTGCGTCCGGACGGAAGCCGTGCGGAGGATGGCGAGCAAGGACAGATCGTGATCCACACAACCAAAGGCAAGCCTATCGGGTTATTCAAGGAATATTATCGGGATGCGGAACGTACGCGGGAGGCTTGGCACGACGGACTGTATTACACGGGGGACGTGGCTTGGCGCGACGAGGATGGTTACTTATGGTTCGTTGGCCGTGCGGATGACGTGATCAAGAGTTCCGGCTATCGTATCGGGCCGTTCGAGGTGGAAAGTGCCTTGATGACTCACCCAGCTGTAGTGGAATGCGCCATCACCGGTGTCCCCGACGAGATCCGCGGACAGGTAGTAAAGGCTACGATCGTATTGGCGAAAGATTATAAGGATAAAGCGGGCGATGACTTGATCAAGGAATTGCAAAACCACGTGAAACGTGTCACCGCTCCTTACAAATATCCCCGTGTTGTCGAATTCGTAGACGAACTGCCGAAAACAATCAGTGGAAAGATCCGACGGATAGAAATCCGGGATAAAGATAATAAATCATAACTTTCTTGAAAAGAATCGCTGTAAAAATAGGAAGCAACGTCCTGACCCGCAAGGATGGGGCACTAGATATCACCCGTATGTCCGCATTGGTTGACCAAGTAGCGGACTTACACCGGCAAGGTGTGGAGATCGTTTTGATCTCCACACCTTGCCGTGGCTTCCGGGCGAAATGAGATAAAAGCCAACAAAAAACTGGATTCCGTATCGGCCCGGCAACTGTATTCGGCGGTAGGACAGGCCAAGCTGATCAACCGATATTACGAGTTATTCAGGGAACATGGTATGACTTGCGGGCAAGTGCTTACCACGAAAGAGAATTTCGGGAGCCGTACGCATTATTTGAACCAAAAACATTGTATGGAAGTGATGCTGGAAAACAAAGTGATTCCGATCGTAAACGAAAACGATACGATATCCGTAACTGAGCTGATGTTCACAGATAATGATGAGTTATCTGGCTTGATCGCTACGATGATGGGAATGGATGCCTTAGTGATCCTCAGCAATATAGACGGAATTTACAATGGAAATCCATCAGATCCGGATAGTTCTGTGATTCGGGAAATCGAATGTGGGAAAACGGACTTGTCGGAGTACGTACAGACGAGCAAATCATCCTTTGGCCGGGGAGGTATGTTGACGAAATGCCATATCGCCCAAAAAGTGACAGACGAAGGTATCGCCGTTATCATCGCCAATGGCAAAAAGGATAATATCCTTCCGATGCTATTAGCGACGGATAGCGATACGGTTTGCACCCGTTTCATTCCGGCCCCAAAACCCGTCAGCAGCGTAAAGAAATGGATCGCCCACTCCGAGGGTTTCGCTAAAGGGGAAATACATATCAATAAAGGAGCCGAGGAAGCATTAACCGCCCCGAAAGCGACTAGCGTACTACTGATTGGCGTAATCGGCATCGAGGGGGATTTCGAAAAAGATGATATCGTAAAGATCATGAATGAGGAAGGTGTGCAAATCGGTGTAGGCTGTACCGCCTACGACAGTGAGGAAGCACGTAAGCAAATCGGGCAGCGGGATTTAAAACCGCTTATACATTATGATTATCTATATTTGGATTAAAAAGTATGCATGTAAAAGACAGGCTGCGACAGGCATCGGATGCGGCTAAACAATTGATAACGCTACCAGATCAAACGATTATTGGGATTTTGAAAGAGACAGCACAGGCACTACGGACTCATACGGAGGAGGTACTCGCCGCAAATCGCCAAGACCTGGAACATATGGATCCGGCGAATCCTAAATACGATCGGTTGAAACTGACAGAGGAACGGTTACAGGGTATCCGCCGATATGGAGAATGTATCAACATTACCTTCTCCATTAAATAATGTCTTAAGCGAGGCTACTCGTCCAAATGGAATCGTTATCCGAAAGGTAACCGTACCTTTCGGTGTGATCGGCGTGATCTATGAGGCTCGTCCGAATGTAACTTTCGATGTTTTTTCCTTATGTCTCCGAAGCGGTAATGTTTGCGTGCTAAAGGGTGGATCGGACGCAGACTCCTCCAACAGAGCCTTGGTACGTATCATCCATTCTGTATTGGAGCACCAGAGGATAAATCCAGCGGTATGTACTTTACTTCCTCCGGATCGAGAGGCTACGGCGGAATTACTGAAAGCGGTTGGCTTGGTCGATCTGATCATCCCCCGAGGAAGTAGCTCCTTGATTCACTTCGTTCGGGAACATGCGAAAGTTCCGGTGATCGAGACAGGAGCAGGCATCTGCCATACCTATTTCGACCGTTTCGGAGACAAGAAGAAAGGACGCAAGATCGTAAATAACGCAAAGACACGGAGGGTCAGTGTATGCAATGCCTTGGATTGCTTACTCATCCACAGAGAACGCCTATCCGATCTTCCGCATATCTGTGGAAAGCTTCCTGACAGCCGTAATCATTTATGCAGACAAACCGGCTTATGCCGCTATATCGGGACATTATCCGGAGACACTTTTACAGCACGCTAACGAAAACAGTTTCGGTACCGAGTTCCTCGATTATAAAATGAGTATTCGTACCGTATCCTCTTTAGACGAGGCTCTAGCACATATCGCCCATTACAGTTCAAAACATAGCGAAAGCATCATCAGCGAAAATCCGGAAACGATTCGGCACTTCCAGTAATTAGTAGATGCCGCTTGCGTATACGCAAATGTATCTACCGCCTTTACAGATGGGGCTCAATTTGGATTCGGGGCGAAGATCGGCATCAGTACCCAAAAGCTACATGCCCGGGGACCAATGGCGCTTCCTGAATTAACGACCTATAAATACATCATAGAAGGAGATGGACAGACGAGAGGATGAATTGATCGAATCCCATGGGCATATATCGGTGCATTAAATAAATATTACCTCTATACCTACAACGATTTATCTCTATCTCTGCCAAAACAGAAAAAGATATCCGGCTCCAGATCTAAAGCTATAAAGACCAAAGAACCATTCTGATGGTGAAACGTAACGATGCCCGACATATCGTCTTTTCCGACCTCTTACCAATGAACGTTCGTGATAACCACATTCTTAACGGCCGCACTTTGGATCTCAAAAGTACTGTTGCCAGCGATTACCTTAACGCCTTCGGATGCGTCAGCACAATTCCTTCTTCAAAAAGTAATATATACTGACTTGGGCAAAAATATATACTGACCAAGCAAAGTAAGTATATCTGTCTTTTTTTCTTAGGTTACGGAAAGTACAAATCATGATTTATAGCTACATTTGCCTTTAACAAAATATTATTGTAACAGATATGAAACATTTCACTTGCGTACAGGATTTAGGTGACTTGAAACAAGCGCTTAATGAAGCTTTCGAGATCAAGAAAGATCGTTTCCAGTTTAGTGAACTGGGAAAAAACAAGACGTTGTTGATGATATTTTTCAACTCCAGCCTGCGTACCCGCCTAAGTACCCAAAAGGCTGCCATGAATTTAGGTATGAATACGATCGTTTTAGACGTTAACCAAGGTGCATGGAAGTTGGAAACAGAGCGAGGTGTTATCATGGAAGGTGATAAACCGGAGCATTTGCTGGAAGCTGTACCTGTAATGGGCTGTTATTGCGATGTGATCGGTGTCCGTTCTTTCGCACGCTTTGAGAACAAAGAAGATGATTATAACGAGAAGATATTAAGTCAGTTCATCAAGTATTCCGGCCGGCCGGTATTTAGCATGGAAGCGGCGACACGCCATCCATTGCAAAGTTTCGCCGACTTGATCACAATAGAGGAATATAAGAAGACAGCTCGTCCGAAGGTAGTCATGACTTGGGCTCCTCATCCTAAATCACTACCGCAAGCCGTTCCGAACAGTTTTGCCGAATGGATGAACGCAACAGATTATGAGTTTGTTATCACTCATCCGGAAGGTTATGAGCTTGATCCTAGATTCGTAGGCTACGCTAAAGTGGAATACGATCAGAAGAAGGCTTTTGAAGGAGCAGATTTCATTTACGCAAAGAACTGGTCTGCTTATAAAGATCCGAATTATGGACAAGTAATCAGCACAGATCGTAGTTGGACCGTAGACACAGAGAAAATGGCACTTACGAATAACGCTTATTTCATGCATTGCTTGCCGGTTCGCCGCAATATGATCGTTACTGATGACGTGATAGAGAGTCCGCAAAGTATCGTAATCCCCGAGGCGGCAAACCGTGAGATCTCCGCACAAACCGTATTGAAAAAAATATTGATGGGATTATCCGATCTTTAGAGGGTATTTTTTACAATGAGCATTCTTAGGTGTTTATAATGCCCATTATAAGCATCTAAGAATAGGCATCAAGTTTTTTCAATGTCAACGAGCTATCCCAACAAAAAAGAGTACTCCCCTATTCCTATAGGAAATTACTCTTTTTATAGCTGAAAACAAATCTATTAAGCCTCTCCTGTCGGACCTGCGAAGTCCTCAAAATTAGCTGTTTTGTTATTATTATTTCCTGCTTGAAGTTGTTCTCCAAATTTCTTAATATTGTCTTGCAAAGCGAATAACAAACGTTGAGCGTTATCCGGAGTCAAGATTACACGGCTTTTTACTTGTGCCTTAGGAGCTCCCGGAACCACCCGGATGAAATCCAGGATAAATTCAGAGCTTGAATGAGATATAATAGCCAAATTGGCGTAAGTTCCTTGTGCCATTTCTTCAGATAACTCGATCTGAATCTCGTTATTGGCCGGTTTGTTGTTTTCCATACTTTCTTCTTTTAAATTTATGGTGATTAAAAATTGCGAAGACAAATATACATATTTATTCTGGGGTTACAAAGGAGTTGAAGACTATAAATGCAAAAACGGCTACCTTCGCAGGCAGCCGTTTTCTAGTTGTGTTTTTAATTCTCAATTCTTTAGACCAATGTAAAAATACCTTTTGTGTTTGATATAAAGGGTTTTGGCGTTTTAGTTAAGGTCCATTTTGTCTAAGTGCTAATCTCTTTCACTTGAACTTTACAAAAGTAAGGGCTTTAGCAAAGACCACCAAATACTATATGTGCAATAAATAATACTATATCATCAACACTTGACACAAATCAATGTAAACATGCTTTAAATCATGTTTTAAATTATAAACCTCGAACGGGAATATTTCTCCCTGTATTCCGTAGGGGTACTCCCCCTACGCCGTTTGAATATCCGGTTGAAATTCGATAGATTATTAAAACCGCACCTATAACATATTTCAGAAATACTGTCACTTGTATCGGTCAGGCGATATACCGCCTTGGCTACTCGGATCTCATTCAAGTTATCAATAAATGTCTTTCCCGTCCACTTCTTCAAAAAACGCATCAATGAGGCATCACTCATATTTGTTAACTTTGCCACTTCCGACAAGGTGATACGTTTTTGATAATTTTCGTGTAAATATAACATGATACTATCTAAACGATCAGTATCGTTATTATTATAGTTCTTTACCGTGTTCACGGCATTCAACCGACGGGCAGCTTTATCCAATGACAGAACTTTAAGAATCTCGATCAAACGCAGCAGGTTCTGGAAAGAATCCGACTTGTTATCATTCGACAACATTCTTAATTTATCTTGAATACCTAGTATCATTTCCCGACTAAAAACAAGACCGCTGGAGGCATTATCAAACATATCTTTCATAGTCTTGAAATGCCGTCTATTGATCAAGCTATCAAATAAAGATTTATGAAATTGTATCGTTATCTCAAAGATCCCATTACACGGACACTTATGGTTCGAGTAAGCATGCTTCGTCCCTCCCGCAATCAACACCAAGTCCAGATCATCGATTTCCTCAATCGAATCGCCAACTATCCGGATAGCGCCAGTAGCATTCTCCAAATAGTTCAACTCAAACTCCAGGTGTACATGTAATGGAAAATTAAACCCCGACTTCGGGCGCTGCATGACCAAGAAGCAATCTTCTGATGAAAGCGGGGTCGTTTCCTTCAATACGTCTACTTTCCCCATACACAAAAAACTTTTCTTATTCGAGTATCAGCGTACTGATTACCGGGCAATGGTCGGATGGAAACAGATTATTCAACGTTTCAGTCAATACTCCATGACGCAACACCTTGATATTCCCTTTCACGAAGATATAATCGATCCATTCACGCTTGTCATAAGAGATCTTTCCAAAATCATGGAATGTCCATTCCGGACCGTAGATAAACCCTGCGATCGTGCGGGAATGAGTCAAATAACGAGGATCACTCGGATTAGTCAATACTCGTATCGGTTCATCAGAAGGCACTGCATTGAAATCACCCGTCACGATTATAGGCAAATCCTCGGATAAATTCTTTGCTTGCTCCAACACCAAAGAAGCTCCTTCATGACGAGCCACTTTTCCCATATGATCCAAATGCGTATTCAGGAAGAAAAATTTCTTTCCCGTATGCTTATCTTTCAAGATCGCCCAAGTAGCTACACGCTCGCATGCGGCGTCCCAACCTTTCTTACCAACGGCATTTATATCTTCAGCTAACCAGAAATTACCGCTTTTCTCAACAGAGAAGCGATCTTTACGATAGAAAATCGGAGCGTACTCCCCTTTTGTCTTGCCATCCTCGCGACCAACACCTACATAAGCAAATTCCGGTAAACGATCAAGCAAATCATTCAGCTGATTACTCAAGACCTCTTGCGCACCGAACACATCCGCCTCATGGAATTTCACTAAATCAACAGCAAACTCTTTTCTGAATTTCCATTGATTATCCTTATCCCCCGAATTATCGTAACGGATGTTATAAGACATTACATTCATTTTCTCATCGTTATTTTTAGCGAATAAGTAACCTGTGGCAAATAAAGCCCCCATTAAACAAAGTAAAATTCTCTTCATGATATTGATTATTATATGTTTCTTATATATATCAGTATTTATCTTATGGTCTTTGATACCTCACAAAAATAAAGTTTATCCATTTATTAAGCAAATAAGGAAGAACAAAAAAGGCCTACAGATTACTCTACAGGCCTTTCTTTATAGTTTATTAAACGTTCCTATTCTTCATCATCTTTGTCTATGGCATTGAAATCAACCACGTTCTTGCGATTTGCGAAGATACGGTCGAACTCATCCTTTGCACCTACGATCAGCTTATCAAACTCACGCTGACCAGTACCAGCAGGAATCAAGTGACCACAGATAACGTTCTCTTTCAAACCTTCCAAACGGTCAACCTTTCCGTTGATAGCAGCCTCGTTCAAGACCTTCGTCGTCTCTTGGAAAGATGCGGCAGACATAAAGCTGTTGGTCTGCAAAGCGGCACGTGTGATACCTTGAAGTATCTGGTTCGCTGTAGCCGGAATAGCGTCACGTACCTCGACCAACTTAAGGTCACGACGTTTCAACATACTATTCTCGTCTCTCAACTTCCGTGCAGTCACGATCTGTCCGGCTTGCAATGTCTGAGAATCTCCCGGATCCGTAACCACTTTCTTGCCCCAGATACGATCGTTCTCGTCCATTACCTCCAACTTATCAACCACCTGCTGCTCCAAGAAGTGAGTATCTCCCGGATCAACCACCTCTACCTTACGCATCATCTGACGAACGATAACCTCGAAATGCTTATCGTTGATCTTCACACCCTGTAGACGGTATACATCCTGAACCTCATTCACTATATATTCCTGTACGGCCGTTGGACCTTTGATCGCCAAGATATCCGAAGGAGTGGTAGCACCGTCTGACAACGGCATACCCGCACGGATATAGTCGTTCTCCTGAACCAATAATTGTTTAGACAGAGGAACCATATATTTCTTAACCTCACCCAACTTAGAAGTTACAGTGATCTCACGATTACCACGTTTGATCTTACCGAATCCTACCTCACCGTCAATCTCAGATACGACAGCAGGGTTAGACGGGTTACGAGCCTCGAACAACTCAGTTACACGAGGAAGACCACCGGTAATATCACCAGCCTTACCTACAGCACGAGGTATCTTAACCAAAACTTCACCAGCCTTCACGACATCACCATTATCTTTCACGACGTGAGCACCCAACGGCAAAGAGTAGTTCTTCAAGTAATTACCATTCTCGTCTACGATATGAGCGGCCGGAGCCTTCGTCTTATCCTTAGACTCAATGATGATCTTTTCCTTCAAACCAGTAGTCTCATCACTCTCAACCTTGTAAGTTACGTTCTCTACCAGGCTCTCGAACTCAATCTTACCGGAAACCTCTGATACGATTACGGCATTGAACGGATCCCACTCGATAATTACGTCACCTTTCTTTATTGAGTCACCGTTGTTGAAGAACAACTTAGAACCATAAGGTATATTATGAGTCAACAACACGATCTTCGTGTTCGGATCAACAATACGCATTTCAGCCAGACGACTTACTACTACCAAATGTTTCTTTCCGCTCACCTCGTCTACTGCCTCAACAGCACGAAGCTCGTCAACCTCTAAAATACCATCATATTTAGATGTAATACTATTCTCCGTAGCGATGTTGGACGCAATACCACCGACGTGGAATGTACGCAACGTCAACTGTGTACCCGGCTCACCGATAGACTGTGCGGCGATTACACCGACAACCTCACCCTTCTGAACCATACGGTTCGTAGCCAAGTTACGTCCGTAGCACTTAGCGCAAACACCCTTCTTAGATTCACAAGTTAATACGGAACGAATCTCGACGCTCTCGATTGGAGAGTCTTGGATTGCCTTAGCCGCATCCTCACGGATTTCCTCACCAGAACGAACAATAACTTCGCCCGTAATCGGATGGATCACATCGTGAACAGATACACGACCTAAGATTCTCTCATACAAGGAAGCGATCACCTCCTCGTTATTCTTCAATTCCGTACAAACCAAGCCACGCAATGTACCACAGTCTTCCTCGTTTACGATCACGTCGTGAGAAACGTCAACCAAACGACGAGTCAAATAACCTGCGTCGGCAGTCTTCAAAGCGGTATCGGCCAAACCTTTACGAGCACCGTGAGTAGAGATAAAGTACTCTAACACGGACAAACCTTCCTTAAAGTTAGATAGGATCGGGTTCTCGATAATCTGACCACCTTCAGCACCACTCTTCTGCGGTTTCGCCATCAAACCACGCATACCGGACAACTGACGAATTTGCTCTTTAGAACCACGGGCACCGGAATCCATCATCATGTAGATTGAGTTGAATCCATCGTTATCCGCCGTCAATTGCTTAATCAAGATATTAGACAAGTTACTATTAACGTGTGTCCAAGTATCGATGATTTGGTTATAACGCTCGTTGTTAGTAATGAAACCCATATTATAGTTAGCCATGATCTGCTCAACCTCCTCATATCCCTTCTGGACCAACGCATCTTTTTCAGCAGGAATAAGCACATCGGCCAAGTTGAAAGACAAACCACCCTTAAATGCCATATAATAACCCAAGTTCTTGATATCATCCAAGAACTGAGCAGTACGAGCCACGCCACAAGCCTTGATTACCCGACCGATGATGTCGCGAAGAGACTTCTTGCCCAACACCTCGTTTACATAACCAATCTCTTTCGGAACGAACTCGTTTACCATCAAACGTCCAACGGAAGTCTCAACCATCGTCTTCACCAAGTTGCCGTTCTCATCCAAATCCTCCACGTAAACATGGATCGGAGCATGGATATCCAACTTCTTCTCATTGTAAGCGATCGTAGCCTCTTCCGGACCATAGAAAGTCAAACCTTCGCCTTGTGTACCTTTGCGCAACTTGGTAATATAATACAAACCGAGCACCATATCCTGAGAAGGTACGGTAATAGGAGCACCATTCGCGGGGTTCAAGATATTGTGTGAAGCTAACATCAGCATTTGAGCTTCCAAAACAGCCTCATTACCTAACGGCAAATGAACAGCCATCTGGTCACCGTCAAAGTCGGCGTTGAATGCCGTACATGCCAACGGGTGCAACTGGATAGCCTTACCCTCGATCAATTTCGGCTGGAACGCTTGGATACCCAAACGGTGCAATGTCGGGGCACGGTTCAACAATACCGGATGACCTTTCATTACGTACTCCAAAATATCCCAAACAACCGGTTCCTTACGGTCAACGATCTTCTTGGCAGATTTCACCGTCTTCACGATACCGCGCTCGATTAATTTACGGATAACAAAAGGCTTATAAAGCTCGGCAGCCATATTCTTCGGCAAACCGCACTCGTGCATCTTTAATTCCGGACCTACGACAATAACCGAACGAGCGGAATAATCAACACGCTTACCTAGCAAGTTCTGACGGAAACGACCTTGTTTACCTTTCAAACTGTCGGACAAGGACTTCAATGGGCGATTGGCATCAGTCTTTACAGCGCTCGATTTACGAGAGTTATCAAACAAAGAGTCCACGGCTTCCTGAAGCATACGTTTCTCATTACGTAAGATCACTTCCGGAGCCTTAATATCGATCAATCGTTTTAAACGGTTATTACGGATAATAACACGACGATACAAATCATTCAAGTCAGAAGTAGCGAAACGACCACCGTCCAACGGAACCAACGGACGCAATTCGGGAGGGATCACCGGGATCACCTTCATGATCATCCATTCCGGCTTGTTACGACCTTTGGACGCACGGAAAGATTCAACCACCTGAAGGCGTTTCAAGGCCTCGTTCTTTCTCTGTTGAGATGTGTCCGTGTTCGCACGATGACGCAACTCATAAGAAAGAGAATCCAAGTCCAAACGAGCCAACAGATCATAAACAGCCTCAGCGCCGATCTTAGCGATGAACTTATTCGGATCCGTATCCTCTAGCAATTGATTTTCTCTTGGAAGGCTATCCAAAATGTCCAGATATTCCTCCTCTGATAATAGGTCTAACTCACCGACCGTGTCTACGCAACCTGGCTGGATCACGACGTAGCGTTCGTAATAGATGATGGAATCTAGTTTCTTGGTAGGAAGACCTAGCAAGTAACCGATTTTATTAGGCAAAGAACGGAAATACCAAATATGGGCAACGGGAACCACCAAATGGATGTGTCCCATACGTTCACGACGAACTTTCTTTTCCGTAACTTCCACTCCACAACGATCGCAGACAATGCCTTTGTAACGGATACGCTTGTATTTACCGCAATGGCACTCATAGTCCTTGATCGGACCAAAGATACGCTCACAGAACAAACCGTCACGCTCAGGCTTATACGTACGATAGTTAATTGTTTCCGGTTTCAAAACCTCACCGCTGGAGTTCTCTAGGATCTCCTCAGGGGATGCCAGACCGATGGTTATTTTTGAAAAGTTACTCTTTATCTTGTTTTCTTTTCTAAAGGCCATATTATTTATTTATAAAGAGTTATCAATAGATAAAGTAGACGGGCCATAGCCCATCTACTTCTTTATTGTTATTGAATTAATCCAGAGTGAAACTCAAACCAAGTCCTCTCAACTCGTGCAATAATACATTCAGAGATTCAGGGATACCCGGCTGTGGCATCGGATCACCCTTCACGATCGCCTCATAAGCCTTCGAACGTCCTACAACGTCATCAGACTTAATCGTAAGAATTTCCTGAAGAACATGAGCGGCACCAAAGGCTTCCAGAGCCCAAACCTCCATCTCTCCGAAACGCTGACCACCGAACTGTGCCTTACCACCTAACGGCTGTTGTGTAATCAAAGAGTACGGACCGATTGAACGGGCATGCATCTTATCGTCAACCATGTGACCCAACTTCAAAAAGTAAGTAACACCCACCGTAGCAGGTTGGTCAAAACGCTCACCAGTACCACCATCATACAAATAAGACTTACCGTAGCGAGGAATACCAGCCTTGTCTGTCCATTCGTTCAAATCATCCAAAGTCGCACCATCGAAAATCGGAGTAGCGAACTTAACGTCCAATTCACGTCCAGCCCAACCCAACACAGCCTCGAAAATTTGTCCCAAGTTCATACGAGAGGGCACACCCAGCGGGTTCAAGCAGATATCCACCGGAGTACCGTCTTCCAAGAACGGCATATCCTCCTGACGAACGATCTTTGATACGATACCCTTGTTACCGTGGCGACCGGCCATCTTATCACCTACCTGAATCTTACGTTTCTTGGCGATATAAACCTTAGCCATCTGTACGATACCTGTCGGCAACTCATCACCAATCGTCAAGTCGAACTTCTTACGTCTCAACTCAGCGTCAAGTTCCTTGTACTTCTTCAAGTAATTCAAGATAACCAACTTGATCAACTCATTCTTCTGAACGTCTGCCGTCCACTTACTTACTTGGATAGAGTTATAATCCAATTCTTCCAGAGATTTGCGGGTAAATTTAGCACCCTTAGCAATAATCTCCGTATTCATATAGTCTTTAACACCTTGAGAAACCTTGCCGTTTGTAAGCACTAATAACTTATCAACTAACAAAGTCTTCAAGCTAGCCATCTTTTCTTCGTATTCCTCGTCCAACTTCGGCAAGATCGCCTTATCAGTCAATCTAGATTTACGTTTCTTGACAGCCTTCGAGAACAAAGCGGTCTCGATAACCACACCACGCAAAGACGGAGTAGCTTTCAAGGAAGCATCCTTCACATCACCCGCTTTATCACCGAAGATAGCACGCAACAACTTTTCCTCCGGAGATGGATCAGACTCTCCCTTCGGAGTGATCTTACCAATCAAGATATCACCCGGCTCGATACGAGCACCTACACGAACGATACCTCTCTCATCCAAATCCTTGGTAGCCTCTTCGCTGACGTTAGGGATATCGGAAGTTAATTCTTCCATACCACGCTTTGTCTCACGTACCTCAAGGATATACTCGTCAACATGAACAGACGTAAAGAAGTCTTCGCGAACCATACGCTCGTTCAACACGATAGCATCCTCATAGTTATAACCCTTCCAAGGCATATAAGCCACCTTCACGTTACGTCCCAAAGCAAGCTCGCCTTTCTGGGTTGAATAACCTTCTGTAAGGATATCGCCGGCTTTCACACGTTGTCCGCGATGACAGATCGGTTTCAAATCGACCGTCGTGCTTTGGTTAGTCTTACGCCATTTCGGGATATTATATGTCTTAACCGCATCCTCGAAGCTAACGAATTCTTCATCCTCCGTGCGGTCATATTTAATCTTGATACAAGTAGCATCAACGAATACAACCTCGCCCTCACGCTCAGCCATAATCTGAGTACGAGAGTCACGGGCAACCTGCGCCTCAATACCGGTACCAACAATCGGAGCGTCCGTACGCAACAAAGGAACCGCCTGACGCATCATGTTAGATCCCATCAACGCACGGTTAGCGTCATCGTGTTCCAAGAAGGGGATCAAAGAAGCTGCGATAGAAGCGATCTGCTGCGGAGCCACATCCATCAAATCTAGCTCAGAAGGAGGAACAACCGGGAAGTCAGCCTCAAAACGAGCCTTTACCTTATCACGGATAAACTTACCGTTATCATCCAATGGAGCGTTACCCTGAGCGATTGTCAACTCTTCCTCTTCCTCCGCCGTGTAGTATTGTAAGCCTTCCTCTGAGAAGTCAACCTTTCCATCTGCCACCTTTCGATACGGAGTCGAGATGAAACCAAGATCGTTGATCTTAGCGTATACACATAAAGAAGAGATCAAACCGATGTTCGGACCTTCCGGGGTCTCAATCGGACAAAGACGACCATAATGCGTATAGTGAACGTCACGAACCTCGAATCCGGCACGCTCTCTAGATAAACCTCCCGGACCTAGGGCTGATAAACGACGCTTGTGCGTGATCTCCGCCAACGGGTTCGTCTGGTCCATGAACTGAGACAAGGCATTCGTTCCGAAGAAAGAGTTAACCACAGAAGAAATCGTCTTCGCATTAATCAAATCAATCGGAGTGAACACCTCATTATCGCGAACGTTCATACGCTCACGAACTGTACGTGACATACGAGCCAAACCAATACCAAACTGGTTATACAATTGCTCGCCAACCGTACGTACACGACGGTTGCTCAAGTGATCGATATCATCCACGATAGCCTTCGAGTTGATCAACTCGATCAGGTACTTGATGATCTCAATAATATCTTCTTTAGTCAAGACCTTAACATCAGCGCTTGTAGTAAGGCCTAACTTCTTGTTGATTCTGTAACGTCCTACCTCACCCAGATCATAACGTTTCTCAGAGAAGAACAGATTCGTGATAACCTCTCGTGCGCTAGCCTCGTCAGCCGGCTCCGCATTTCTCAACTGTCTGTAGATATACAACACAGCTTCCTTCTCGGAGTTACTCGGGTCTTTCTGGAGTGTATTATATATAATAGCATAGTCGGATAGATTCTGGTCCTCACGATGCAACAAAATATTTTGCGTACCTGAATCCAAGATAGCCTCAATATTATCGCTATCCAGTACAGACTCACGGTCAATGATTACATCGTTACGTTCAATAGAAACCACCTCACCGGTATCCTCATCTACGAAATCCTCCACCCAAGTCTTCAAAACACGAGCGGCTAGCTTACGTCCGATAAACTTCTTCAGGTTTGCTTTCGTTACCTTCACCTCTTCCGCAAGGTTGAAGATTTCAAGAATATCTCTATCGCTTTCAAAACCAATAGCTCTCAAAAGAGTAGTTACAGGCAATTTCTTTTTACGGTCGATGTAAGCGTACATCACATTGTTGATGTCCGTAGCGAACTCGATCCATGACCCCTTGAACGGGATAATACGTGCGGAGTACAACTTCGTTCCGTTTGCGTGCGTGCTTTGTCCAAAGAATACGCCCGGAGAACGATGCAACTGAGACACGACAACGCGCTCGGCACCGTTGATCACGAAAGTACCTCTGTCCGTCATATAAGGGATTGGGCCCAAGTATACATCTTGGATCACCGTATCGAAGTCCTCATGATCCGGGTCCGTACAGTACAGTTTTAGCTTCGCTTTTAAAGGCACGCTATAAGTTAACCCACGAGCGATACACTCATCAATAGTGTAACGAGGTGGATCTATATAGTAATCTAAGAACTCCAACACAAAATTGTTACGGGTATCCGCAATCGGAAAATTCTCGGCAAATACCTTATACAATCCCTCCTTCTTTCTCTTTTCAGGAGGAGTGTCAAGTTGAAGAAAGTCTTGGAACGACTTCAATTGAACTTCGAGAAAGTCCGGATACGGGAACTGATTCTTTATCGAAGCAAAATTAACTCTTTGGTTTTCAGCTGTTGAAGACATCTAGTAAGGAATTTATTGAACTTATTGAAATTATAGACACAAAAAGGTTAAGAGTCTTCGTAGTCGGAGACTCTTAACCAAATCACCTGGAAACCAGGTTATAAATACTATTTAAGCTCAACTTCAGCTCCAGCCTCTTCCAACTGTTTCTTCAATGCCTCAGCATCAGCTTTAGCGATACCTTCCTTGATTGCACTAGGAGCGCTATCTACCATATCCTTAGCCTCTTTCAAGCCAAGACCAGTTAATTCTTTAACTAACTTAACGATAGCTAACTTATTAGCACCAGCTGCTTTCAATACAACATCGAAAGAAGTCTTCTCCTCTGCAGCGGCAGCAGCACCACCAGCAGCAGGACCAGCAACAGCAACAGCTGCAGCAGCAGGTTCGATACCGTACTCTTCTTTAAGGATAGTAGCTAATTCGCTAACTTCTTTAACGGTCAAGTTTACTAATTGTTCTGCAAAAGCTTTCAAATCTGCCATTTTTGTATGATTTAAATGATTATTTATCTGTGTAATGTTTTAATGAAAAATTATCTTTCTTCCAAAGTCTTCAACAGACCATGGATAGTTTGTCCTGATGACTGAAGAGCAGAGATAACGTTCTTCGCCGGAGATTCCAACAATGCGATAACATCGGCGATAAGTTCGTTTTTGCTCTTGATATTTACTAATGCCTCAAGATTCTCAGCACCTACGTAGAAGCTTTCTTGTACGTAAGCAGCCTTCAAAGCCGGTTTAGCGACTACATCTTTTTTAGCATCCTTAGTAAAATCCTTAATCAGGCGAGCGGGAGCATTAGCGACTTGTGAGAACATCACAGCCGTATTGCCTTTCAAAGCTACGTTAAGATCAGAGAAGTCACCTTCAATGTTCTCCAACGCTTTCTTAAGCAAGTTATTCTTTACAACGACTAACTTAACCTCACGCTTGAAACACTCTCTTCTCAATTTGCTGGTTTTCTCAGCGTCCAACGCCTCGATATCCGTCAAATAGAAATTAGGATATTCCTTTAATGTCTCAGTTAATTGACCTATAACAGTTCCTTTATCTTCCTTTCTCATTGTTCAATTGTTTTTTAGTTTTCTTCAACTGATTTGGGGTCAATTTTAATACCCGCACTCATAGTACTAGAAAGATAAATACTCTTTATATACGCACCTTTAGCCGCAGTAGGTTTCAACTTGATCAAAGTTAAAATGAACTCCTTTGCATTGTCACGAATCTGTTCCGGAGTGAATGACACCTTACCAACAGATGTGTGAACGATACCGCTCTTATCTACCTTAAAGTCGATCTTACCTTGCTTAACTTCCTTCACCGCATTTCCGATCTCATTGGTAACCGTACCACTCTTTGGGTTAGGCATCAAACCACGAGGGCCTAATACGCGACCAAGAGCACCGATCTTACCCATGATAGAAGGCATAGTGATGATAACGTCAATGTCAGTCCAACCGCCTTTAATTTTATCAATATACTCATCCAATCCAACATAGTCAGCTCCAGCGGCAGTAGCTTCAGCTTCCTTGTCCGGGGTACATAATGCGAGAACCCTAACCTGCTTACCAGTTCCGTGAGGCAATGAAACCACGCCTCTCACCATTTGATTGGCCTTACGGGGGTCAACACCTAAACGGACATCAACATCTACAGATGCGTCAAACTTAGTTGTAGTAATTTCCTTCACTAAAGCTGAAGCTTCTTTCAATGTATATGCTTTCCCAGCTTCAATCTTGCCCAAAGCCAACTTTTGATTTTTTGTAAGTTTACTCATCTCAATTGAAGTTTATTAATTATTACCCGGGAATGTCCCTTTAACAGTGATACCCATACTTCTAGCTGTTCCTGCAACCATTCTCATGGCTGACTCGACAGTAAAGCAGTTTAGATCGACTAATTTGTCTTCAGCGATAGCTTTCACCTGCTCCCATGTGATCTCAGCGATCTTAGCACGGTTAGGTTGAGCGGAACCGCTCTTCTTCTTAGTAGCTTCCAACAACTGGATTGCCACAGGAGGAGTTTTAACGACAAAGTCGAAAGACTTATCGACATAGTAAGTAATTACAACAGGTAATATCTTACCAGCCTTGTCTTGGGTCTTGGCATTAAATTGCTTGCAAAACTCCATAATATTAATACCCTTAGAACCCAAAGCAGGTCCTACTGGGGGAGAAGGGTTTGCTGCTCCTCCTTTAATCTGCAATTTGATTTGTCCAGCAACTTCTTTAGCCATTGTTTCTAAAATTTTTTAGATATATAACATC
>ERZ778514.861-NODE-861-length-25134-cov-5.171059_pt1 | contig 25134 bp, 31 predicted proteins | sample MGYA00510344_ERZ778514 | MGnify/ENA primary metagenome ERZ778514 (study PRJEB29527, sample SAMN07138968) | mouse gut metagenome | material: feces | host: mouse | place: China:Nanjing | collected 2016-01-25 ...
CGCAGGAAACGGGTGGCGCTTCCCGTGGCGGCGCTGCCGGGAAACCACATCTGATAGCTGCCGTCCACGATTCTTCCCGGTACCAGCCGCACGTTCCAGACACCGGAGTCAATATAGTCCCCCAGCGGAAGAAAATCCACATAGATTTCCTGTTCCACGCTGTAGGGGCTGGGTTCTCCATAGTAGACCAGAAGCTCCGTTCTCCCCGCCCGGTATCGCTGGGTGGCCGGACGCTCGTAGAAGGGCCCCAGGACCGTTCCGTTTGGATGGACGAGAAAAATGTCAAATGTATCCACATAATTTTTCCAGATCTGCAGGCTCAGGGTCGGCTCGTAATTCCCCACCGCAAATTCCACATTCTGAATCTCCCCGGCCGCAAGCCTGCCTCCCGCATGTCCGGCCGCTGCGCCTTCGTTGCCGCTGCCCACGCAGAAAACCGATTTCCACAGATTGCTGATGTCGTCTATATAAGTCTCCAGAAGACTCTTCCCCGTATGGGAACCGTAGGTATTGCCGAAGCTGATGTTGATTGCTACCGGCATCCGGTATTCCAGCGCCTTTTCAATCACATAGTTGATCCCCATCATCAGCTCCGTCGTCCGGGGAAAGCTGTCCGCCCTCGGACTCCCCAGCTTTACCACGAGGATCTCGCTCTCATAGGCCACGCCGTTATTGCCCGCGGCAATGGCCAGAACGCCGGTTCCATGCCCGCTCACGTCCCGGCTCACCGGCAGCGCGTTCTGCCGCGCCAATATTTCACCAGACGTCTCACGGACAGCTCCCTGCTGCATCAGCCCTTCATCAGACGCCTCCCGAACTGCTTCCTGTTGCGTCAGCCCCTCCCGCGTCAGCGCTTCATTGAGCTGCTCCTGCGTATACTCCGTTCCCACATAGTATCCGGGCGGCGGCGTCCCCTCCGCCGTCTGATCCCACAGGGCGCGGATCCGCGTGGTCCCGTCCAGGTTCCGGAACTCCGGATGGCGGTAATCCGCCCCGGAATCCAGCACCGCCACCAGCACCCCTCTTCCGGTGAGAGACAGGGGCGGACGCTGCACCGGCGTCATGCAGGAGGCCCGCTTTCCGTTTGCTCTTGCAAAATAAAGGCGCTTCGGCTTCTCGATATATTCGATCTCCGGAATATCCGCCAGCCACCCGATCAGCGACTCCGGCACCACCAGGATGGCGTATTCATTCAAAAGCCGGGTCACCTGAATATTTTCGGAGGCGATCCGCTCCAGGTCTCCCGTATATTTGACGATCAGCTCCCAGGTCCGCTCCTCCCGGTCATAGCCGGTATTTAACACAACGGATTTCTCCCGCTCTTCCTCCGTAGCCTCCAGCGCCAGATTCAGCTGGTTCTCAATCTTCTGGTCATTCATCGCACACTCCCGCCGCCCCTGATGGGATTTCTTCCTTATATGATATGTCACAAGGCTCCGGCCGCCCACCAAAAATCAGTATCCATACCGCTTCCTGTATTTCCAGTACACTCCCGCCGACAGGAGAAGCGCCATCAGCTCCGCCGCCGGCGTCGCCAGCCAGATCCCGTTCACGCCCAGCAGCAGGGGCAGCACGATCATGGCAGCCAGCATCAACACAAAGGATCTGGAAAATGCCAGCACCGCCGACACCACTCCGTTGGACAATGCGGTAAACATTCCACTGGAAAAAATATTAAAACCGATGAAAAGCAATGCGATCGTGCAGATCCGGTTCCCGGTTACCGCCAGCGCATACACCGGATCCTCCGGACGGGCAAAGACCGATACCAGCGGCTCCGTAAGTCCAAGGGACACTGCCACCGTGATCACGGACACCACCCCGATCACCTTCCGGCTCAACGCCACCAGTTTTTTCAGCTTCTCCCGGTTCTGCTCTCCGTGGTAAAAGCTGAGCATGGGCGCCACGCCGTAAGAATATCCCGTGTACAGCGAGCTGGCAAACATGAGCACATACATGATGATCGTGACCGCCGCCACCCCGTCTTCCCCCACGCAGGTGAGCATGGTCCAGTTGAACATCATGGTGACAATCCCGGTTACCAGCGCCGTGGCCATCTCCGAACATCCATTCGACGCTGCGTTTACAAGGACCCTCAGCCGAAACACCGGCTTTTTAAAATGCAGCAGGCTCTCCTTCCGGCCAAACACGAACAGGCCCGCCACCGCCGTCACGGAATATCCCAGCCCGGTGGCGATGGCCGCACCGCCGATCCCCAGATGGAACACCGCCAGAAATACATAGTCCAGCACCATATTCAGCACGCCTCCGGTCACGGAACAGACCAGGGAAAGCGCTGCCTTCTCACTGGCGATCAGATAGAGCGTAAAATTGTTCATCAGCAGGATGGGCACCGTAAATACCAGATAGCGGCTCAAATATTCCACGCAGTACCCCTCCACCCGGGCCGACAGACCCATGCCGGCGAAGACGCGGCCCATGGCGAGATATCCAAGTCCCCACATGAGGAGCCCCACCGCCGCATTGATCAGAATCAGCGCCGTAAAGTCTTCTCTTGCCTCTTCTGCTTTTTTCTCGCCCATCTTCTTCATAATGACTGCGCTGCCTCCCGTAGCCAGCATGGTGGAGACGGCTGTGACCAGCTGAATCACGGGCGCGGTCAGATTGATGGCGGAAAGAGCGTCCGTACCGATGAGATTTGACACAAACAGACCATCGACCATGGTGTAAAAGGACATAAACACCGTCATGGCGATGGTTGGAACGGCGAATTTCAGGATATTTTTCAAAGTTACCGGTTTCAGGTATCCATTTTGATTTTCCATGTTTTTTCTCCTTTTGTCTTGCATTTGTCCCCTGTATCCGGTATCATAAACTATACAGTAACTGTACAGTCAAGAGCCATTTGCAGAAAATCGGCAGGGAACAGAGCTTGCATGTCACTCGGCTTCATGCTATCTTTTATATAGGAACAAACTGACAAATCGGAATGGGAAAGGAGAATGAATGTATGGCGGATTACGGTAATTTATGGGATGATTATTCGATTGTGTTCAACTCAAAACTGGTAGATTCAGGCGGAGACTGGAGCAGACTTGATGAAGACGAACAGGAGATTGCAGCTTTGTGGAAGCTGTATGTGGATATCAATAACGGAGGATTTATCCAGTTCTTCTGCAACTGGGGCTTCCAATGTTTATGTTATGCCATGCGTGGGCTGAAACGCATAGAAGATACCAGTCTGTACGATTTGTTGGACGATACCTATTGTAATGTTCTGGATAAATTTAAAAATGACACCAGATTAACAGCGTATTGGGATATACCAGAATATTTGACGGATGAAGATATGGAACGCCTTGACGCTGTCGATACACAGTTTTACGAAACGGAATGTGAGCATTTTACAAAAATGGCTTACGAATATTATAGGCAAACGCTGAAGAAAATGGTAACGCCGGTTAACGGTTAATTATCCCTGTTTGCGGTAAACAGAACTCCCATTGATCAGGCTGGTAAACATCCAAAACAGGCGCAGTGCGCAGTTTGTCAACACCATAATATCAGAAAGGAAGGATACCAAAATGCCGGAATTGCCCAGTATTCCACTCACCCACCAGGAAGGCGTATACAAGGTGGCCGATTTCAGCGGAGACCTTGACAACGACAACGCAGTTTCCTTAGACTATGACCCGCAGTATCAAATGCTCACCTATGATATTCCTGTCGGAAAGGACCGGCGCGGGATGACGCTGTACAATGTACCGGAAGACGATCTTGATCGGACGCTCCTTGCCGCCTATGACAAGGAGGGACACCTTCAGACCATCACCGCCATGCTGAGCGGTCACGAAACGCTTTTGTACATCCGTTATGAAAACGGGGAGCATGCCAGGCAGAAAATCCATAGATTTGCCATCCGGAATGCAAATGCCATAATTGAACAAATCCAACGATGTCCGGATGTCGTGGCAAGGCTTTTCATTGAGTATTACATGGATGCGGATACCATAGATTACCATGCAGTGATTGGCACCGCGGCTCAGATGGAAGCGGTCATGCAGAAAGGTCATTACGAGGATTCCTGCGATTATTCCGGCAACTACCCATCCGAAAACATTGAGGGCGATAATGAGAGGCTGATCACAATGGTGCGCTGCGCCGAAGGCCATCCATGTGAAAATTTCCGGTATGCAGTGGAAATTATGTCAAGACATATCGAGGAACACGCGTTGCCAGCGCTGCACAAGACGGAGGATTTTAAATTTATCTGTGCGGAATATGACTGAAAATCAGAATCGAAAGAGAGGATACCATGAAAAAAATCGCTTTGACAGCAAGCATTCTGTTTATTATTTTAACTTTTATTGGCGCAGGATATGTTTTATATAACAAAGGGCAGGTAAATGCAGGGTATGCCGTTATTCCATCCGTATTTGCCATTGCCAGTACCGCCTTTTATCGAAACCAAAAATAACAGCTGCATTGATGCGTTTAGGCAGAGCGGCAAACCGGAAGTTACAGAATCAGGAGTGGTAAAAGAATGTTTTATGTTATTTTCGATTTCATAATGGCAGTGATTATGTTTTTGTCTGGAACATGGTTTTACAAATCAGATGGGAAAGCTGCAAATTTCTTATCAGGTTACAACAGGAAGTCAGAAACTGAACGTAAGAAATATGATGAAAAAACCATGTGTAAGGCTTACGGAAAAAGAATGATCGTTATGTCGCTGCCGTTTGTCCTGGGAATCATGATAGATATTCAATATCAGGGAATTGGTTGTTTGACTGCATGGATTGTATGGTTTGTTATGTTTATCTTATTACTTGTTGATAGAACCAAAAGAGAACGTTAACTTCCCGTTTATCGGGGTACTTCCATCATTGTGAAAGTGTCTCTGTCAGATATTCTCTTGATGAGTACTGTCAGCCGCCGCCCAGGTCTCTGAAATCTCCCGGAAGGAATCTGCATGGAAAAAGAAAGAAAACTGCTCACCATCGGCCAGTTCGCCGCCCTCCACGGCATCAACAAAAAGACGCTTATGTGGTATGACCAGATCGGTCTGTTCCGGCCGGCCGCCGTCAACCCGGTCAACGGCTACCGCTGCTATGACTATCATCAGAGCGCCGTGCTGGAGACGATCCTGCTTCTGCGGGAACTGGACGTATCCATCCAGGAGATCCAGGATTTTATGAAAGACCGTTCTGCCGAACATCTGAAATGCCTGCTGGAAGAAAAGATTGCCGGATTGGACCGGCAGCTTCGGCATCTGCAGGCAGTCCGAAAGACCCTGTGCGGCCATCACCAGAACATGGTCACCCTGCTGACCATGGACCTGTCTGAAATCTGCATCGTGGAAAAAGAAGAGCGCTGCCTGGTGACTGTGGAGATCGACCGGGACACTTCCTTTGAAAAAGAGGTGGAGCTGATTACCGCCGAGACTGCCCGGTACGGCCTCGGCCGCCTGCACAACGCCTCCTACGGCTCCATGATTCCCGTCTCCAGCCTTCAGGAGGGCAGCTTTGACGATTATACCCGGCTCTTTATCGAGATCCCCTTTCTGCCGCGCAAAAAAGGGCTGCATATACAGCCCGGCGGAACCTATCTAAGAGCCTTCCACAAAGGAGACTGGAATCAGCTCCCCCAGCGGTATCAGGCGATCCTTTCCTACGCCCGGGAACAGGGCCTGACCCTGTCCGGCTTCTCTTATGAAAAAGGCATCAATGAGACCGTCGCCGACCGCATGGAAGACTATATTGTGCAGATCGAGATCCCGGTTCGTGGGTGACCGACAAAATCAGACTACTGCCTCCAGAATCGTCCTGTCACCGCATTTTATTTCTTTTAAGCCTGTCTTTTTATTACATCTGTCCGTTTTTTGTCCCGGGTCTGAGACTCTATATAAAAATTTCCGGCTCCGTTGATCATCAACTTCAAATCCCCTGTTGACAAATTCATGATTTTGATTCATTATGTAGCATGCTACATATCTGCCGTCAGGAGAGTGCCATGTGCGAACTGAGATATTATTTTAAAAAAATACACAATCAGCTGGAAGCCGGCTTCAACCGGAAATACAAAAAATACGGCCTTACCAGCACACAGCTTGACGTCCTGCTCTATCTTTTCAAAAACAGTCATGGAGAAAACACGCTTACGGATCTGGCTGCCCATTTTAACGTCAAACATACCAGCGTCATCCATGTGCAGCGGATTCTGGAAAAGAAGGAGCTGATCTGCAAAAGCGCCGTTTCGGGTACCCGCTCCAGACCCATCCGGCTGACAGACCGGGGGGAACAGCTTGGCCGGCAGATTTTCTCAGAGATGGAGCAGACCAGTCCTCTGCTGGATCAGGTCATGTTTGCCGGTCTGTCAGACGCCGACCGGCAGCTTCTGGAACGAATGCTTCAGCAGATTTATGAAAATCTGACATCCGACGCATTCAAAAATCCGGACCTGTAAAATTGTCCGGATGTGCAAAAGCTTCCGCCTGTGAAGCTGCTGCTCCAATGCCCCGCCTGCCTTACAACTGCACAGGCGGAAAAATATCAAGAAAGGAAGTATCTATATGGAGGTCCTTAAGTTCTCCCTCATCCTCGCCTTTGCTCTGAGCGCAGTCATGACCGTCATCTGCTACTGCGGCGCCTCCCCGCTGGTACACGCGTTTCTGGAAGATCCGGATGCCTTTGCCTACGGCATGTCCTTTGCCCGCATCTACATTTATTCCGGACCGGTGATGGGTCTTCTGTTTGTATTCATCAACGCCATACAGTCCACCGGCGCCGCGCTGCCGGCCCTGATCCTCTCCATCAGCCGCCAGGGAATCATCTATCTGCCCGTGCTGTTTCTCTTCCGGAATCTTTTTGACTCCGCGAAAATGCTTGCAGCGGCCCAGCCCATCACGGACTACCTGTCCACCGCTCTGGCCGTCGTGCTGTTCCTCTTCACCTGCCGGAAATATTTTCCGAATGTTCAGGATTTTGTATCCTCTGTTTGAGTTTCCGCAATATGAGAAACAGAAACAGCCATTCCAACAGTGATGAATGCGCAGGACGCCCGTTCCGTTTCAGGCGGTACATGATGATTCAGATACTTCTGTCTTAAAAGAATATTCTAAAATCTGGAAAACAGACAGCAAAATTATAAATATAATATAAAATTTATTAAAAAACCAAAAAGAATTTATTGAAAATTTATAGTGTATGTGCTAATATAAGAAACGCAGGCAAGAATTTTTCATGGTTGGTGAAAGTATTGAAAAAATGGAAAGAAGCAGCTCTGCTTTTGACCGCACTTGGAATTGTCATGTTCATTCGGGAAATAAGCGGTATCGGCTGCCCGATCCGGTGGCTGACCGGTATCAGCTGTGCTGGTTGCGGAATGACAAGAGCCATACTTTACGCGGTCTGCTTCCAGTTTGACAAAGCATTTTATTATCACCCATTATTCTGGGTGCTGCCTTTTGGAGGATTTTATTTTCTCTATCGGGAAAAAATCCCCACAAAATTTCAAAAAAGCATAGAATGGATAACCGTCATCTGTTTCGGAGCCGTTTATCTGACGCGTCTGTTTTTTTCAGATCACCAGGTCGTCGCCTTCGATATGGAAAAGGGGCTGATGATCCGGTTATGGAATTTTTTTACCTGAGTCGAAGGAGGATATAGATATGAAAGTCAAAGAAGATCGAAGTCTGGTAATGTATATACTGCTGTCTATTGTCACCTGTGGAATTTACAGCTATTATTTTCTGTATTCCATAGCACAGGATGCCAATGTGGTGTGTGCTGATGATGGAAAGAAAACGTCAGGACTGGCTGCATTTATCCTGTTATCCATTGTGACATGCGGCATCTATGCATGGATCTGGTATTACAACCTTGGAAACAGACTGTCTGAAAATGCTCCCAAGTATGGGCTGAATTTTTCAGAGAATGGAACCACTGTGCTGATGTGGATGATTTTCGGCTCATTTTTGTGTGGGATCGGCCCCTTCATCGCAATGAATATTCTGATTACCAACATGAACTCTCTGGCACATGCCTACAACGAAGGCCGGGGACGTTAAAAGTCTGCAAGTCCCGCCGCCTGCTGTAATGGGATTGTGATGAAAAGGAAAACCGGCCAGCTGAAAAAACAAAAGGAACATTACTTTATTGAAACAGACAGGACAGGTCGGAATGCTGATGAATCTGCATTCCGGCCTGTTTTTCTCTCTGAACCTCATCCCATTCCTCAATGGGAAATACTTCCGCGCTGTGGCGTCTCTGGATCCAATGATCATTGACGATGATGTCCAGATCGCCGCCCAGCTTCTCAACGCACGCTGCAAAGCCCTCATACACGCCTTCTCTCTTTGCAAAATCCGCCTTGACGCCATGGCAGTGAAAGCCTCTGTTTCTGAAACTTTCTGCCACCTTCAGTGCTTTGTCGGAAGTGCCTACGATGACCACCTCGCAGCCTGCCTCCATCAGTCCCTCTGCCATGCCGCATCCAAGACCTCTGGTTCCGCCGGTCACAATGGCTTTTTTCCCTTGAAATATAACGACAGCCTGGACAGTGAGGAAGACGGACCGGGAAAGAGAAAATTCAACTACATCTATATTCCCGAATATCAGAGAGATTTTACATGGGACGAGGACCGTCAGTCAAAACTGATCGAATCCATTGTCCTTGGCCTGCCCATACCCTTTATCTTTGTTGCAGAAAATAAAGACAGTTCCTGGGAGATTGTAGACGGCTCTCAGAGAATACGAACCATCCATTCTTTTTTAAACGGAGCGCTGACTCTCCGGAATCTGAAATCCATTACGTCTTTAAACGGTTATCGATTTGACGAGCTGGATGAGACTCGAAAAGGTAAGATCCTGAATACGGCTCTTCGTATCATCGTGCTTTCAGAAGAAACCACCAACGATGTAAAAACGGACATGTTTGAGCGTATTAACCGCGGCAGCGATCTTCTCAAACCCATGGAAAAACGCAAAGGAAGCAATCCCGGCAAGTTTACTGATTTTATTTACCGGTTCTGCAAAGAAAATAAAGCGTACAGGCAGCTGGTCAAACTGGATAAGTGGCTCGCAAAGCGGGGCGAATACGAAGAACTTCTGCTGAGATTTTATGCTCTCAGCGACACACAAGTCTACAATAAAGGAATCAATTATGGAATTACCTCATTCATAGATGAGTACTTAATCAGAAAAAACAAAGAATGGGGGAATTTATCGGAAGATGCTCTTCATACCCAGATTCAGGACTACACCAGCCGTATGAATCTGGTCATTCGCTATGTGGAAGCAAATTTTCCCTATGGTTTCCGCCACAGCCCGAATCCTCAGACAAAGCGTTCTGTTTTTGAGGCAGTCTCTGTAGGCGTATGGCTTGCTCTGAAGGATCAAAAAGAACTGCCTGAACTGAACAAAGAAAAGGTGCGTTCTTTTATCAGTTCTTCCGATTTCAAACAATATACGCATGTAGCAAATGAGCTTCATAAAAAGCAGAAACTGTATGGACGTATTCACGCAGTCTACAGACTTGTAACCGGGCAGGAGGTGCTCTGATATGTTCGCTGCGGAACTGTCAATCCGAAAACAGGAAGCCCGGAACTATGCAAATTTTATTTATTTTCTGGAAAGCGGCGAACATTTTTCAAATACAACTGAGTTTTCTTTTGACAAGATCATGATCAAAACGACCATAAAAGCCAGTATCATCATACTTCTTTATAACGCGATTGAATCTACCATAACAAAATGTCTGCATAAAATACATGAAGTGCTGAAAGCAAACCACCTGCGCTATGACCAGTGTAATGAACAGTTGAAAAAGACCATCATGGTTTACTATAAATATGTAGAAAGCAAATGCGAGAACACCCACGAATCGGTCATATATTCCATGGCTGCTATGGATTTCGTCCGTGGTGTTGCCACATTTTCCCTTTCCTATGGCGAGATGTCCAGACATTACCCGCTTTACAGCGGAAATCTGGACTCAATGGCTATTAAAAAAATATTTGAAAAATACGGCATTTCATTCGGCAAAAGGACATCCGAACTCCAGACCATCAAAACACTGCGAAACAAGCTTGCACACGGGGAGGCTTCTTTTGAAGAAGTGGGACGGGAAATTTCAAGCCAGCAGATTGGAATCATGATCGAAAAGACCTTTGAATATCTGGAAAAGTCCACTCAGAAAGTGAAAGAATATCTGAAACCGGCTTCACTGTAACATTGCTGTGCCGGGACAGACCGTTGCCGGTCCACCATCCGGCAGACTGCTCCACTGCACAGCAATGTCATGGAAAAAATTCAGTGACCCGACTTATCCCTGTTCAGCCATACAATATATTCCAGGACATTCCAGTCCGGATCTGCAAAATAGATCCATTGTTCCGAACCGGCGATCTCGTTGGGGCCTTCCAGTATCTGAATCCCGTGTTTCTTCAGTCTGTCAATCACCTCATCCATGTCTTCCGCCTCAAAACACAGATGTGGACAATAGGGACGTTTTGGACGGACCGGATGATAGGGTACACCAGTTGTTTCAATCAGCTCCAGGCGTGCGCCGTGATATTCCAGAAATACTCCCCTTTCCCCAAACGCTTCCGAATCGACGGTGAATAACTGTTGAAACCCCAGTTTCTCCGTATAAAACCGAACTGCTTCCTCAAGATTGCTTACACGAAATGCGCCATGATCGTATGCCATAATCTGTTCTCCTTCTTAATCAACTCACTGTCATTCAGATCTGCTGTATCAGGACCAGCACAACCGTGTACCGTCTGTGGCTTTCCATTCCTGAAACAGCTGTTTCTTTCTGCCCCTGCAAACGCCTGCCGGACTGTTTTATCCTGCGGCTTCTGTAATATACTGAAGTATGCAGGAAACATCCTTTGCTTCCGTAAACGTCAGTTCAATCCCTTCCTCTGGCATCTCCATGGTCCGGAACAGGGCAGATGCCAGACGATCGTGTTTCAGGTCGCACAGACTTCCGTCTGCCAGACGAAGATAAACATCGCCTCTGCTCTCTGCAACCCGGTTCATAAACCGTTCTGTGTTCATACGATAGATTTTCATCCTGATACCTCCATCTCCTGTGTTGCATTTTTCTTTTCCTGATGATATGATCATACCATCAAAAAAAGAAAAGTGTTAGGAATATTCCGGTTATTTTCTGGTAAAATACCGTCAAATATGAAAGGAGGAATTGCTGTGCTTTCTGACTGCAGCAGCTTTTGCGTGGATCAGAGCAATCAGGAACAGCAAAAACATGGGACTGCCGCATTCCCCGCCGCCTGCTATCTGGATGATCTGGAACAAAGCAGTGTCTCCTGGCACTGGCACGAAGAACTGGAAGTCATCGTCGTAGCCGAGGGAGAAGCCCTGGTTGTTGTGGGTACCAGAACCTATATTGTCCGTGCCGGAGACGGTCTTCTTATCAGTACCGGTACACTCCACAGCTGCCAGGCAGAACCGGGGAGTGGCTGCCGGCTCCATTCTCTGGTATTCCATCCCCGTCTGGTAGGCGGAAGCATGGAAAGTATCTTCTATCAGAAATATGTACTGCCAGTGACGGAGAACCTTGCCGGAGATGGTATCTTTTTCCATATGGATATGCCCTGGCAGGCAGAAGCACTGCTGGCGGCAGAAGCTGCATGGCAGGCCGGCGTACAGGAACCTGCCTGTTATGAACTCCGGATGCGAAGCTGTCTGTCTGAACTGCTGGCGGCGGTCTGCGCACATTTGCCTGCAAACCGGACAGCCCCGAATGCCAAATCCCTGCGAAAAGAAAAACGGATCAAACAGATGCTCCGGTTTATTCAGGAACATTATGCCGAAGAACTGAATACTGCTTCCATCGCAGCTGCTGCTTCCATCAGTGAAAGCGAATGCCTGCGCTGCTTCCATGCGGTCATTAAAACAACCCCCATCCAATACCTGAGGGAATACCGGATAGAACGTGCCGCCCGGTTTTTATCTGAAGGATCAGACCATATCACAGAAATCGCCGCCCGATGCGGCTTTCAGGATGTAAGCTATTTTACAAAAACCTTCCGACGCCTCAAAGGATGTACTCCGAAGGAATACCGGCAGACCCATCCTCCCGCAGCCCGTCCGCCGCACCTTTTGACGGAGCCGTTGAATGCTGACCGGAAAGTCTTAGCAAAAGCTTAACCCCTCATTTTATTGACAAACGCGCTGTTTTTCCATTATAGTTATTTTAGTTTACATAACGGTATTTCCAGGGTGCTTCTCCCTGCAATACGGAATTTCAACAGAAAGGCGTTCAATTTGAGAAAACAGCTGAGAGAAAAAATCTTTGAATCGCTTGCATCCGTTCTGCCCATCACTGCCATCGTGCTGGTCTTAAGCATTACCGTGGCGCCTGTGGCTGCTGGAACGCTGGTGCTCTTTTTATTCGGTGCCCTCCTTCTGATCTTCGGTATGGGCGTCTTCACTCTGGGCGCAGATCTGGCCATGACCCCCATGGGCGAGGGCATGGGCATCGAGATGAGCAAGTCCCAAAAAGTCATCTGGCCCATCCTTATCAGCTTTGTCTTTGGCGTCATTATCACCATGGCAGAACCGGACCTTCAGGTACTGGCAGAACAGGTACCCTCCATCCCTAACATGGTCATCATCCTGTCGGTTGCGGCAGGTGTGGGGATCTTTATGATGCTGGCCATCGCCATGGGAGCCTGTGTGGCGGCAGGAGGCGATATTCTGACGGATGCCTTCGGCGTGGTTGCCATGGTCGCCATGACACCCCTCGTGACCATCCAGACTCTTGGACTTGTGAGTGAACTCCGCCGACACGCGAGAAGCAGATATCTGAAGACACAGTTTGAACAGATCGAAGATACAGTTCTGTATTTTGACGACTGACACAGAAAGCAGGTGTATTTACATACTTATGGAAGGAAAAGCAGAACGTCCGAAGCTTATGGTCTCCATCGTGGAGCGCAGCAAAGGAAAGGACATTATAAAACTCTACGACCGGGAAGGGGTAACCTTTCACTATCAGACGGTCGGACGCGGTACTGCCACCTCTGAAATTATGGATATCCTGGGACTGGAGTCCCGGGACAAAGATATCATCTTAAGTCTGGCCGCCGCATCTCTCATTGACCAGCTCGCATACCGGATGAGCAACGAGCTTCGAGGCAGTGTGGATACCAAGGGAATCTTTTTTGATCTGCCTCTGACCGGCATGAGCAACATGATCGCCGCTGCCTTCAGCATTCCCCCTTCAGGCTTCTAAAAAAGAGCCTGCTCCCCGGCTCACTGACACCCTGCTGGAAAAGGCATTTCCCACCCGGCAGGAAGACACAGGAAAGGAAGAACCATCCATGTCCTCTGAGAACAGCCACACCCTGATCCTTATCAGCGTCAATCAGGGTTACACCAAAAACGTACTGGATACTGCCAGAAATCTGGGCGCGCGAGGCGGCACAATCCTCCGGGCCAGATGGAGCGGTGTGAAAGCACTGGAAACCTATCATGGTATCTCTCTTCAGACGGAGAAGGAAATCGTCATCATCATTGTCCCCAATGAACTGCGCAACCGGATCATGGATGCCGTCAACGAAAAACACGGACTGAAGACGGAGGCTCAGGCCATCGTCTGCAGCATGAAGGTGGATCATTTTGCACCGATCTGAGCATTCAGACTGTCAGAAACGGCAGTCCGAATGTTTTTTCTGTTAAATTTCTCCGGCTGCACCGGTTCTTCCATAACACAGGTGTCAAGTGTGACGGGAAAGGCGGCTCTTTCTTCATGAAAGCCCGGACCATATATTTACAATTTCTCTGAAAATATGGTAAAGTAAAAAGCAAAAAGGAATCTGAACAAATGAGAAAGAAGAAAAAACATAAACGTATCTGGAGTCTTATGCTGGCTGTCAGCCTGCTGCTCACCGCCTGCGGATCCTCCGCAGAGCCTTCCGAAGAGACCACCGCTGAAGCCTCTGTCATGCAGCTGATGAAGGCCGAAGGATCTGTTGGTGTACTGGATGACGGCGGAAAAGACATCTCCATTATGGAACGCATGAATCTCTACAGCGGCTATCAAATCGGAACAGAAAGCGAAAGCTATGCCTGGATCAATCTGGATCATGTAAAACTGATCAAAATGGATGAGAGCAGCGATGCCGAACTCCAGAAAAACGGAAAAAATCTGGAACTTCAGGTCCGTTCCGGAAGCCTGTTTTTTCACGTTACAGAACCGCTTGCGGAAGATGAGACACTGAATATCCGTACTTCCACCATGACCGTCGGGATCCGCGGGACCTGCGGATGGGTTCACGTACTGGATGAATCGCATATGCAGGTCTACCTTCTGGAAGGAAGTGTACACTGTGAAGTTACAGAACCAGAATCCGGTCAAAGTGCCGCTGCTGAAGTTGCCGCCGGTGAAATGGCCAATCTGTTTCTTTATCCCCCGGAACACGGCGAAACCCGATGCGAAATCCTGAAAAAACCATTTTCCAGATCTGAGATTCCCGCTTTTGTACTGGAGGAAGTAGACCTTGACGCTCTGGGAACGGATCTGGCCGATGAACGTACCGGTGAAGGTGAAGTGCTGGTACCCGTCTTTGAATCTTCGGAATATGAGGGGTACGGATCTGCACAGGGCGGCGTAATTCCTGCACTGAAAGAAGGCATGTGGGGAGCTGTCAATTATCAGAACGAGGTCATTGTACCATTCGAGCACACAGGTTTTCAGGCACCGGACGAACAGGGAAATTTTGTACTCGTTGACACTACAATAACAGAACAGACCAGCGACTTTTTGGGCCAGCAGCAAACCTGGGAGGAAAAGCAGTCCTCCTACACACTGTTTGATTCTCAGGGAAACATCCTGTATGAAGGGGAACATCAGGTTCGGGCATCCGGCGGCATGTACATCCTTCTGAAACAGGGAGATGAGACCGATGCGATTGAATACTACAGGTTGGACGGAACACTGGTAAACACTTTCCCGGAAAATTCGTTCTGCTCAAGGATTAACGGCTTTTATGACGGAATCTCCATGGTCTATCACAGTTCCAGTGACAACAGTACCTGGCTCGGAGGCCAGGAGGCAGGTTACTCCTATGGAACAGGAACCTTCCAGGTGGGCGAGGTGGACCGCAGCGGTAATGTAACATGGTACGAGGATCCCATGTATGCGGAATATCTGAATGAAAATGAGCAGATCTATCAGGAAGCACTTGAAGGGGAACGTTCTCACAGCAGTTCCGATATGACAGCTGGTGCCAGCACCTATTTACCCAGAATTCCTTTAAGTACTGTCAATCATGGCTATTATCCTGCCGGGAATCCTAACGCAGAGACCGGATGGATCGCCATGTGCAGCGATCAGTATGAGTTTGTGAGTGAATGCGACCTCTATGCTCTTCAACCGGACAGGGAACAGGGCTTTGTTCGATCTGAAGCCTTTTACGATGAAACGAACAGTTACCGGAGCTTTTATCATGATGGAGCCTATTTTTACAATTATGGTCCCAACATGGTATGGGTCCTGGGAGAACAGGATGTATTAGTGGATTTCTCCCGGTATCCCGGCATGACCTCCGAGACAGTGGATAACCGGATCGTGAAAGCGGTCTACGACCGGATTTTCATGGATAACGAGAACTACTGGCTTGTTCAGAATGGAGAACAGTGGGGATTTATCGACCACGATGGAAAGGAAACCGCCTGGTTTGAGGACGCCTCACGCTTTTATCAGAACCATGCTCTGATCCTTGAGAACGGAATCGCCTACCTGATCAATGAAAATTTTGAGAAGGTACAGGAACTCGGCGAGGCAGACTCCGTCGGTACGTACGGCGAGCTGTTTTCCCTGACCAGCGGTGATACCTGCCGGTTTTATCAGTTTGGTCAGCCGTAAATCAGGAAGCCAGGAAAATTTTCTGTCTTATTTTGTCAGGACATGGGGTATCATGGAAAAACGAACCTGTCTGATGAGGCACTCTATAGAACTTACATTTGGAGAACAGATCATCCTTGCCCCCACTGAACTGCGCAACCGGATCATGGATGCCGCCAACGAAAAACATGGACTTAAGACGGAGGCTCAGGCCAGCGTCTGCAGCCTGAAGGTGGATCATTTTGCACCGTTCTGAGCATTCAGACTGTCAGAAATGGCAGTCTGAATGTTTTTTTGTTAAATTTCTCCGGCTGCACCGGATGTTCCATCACAGAGGTGTAAAGTACGACAGGATATACCGCTCTTTTTTCCGAAACCAGAACCATATATTTACACTTCTTTCTTCTTATTTTATGCTGCCTCTGCGGATTGTTTTCCTGTCCGCTTCCGGAGCAGGACGGATATTCATTTACCAGAATATAAGAATTTTCTTCAAAGACAGAGCTCATATACCCGTTTCCTATAGCAACATATATCATATAAGTATTTGCCCTGTTTACCACAATGCGATAAAATAGAAGAAAAAACAGAACAAGGAGAGATACGACATGCAGACAAAAAAACTTGGTTTTGGCCTGATGCGCCTGCCTTTGACCGACAGGACCGACGCCGGCGCCATTGATGTGGAGCAGGTAAAGCGGATGGTGGACACCTTTCTGGAGAGAGGTTTTACCTACTTTGACACCGCCTGGATGTACTGCGGTTTTCACAGCGAACAGGTTGCAAAAACTGCGCTGGTAGACCGTCACCCCAGAGACAGTTACACGCTGGCCACAAAGCTCCATGCCGGTTTTATCAATTCTCTGGAAGACAGAGATTTGATCTTCAACGCACAGCTGGAAAAGACCGGCGTTACATACTTCGATTATTATCTGCTTCACGGCATCGAAGCTGCCATGCTGCCCAAGTATGAACAGTTTGACTGCTTTCAATGGCTTCTGGACAAAAAGGCAAAAGGACTTGTAAAACATGCGGGATTTTCCTTCCATGACAGCGCCCAGCTGCTGGACGAGATTCTTACAAAGCATCCGGAAATGGAATTTGTACAGCTCCAGATCAACTATCTGGACTGGGAGAGCGAATGGATCCAGGCCAGAAAATGCTATGAAATCGCTGTAAAACACGGAAAACCGGTCATCGTCATGGAACCGGTCAAGGGAGGTACGCTGGCAAAGGTTCCGGAAGAAGCCGAAAAGCTGTTCCGGGAATCCGCTCCTCATATGTCGGTGCCCAGCTGGGCGATCCGGTTTGCGGCGTCCCTTGACAACGTCATGATGGTGCTTTCCGGCATGAGCAGCCTGGAACAGCTGGAAGACAATCTGAGTTATATGGAGCACTTCCAGCCGCTTACGGAAGAGGAAAAGAAGCTGACCGGCAAAGTGGCGGATATCATCAATGCGCAGATCGCTGTTCCCTGTACCGGATGCTCCTACTGTACCGAAGGATGTCCGCAGAAGATCGCCATTCCGCAGTATTTCTCCTTATACAACGAAGATATGAGAGAAAATCTGGAGGAAAAGGGTTGGACCATCAATTTTACCCAGTACGAGATCCTGACCGGCAAATTCGGGAAAGCAAAAGACTGTGTGGAATGCGGCCAGTGCGAAAGCGTATGTCCGCAGCATCTGCCCATCATGGAAAAGCTGAAGGATGTGTCGGCGCATTTTGACCATTAAGCCTGCATGGACAACATTTTATGTAAATATGGGAGACAGACAAATGCGTTGTCTGTCTCCCGTTTTTCGGGTCTGGCCTGTTCCTTATATTATACCCTTCTAACCATATGTCCAACAAGAAAATTCTTCTGAATGGGTATCTTCTGAATTTGTATATGGAATCCCGGAACAGACCTGTTCCCTGTTGATTTCAGATGTGTTTATTCTAACATATTCTGTTCTTTTATGCGAACATATTTCCGAAAAACCGTCTTCTGCCCGATATCCGGACAGAAGACGGCGCTCTTTACCGATGACATCCATGATGTCTGCCGGCGCTTCGTCTGGTAACGGTCACACAGGTGCCGTCACAATAATCGCCTTCATGGTCATAACCGCAGTACTCACACCCGTCATGGGTATGCCGTCCTGTTTCTGTGCATCCTTCCACCGTACAGACCGGACAGCCGGTATCCGCCGCGGACTGTCTGTGATGTCCGCGGTGCCCATGAGCAGAAACCGGCATAGCCAGAAGGACCGCCAGAAGAGCGGCGGTCATGGCCGCAGCAAACCGTCTGCGAACATGCATGCTTCTCCCCTCCTTTCCCCTCTCCGGACAGACGCTCCTGCATCTGATGTGCACAAAAGCACCATATCCCGGAGGAACTGCTGTAAGAACAGTATAGCACAGAGAAATGTGCGAAACAAGCAGTCTGTCCGTTCAGGAAAGCCTGTTATGAAAACATGTTTTTTACATACTCCCGCATCTCTTCGCGGGAAGAAACATGCTTCGCCCCATTGATGATGGCATTCTGCTCCGCTTCCGAAAGATGACTGAAGCGGATGAGCAGATCCGCATGCTGCGCAAGCTCCATCGTAAAGCCAATAGGCAGTTCTCTCTTTTTCAGCATTTTATCACCCCGGTGAAAGGATGTGCAGGGCAGAACAAAATTATGCGCGGTGTTCATTTTCATCTTGACATACATACCTTTGGTATGTTAATGTCAATACATACCGTTGGTATGCAAAAAGAAGGGAGGATTCCATGGCAAGAAACAAACACCCGGAGGAAACGGTCAATTTAATACTGGATGCGGCTTTCCGCCTGTTTTTGGAAAAGGGCTATGAGCACACCTCCATCCAGGATATCATCGGTCAGCTGGGCGGTCTCAGCAAAGGGGCGATCTATCATCATTTCAAGTCCAAGGAAGACATTCTGATCGCCGTCACGGACCGGATGACCGCCGCTTCCAATCAGATGCTTGCTGACATCCGGGACCGGAAGGACCTGACTGGCAAAGAAAAGCTGAAGACCATCTTCCGGGAATCCATCCGCCGGCCGGTGCAGAACGATATTTTTACAGTTGCGCCCCGTTTTTGCGACAGCCCCAGACTGCTTTTCAGCCTGATGCAGGACACCATCCAGAACGCAGCGCCCAATTACATCCTGCCGATCATCCGACAGGGCATGACCGACGGTTCCATTCAGACAGAATATCCGGAACAGTTAAGCGAACTGATTCTGCTGGCGGCAAATGTCTGGCTGAACCCCATGATCTTTGACAGTTCCGTCGAAGAATCCTGCCGGAAATTCATGGTTTTCCGCCAGATGCTTCAGGGCTTCGGTCTGGACATTGTAGATCAGGAGATGCTGGACCGGCTTCAGGAACTGACCGCCATCTATCAGAAAAACAAGTGATAACATCCATTATGCCAGAAAGAAACATCTGCCCCGCATCACGGGCAGATTTCTTTCAATCATATACATACCGTCGTGCGGTATGAAAAGGAGGAAATATGAACAAAGTCATTGACATGAATGCGGTAGGAAAAAACTACGGTCCTGTACCCGTGATTCAGAGCTGCAGTTTCCGGATTTCAGAAGGAGAGAGCTGCGGACTTCCGGGCGTCAGCGGGGCCGGAAAGACCACGCTGATGAAGCTGATCCTGGGGCTGCGGAAGGCCGCCGTCTTTTTGAGTATTACCGGTCTGATCCTGCGGATCATGGCAGATCATGTAAAACAAATGGAGGTTTAAATCATGAAACATAAACTTTTTACCAGAGATTTTACTCTGGTGGTCATCGGGCAGGTCATTTCTCTGTTCGGTAATGCAGCCGTCCGGTTTGCACTGCCCCTCTATCTGCTGAATCTGACCGGTTCTTCCGCACTTTACGGGACCGTGACCGCCTGCGCGTTCCTGCCTCCCATCCTTCTGTCCCCCATAGGCGGCATGATCGCAGACCGGGTCAATAAAAGAAATATCATGGTGGCGCTGGATTTTCTGACTGCGGCGGTGATCCTGCTCTTTTCCCTGCTCATGGATGTCTGCAGCCTTGTGCCTCTCCTGACCGTCACGCTGATGCTTCTGTATGGTATTGCAGGAGCCTATCAGCCCTCTGTCCAGGCGAGCATTCCGGCTCTGGTATGTCCGGAGCAGACCATGGCTGCCAATTCCGTCATCAATACCATCAGCTCTTTTTCGTCGCTGACAGGTCCTGTACTCGGCGGCCTGTTATACAGTGCCTGCGGATTAAAGCCCGTACTTCTGGTCTGTATGATCTGCTTTTTCCTGTCGGCGGTCATGGAGCTTTTTATCCGGATTCCGTACAGGAAGCAGACTCCGGACGGCGGGATCCGGCAAACCATTCAGCGTGATTTTTCCGAAAGCATCCATTTTCTGCGAACCAAAAAACCGGTCATCGGAAAAGGAATGCTTGTGGTCTGCGGGATCAATCTGTTTCTGTCCGCCATGCTTCTTGTGGCAATGCCCTGGCTTATCACAGAGGTCCTGGATCTGGAACCGGCGCTGGCCAACCGGCTGTATGGCTTTGCGCAAGGAGCGCTGGCAGCCGGGGGACTGGTCGGCGGAATCGGCGCCGGCATCTTTGCAGACCGGCTGGATGTCCGAAAATCCGCCCAAATCCTGACCGCCTGCGCGCTGTGCGTCTTCCCCATGGGGCTTACGCTCCTTCTGTCAGACTCCGGAATTCTGAATTATCTGGTGCTGACGGTATGCTGCTTCCTCATTATGGTATTTTCCACGGTCTTTACCGTGCAGATGATGTCCATGATCCAGACAGAGACACCGCCGCATCTTACGGGAAAAGTGATCGCTGTAACCCTCACCTTTTCCATGTGTTCCCAGCCGCTGGGCAATACACTGTACGGTATTCTCTTTGAAGCGTGCAGAGGGTTCGAATCTCTGGTTGTACTCTTTTCCGGGACCGTTTCCCTGATGATTGCGGTAAAAGCGCGGAAGGTGTTTCGATTCATCTGAAAAATCTGTAAGTTTCTTTCTGCCTGTGCCTTCCCTGTACAGGCAGTTCTTTTTTGCTGTTTCTTTCCCTGGAACTTTCCCCATTTTTATTGACTTTTTCAGCAGTCTCCACATATAATATAGGTGATCACTGCTTCCCCACCTCTCATGGATGTGTCCAACCGGGAGCCTGTTTATTCTGCATATTGCTGTATTGTTCGTACAGAGTTTTATCACATGGAAAAAAATATTGTCATATCAGCCACCCAGTTAAAAAATACAAAGACTTCATATCAATGTCTATGTAAGCTATGTTATGATTTTTCTGTTCTGAATGATGCGAAAGTGAATGTGAATTTTGTAGATGTGACTTTTATTGCCGGAAATTTCTTCTCCATTATCGGCTGTATTTTCAGCACTTTTTCGGTCAATAATAATTTAAAGATTTATATAAAAAATCTTCGCCCGGAAATTGCTCAGGTTATGGTCAAAAATGGATTCAGCAGATACTTCCGCAATATAAAATCAAAAGAGCAACCGGATGACTCGGTAATCCCTTACCAGATTTTTAACAATCATGAAATTGATCTTTTTAAAGAACACATAACCATCCACCTGCTTCAACATCATGGTATGCCTCAAATGTCTGTACCTTTAAAAAACCGCATTACAGATAACTTACTGGAAATATTCGGAAATGTTCGCGACCATTCTGTTCATTCGCTGGTTTACTCCTGCGGACAATATTTTCACCGTAATAAAATGCTGAGATTTTCCATTGTTGATATTGGTACAACGATTCGCAAAAATGTAGAAGATTTTTTTCACGAATTTGGAAAAACTTTCTCCGGAAACGCTTTACAGTGGGCTATGGTAAGAGGACACAGCACTCGCCGCACACCTGAACCAGGAGGACTGGGGTTCAGTCTGATCCTCGAATTTATAAAATTAAATCAGGGCATGTTTTCTTTAATTTCCGGTTCTGAAGGATTTGAATATAAACTCGGAAAAGAAACTTACTTCGATCTTCCCTTTCCTTTTTCCGGCACGATCGTTACCATGTCATTTTATCTGGGAGATCATTCCTCGTACCGTTTAAAATCCGAAATGCGGAGAAAATTAGTATTTTAGGAGGGCATTATGGAACAAGTATTACATGTATCAGAGAATCTGGGAACGACTACAGCTCTCACAAGAGAACAGGGCCAGATTATCTATGAAAAAATCTGTAGTCTTATCGATGCAGGCCATATGGTATCACTTGATTTCTCAGATATTGAAAGTATCTTATCACCATTTTTAAATGTCGCTGTCGGAAAATTATATAACAAATATTCCAGTGATACACTGAATAAGAATCTGAATATTACGGGGATTTCGGATGAACAATACAATATATTTGAAATTGTTATCTCCAATGCGAAAAGCTATTATAAAGATGCTCAGTCCTTTGACAGAGCTGTAACAGACGGGTGCGACCTATGATGAAACGCAGAATCAGCCATCTGTCTGAACATACACCGCAAAAATGCGATTTCTTCTTATTGGATACCAATATTTTAATCAAACTGTTTTTTCCCGTCGGATTTGATAACAGGAATAAGCCTTATGAAGATTATTATAAAAAACTTCTTTCATCAAAATGCACCCTGGTTTTGACTTCCGTTCAGGTGTCGGAATTTATCAATCGCTGCATACGCATACAACATAATCTTTATATTACAGAACATCCTGACGCCTGCGATTTTAAAAAAGATTACAGAATTACAGAAAACTATGCAATAAGTATGAAAGCCATTTTGGAAATACTTAAATCCAATATATTGACCAGGTTTACAATTATGAATGACGATTTTTCCAGTATAGATCTGAATCAGATAATCAACTATAATTTTTCTTTTGATTTTAACGACGCATTTCTGGCCTCTTTTGCAAAATTACATAATTATATGATTCTAACAGACGACAAAGATTTCTCCAGTTATACCTCCGGTCCCGATATTATCACAAATAATAAAGCTTTGTTAATGTTTTCATAACATTTTACAAGAAGAAGTAACCTCTCTTCTCACATAAACACACACCTTCCGGCAGTGTCCTTCTGCGTCCGTTCTGCCCTCATGCAGCCCTTCCTGCCGAAAGCCGCAGACTTCAAACAGTCTGCGGGACGCCGTATTGTCTTCCAGAATATGCGAGCAGATACAGTTCAGGTGAAGTTCCCGAAAAGCCCAGGAAACCAGCGTCTCTACCGCATCCCGTCCATAGCCTCTGCCCCGGAACATTCTCAAAATTTTGATCTGGATCTGTGCCGTTTTGTTACCGGTATCTATATCAGAGAGCATGATAATTCCCAGCCCCTCCTCCGGTTTTTCCCGAGCCGCAATGATCCGGCGCAGACCGTCGGAAGGCACCGGCAGAAGGCAGGAACGGTACGCCGGATGCATACCGGCTGACAGGCTTTGATACCCCTTTGTCACCTTGACGATCTCCGGATCCCGGCTTAAGTTCAGGAGCATCCCCAGATCCGGTCTCTTTGCTGCCCGGAGGATTACTTTACCGCCTGTAATGCTCATATGTTCTTCCATTTATCCCACTCCCGCATCTGTTATCACCGTCTCTGAATACGGATTACAGATAATAACATAGCAGAAAACGACTGCTTTTGCAATCATCCGGTCCTCCCTCCTCCATACCACACCGGTTTGCCTGTCCAAAAGGAGCATCTGCCTGCATCGAAGCGTCCGGAAAGAACCGCACAGCAGCGGAAAAACCGCTTCCGTTTTTGATCCCATTATGATATAATTCCATTACAAGAGAGACTCCACAGAATCTGCGGATCTCAATATCAATAATTATGGGGAGAATCAACTATGAAACAGAAAATCAGCTTTTTTATGTCCATGATTTTATGCTTCTACATGCTCTGGGGAAGCGGCACATCGGTCAAAGCGGCGCAGACGCAGCTTACCAGTCTGACGTTCGATGCGGATTATTATTACAATACCTATCCGGATCTGCAGGCTGCCTTTGGTCATGACTACGACCAGTTATACCGTCATTATCTGGACTCCGGTCTGGCGGAAGGACGGTCCGGCAGCGCAGAATTCAACTGTCTGGTATACCGGAACAATTACCCCGATCTGCAGGCGTCTTTCGGGGATGATTACCGTGCCTACTGTGTTCATTACGAGACTTATGGAAAAGCGGAAGGACGAAGCGCGGCAGGAGACGGCATGGGGCTGTCAGCTCCGGCAGAAGCTCCCGTCAGCACGCCTCTGGGGAGTTATACAACTGCCTACAGCGCCGGTTCTTCGCGGGCAACCAATATCGCGCTTGCGGTATCCAGAATCAACGGCGTGGTGGTCCAGCCCGGCGAAAGCTTCTCTTTCAGCACTGCCATTCTGCCGAGAACTTCTGCCAACGGATATGTGGAAGCGCCTACCATTGTGAATAAGAAATACGTTCCCGGAATTGGCGGGGGCATCTGTCAGGTTTCCTCTACACTGTACGCTGCCATGTTAACCGCCGGTCTGCCCGCCACCGAGCGTCATCCTCATTCTCTGCAGGTTGCTTATATTCCGGAAGGAATGGATGCGACAATCTCCGGCACTGCACTGGATCTTAGATTCACCAATATCTTTGCAGAGCCCCTTCAGATCCAGGCAGCTGCAGATCAGGGTACGCTGACCATATCCCTGTACAGACTGTAAGCAGCAGAAATTCCGCTGCCAGATAAACAATGGCTGAATAAAAGCAGAAGGCGCTGTCACCGGAAAGGGACAGCGCCTTAAGTTTATGCTGCTTCTCCAGGAAGGGCCCCTGAACGATCATTCAGAAAATTTCCGAATCGACAGAAAACCTCATGTCTGTATCCCCCCTATCATATTCCTGTCAGACCGCCAGCACCCCTCTTTTCGGCGCAATGTCTATCAGAACCTCCGTTCCCGCGTTAAATTCAACGGCATCCTTTTCCATTCCGTCGGAAAAGACCACGCCGTTTTCCGGCATCTGGGACAGAATCCGAAAGGAGTCCCGCTCTGCAAGCCTTCCATATACAATATCCGCCCGGGTCCTGCGGCTGGGAAATGGTTCCCGGACCACAAAGGTCAGCACTCTCTCCTCCCATGACGGACCCCGGTCTGAAAGGCGCATGCCCCCGAAACACTCTGCGATCCCGGAAGCCTGAGCCATGACGGACCGGTACCATCCGCTGGAGCCAAGACCTGTGGAAATGATGATCCCGCTGGAGGACTGATTTTCCTTCCGCCCATTCCAGGCGATCTCATATCGGGCGGATACATGCGTCCTCTGGCCCACAAACAGA
>ERZ778514.866-NODE-866-length-25076-cov-8.299748_pt1 | contig 25076 bp, 20 predicted proteins | sample MGYA00510344_ERZ778514 | MGnify/ENA primary metagenome ERZ778514 (study PRJEB29527, sample SAMN07138968) | mouse gut metagenome | material: feces | host: mouse | place: China:Nanjing | collected 2016-01-25 ...
TATTTTTTAAATATTTTTAAAGGACAGGTTGCTGCGTCAATTTTGCGGCTTTTTTCCATCGTTAACCGCTTACATACGCAGTAAATACGCTCGGATTCCACGAAAAAAAAGACAGATCCTTCCCTCTGTCTTCTGGCGAACTTTCTCATTTGCACAATTTTAAAATTTCACTTTGCTTCCTGAATCATTTTTTGTTTCCAGTACGGCAAGGTTCTCAGCTGCCTTTTGTAGAGTTCCCGGCACTCCTGCTCGCTCATCCCTTCCTGCGGAACGTTAGAAACGAGAAAATCAAGCATCTGGTCGACCTCTGTGTAAATAAACTGACCATCGGCCAGGCACCATTTGCAGTATCTTGGATCTATCTCTCCATCTTTGGTTTTTCCCATGATCGAAGGCTCGATCGGCATGCCGCAGCACTCGCAGTATCGAACCTGCTCCGATTCCAGCAAGGCATCGATCGACACCTCAAACAGAGCGGACAGCTTTAGGAGCATGTCCGGGCCGGGAATCGTTTCATCATTTTCCCAGCGGGAAACAGCCTGACGTGTAACATGTACTCGTTTTGCCAGACTTTCCTGCGTCATCATCGACGCATTGCGCAATGCTTTTAAAATACTTCCTGTACTCATATACTCTTTTCTCCTTATCACGTTCAGTATGGAACAATTCAGAAGACGATACAAGCAACTGTCTGTTTCCCTTTAACAGAACATTCCTCTTCCATTCGTTTCAGGATGACATCCTCCCAATCAGGCACGGTCATCCTGCTCAAGAACGATAAAAAGCCGGACCGATCGTGCTCATGCAGGATCAGTCCGGCAAATCAGGCCCGGTTTGAAAACGTTTCTTATAAATACAGCAACCAATTAGGAATTTTAAATGTCCGGGCCGGCATACGGCACAATGACCCACCATGTGCCGTACAAAAAACTGTATGGGAATATATAGAACTTTAAAGGGCACTTAAATGATAATCTTTTCCTCTTTTTGCTAAGATATATTTATGAAAGAAAACCTACGCAGCGAATTCAGTCAGCGTCAGAATATGATCGAACCTGACTTCGAATTATATTATTATACGGACAATAACCTGAATAAAGTCAATACGCACAAGCATGACTATTATGAGGTGCTCTTCTTTCTGGAAGGAGAGGTCACCGCATATATTGCCGACAAGTCCTATAAACTCGAACCCGGAGATCTGATCATCGTTCCTCCCGGTATTTTCCATTATTCGCAGATCAACACGACCAAAGTGCCTTACCGGCGCTTTACGCTCTGGATTTCCGATCACTTTTTTAAAAAGCTGGTAGAAATGGATAAAAGCTTCGGCTATCTGGAAAAACCGGTCGTTCAAGAGAAACGATATCATCACCATCTCGACAACCTGACGGCCAACAATATGCAGGCTAAAATATTAAGTCTTCTCGAAAGCCTTCATTACGACGAGTTCGGCAAGCACGTTCAGGAACGGCTCTGCTGCTGCGACGTGATACTGTCGATCAATCAGATGCTTTACGAACAGGACCATCCTTATGAATTAAAAGAAGGACAAAGTTTGGCGGAAAGCCTGTTCAATTATATAAAGATCCATATTGATGAGGATATTTCGCTCGATTCGCTGGCTCAGACTTTTTATATCTCAAAATACTATATTTCGCATTTATTCAAATCGCATGTAGGAATGTCTGTACATCAGTACATCATCAAAAAGCGCCTGAATATGGTGTGCAGCGCCATTCTTTCAGACACTGACATCACCAAGGCGTGCGAACAGTCCGGATTCAAGAATTACTCGAATTTTTATCGTGCATTCGTCAAAGAATACGGAATGTCCCCAAAGGAATACAAGGAACGGCATCGGATCGAACCGTCCGCTCAATAATATACCAGCCTGTATGGCTGGTATATTTTTATTCTTCTCTTTAAGATCTTATTTTTCTATTAACGCTGAACACGTCCGGAACCGTCGCCCTGCGCCAGTTTTTCCACTTCTTCTGCGCTCACAAGGTTGTAGTCCCCTTCGATCGAATGCTTCAGTGCGCTCGCCGCTACCGCGAACTCGATCGCTTCCTGGCTGTTCTTTCCGCTCAGCAGCGCGTGGATCAGCCCGCCTCCGAAACTGTCGCCTCCGCCTACGCGGTCCACGATGTTCAGATCGTATTTCTTCGAGAAGCAGTAGTCTGTTCCGTCGTACAGCATCGCGCTCCACAGGTTGCGGTTGGCGCTGATGCTCTCGCGCAGCGTGATCGCCACCTTCTCGAACCCGAACGTATCCATCAGCTGTTTGGCCACATCCTTGTATCCTTCGTGGTTGATCTGCCCGCCATGGATATCCGTGTTTGCCGCTTCGATCCCGAACACGTCTTTCGCATCTTCTTCGTTGGCAATGCACACATCGATGTATTTGGCCAGCTCGCTCATCACCTTGTTCGCTTTTTCCTTGCTCCACAGCTTGTTGCGGTAGTTCAGGTCGCACGATACCTTGATCCCTTTTTCATGGCATTTCTTCATCGCTTCCAGCGTGATCGCCGCCACCTCGTCGTTGAGCGCCGGCGTGATCCCTGTCGTATGGAACCATTCGGCCCCTTCCAGGATCGCATCCCAGTCGAACTCTTCCGGTCTTGCCAGCGCTACAGCGCTGTCCCTGCGGTCGTAGATGACCTTGCTCGGTCTCTGGCTCGCTCCCTTTTCCAGATAGTAGATCCCTACACGATCGCCTCCGCGAACGATATCGTCCGTGTTCACTCCGTATTTTCTCAGCGAGTTGACAGCCGCCTGCCCGATCTCATGCTCAGGCAGCTTCGAAACAAAGTGCGCGTCGTGTCCGTAGTTGGCCAGCGAAACCGCAACGTTCGCTTCGCCTCCTCCGTAGGTCGCGCCGAAGCTGTCTGCCTGGATAAAGCGCAGATAGCCTGCCGGCGCCAAACGGAGCATCAGTTCTCCAAATGTGATTACTTTTTTCATTATCCTCTTACCTCGTTCAATTTCTTCACCGCGCTGCGCGTGATCTCTTCGATCCGGTCGAACTGCTTGCTGTCGATCAGATCTTTCTTGACCATCCAGCTTCCGCCGATGCACAGGATCACATCCTCTTTCAGATACGATTCCATGTTCTTTTCCGAGATCCCGCCTGTCGGCATGAACTTCATCATCGTGTACGGCGCCGCCATCGCCTTGATCATCGCGATGCCCCCTGCCGGTTCTGCCGGGAAGAATTTCACGACATCAAGACCGAGACGGTACGCTTTCTGCACGTCGCTTGGCGTGCATGTTCCCGGCGTGACCGGGATGTCTTTTTCGATGCAGTATCTTACGACTTCTTCATCGAATCCAGGAGAAACGATGAACTGCGCGCCCGCGTTGATCGCTTCGTCCACCTGTTCTACGCTCAGCACCGTTCCGGCCCCGACCAGCATGTCCGGACGCGCCTGGCGCATGGCTGAAATGCAGGCAGCCGCTTCCCGTGTACGGAAAGTGACTTCGGCAGCCGGAAGGCCCCCTTCGCAAAGCGCATGGGCCAGAGGGGCTGCATCCTCTTTATGTTCCAGAACGACGACCGGGATGATCCCGATCTCGTTGAACTGTTCTAGTATTTTATTCATGTTCCTATTCGCCAATCTTTTCCAATGTATCGTGAAGTGTTGTGCGGATCGCACCAGGTGCTTTGTTCATTTCATTGAACAGAGCAACCACTTTGTCGGCCATACCGATCTCGATCAGGTTTACCCCAAAGACCTTTTCATTGGTCAGGATGCTTTCCAGATCGGCAACCGTTACTGTATCGCCTAATTTGATCTCTGCAACGATCGGGCACAGTTCTTCAAGAAGCGGATCTGCGCTCGCTTCGAATTTTTCTCCTGCGTCATTGATCTGCATGAGGTAGCGCAGCCATCCCGCAAACACCAGAGGGATCGCTTCCAGGCTCTCTGTATCCAGATCCTGTGCTTTCAGATACGATTTGATCGTTTCGCCAAAACGTACGCTCAGCTTCTGGGAAGTATCGGTCGCGATACGCTGCGGAGCATCCGGCATGAACGGGTTCGGGAAACGGACATTGATTACCGTATCGATAAATTCCTTCGGATCAAGGATTCCCGGATTCGTTACGACAGGAAGCCCTTCTTTGTAGCCGATCGTCTTGATCAGTTTTACAAGATCCTCATCCTGCATTTCGGCGCTGATCAGCGTATAGCCAAGCAGGCAGCCGTAAACAGCCAGAGCTGTATGAAGCGGGTTCAGGCATGTCGTGACCTTCATCGTTTCGACTTTGTTCACTGTTTCGCGGTCTGTGAAGATCAGTCCGCCTTTTTCGAGTGCCGGACGTCCGTTCGGGAAACTGTCCTCGATCACGAGATATTCGGTTTCCTCGGCATTGACGAACGGTGCTACGAACGATCCGCGTGCCGTTTTGATCGGATCCATATCTTCGATCCCGTCTTCGCGGAAAATCTCGCCAACCTTGTCGTCTGGTCTAGGCGTGATCTTGTCGATCATCGACCACGGGAAGCTCACCTTGCTTTCATCGTTGAGATATTCGACAAATGCCGGTTCCACAAATCCGTTCGCTGCCCACGCTTTGGCATAAGGCAGGATGGCTGCCTTCAGCTTTTCGCCATTGTGAGAGCAGTTGTCCATGCTCACCAGAGCGATCGGCAGCTGATCGGCATGGAAGCGTTCGATCAGAAGCGCGACCACTTTTCCCATATAGGACTGCGGCATCGCCGGACCATGCTCAAAATCGTACTGAACAGGTTCCAGGTATTCTCCGGCCGCATTTGTCAGCGCATACCCTTTTTCTGTGATCGTGAAGGATGCCATCTGCAGGCTCGGGTTCACGAAGATTTCCTTCATGCGTTTGAATTCTTCTTCATTTTCCGGTTTGAGCAGCACCGATTCCGCGATCGAACCGATGACTGTCTTTTCAACGTTTCCGTCGGCTTTCAGTGTTGCGAGCAGAGCCAGCGTGTCGTGTTCGCGGAAGTTGGCGAGGATCATTTCGTCAAATCCTTCCACTGCGATGATCCCGCGGTCCAGGATCCCTTCGTTGAGCAGCGTTTCGACTACGTTTGCCTGGTACGCTTTGAACAGGTTTCCGGCACCGAAATGGATCCAGGTCGGATTGTTTTTTGTTTTTTCGATCATGGCTTCGCGGTCGTATGCAGGAAGCTGATATCCTGCATCGAGCCAAGCCTGACGGTCTTTCAGACCACTATTTGTTAATTTCATGATTATCCTTCCTTCCAAGAAGCTGACTACGCAGCTTTCTTTTCGTTTTTATCGATTGCTTCCCACAGACCGAGGATATAAGTAGCACCTAAGGCACGGTCATACAGACCATATCCAGGCATTCCTACTTCGCCCCAGATCATACGGCCATGGTCAGGACGGATCGGTCCGTCGAATCCGATCTCATGCAGCGCTTTTACGATTTCGTACATATCGAATGTGCCGCACTGGCTAGGATGTGGCGCTTCTTCGAAATCAAGCGGCGAGAAGCTGTTGAATTTCAGGTTTCTTACATGGGCGAAATGAATACGTCCTGGCAGGGCGCGGATCATTTCCGGCAGATCGTTCTTGATGTTCGTTCCGTAGGATCCGGCGCAGAATGTCACGCCGTTGTGCGGATTGTCTACCGCATTCATCAGACGAAGGATCCTTTCCTTGCTCGTGATGATGCGTGGCAGTCCGAATACCGGCCAAGCTGGATCATCCGGATGAATGGCCATATTGATATCGTATTTGTCGCATACAGGCATGATGCGGTTCAGGAAGTATACAAGGTTCTCAAACAGTTTTTCTTCATCGACATCTTTGTACATTTCGAAAAGCTCTTTGATCTTTTCCATACGTTCCGGTTCCCATCCTGGCATGACCGTACCGTTCATATCGCCAGCGATCGAATCGAACATTTTCGTAGGATCCATGTTGTCTACTGTTGTCTGGCTGTAGGCAAGAGCGGTCGAACCGTCCGGCAGCACACGGGCCAGTTCTGTACGGGTCCAGTCGAATACCGGCATGAAGTTGTAGCATACAAGATGAATTCCTTCTTTTCCGAGGTTTTCCAGTGTCTCGATATAGGCATCGATATATTTGTCGCGGTCAGCCGCTCCGGTTTTGATCGAATCATGTACGTTTACCGATTCGATCCCGGAAAGGTTCAGACCTCTTTCCTCCACATACTGTTTCAGGTTGTGGATCTCCTCCTGTGTCCAGAGTTCGCCTGGCATTTTATCGTAAAGTGTTGTAATTACTCCAGTAACTCCCGGGATCTGACGGATCTCTTCAAGCGAGATCGTGTCATGTCCAGGACCATACCATCTTAATGTCATTTCCATAATTTGTTTCCTCCTGTTGGTTGCGCTTTCATTACACTGCCAGTATAGAGCCAATGTTTCATTTCTTGAATTGTATTAATTGTGTTCTATATTGCAATTATTGCGAATTCATTTGTTTCGCCCATGCTTAGCGGCTATTTTTATCGTACGATATTCCCCATGAATAAAAAGCGCCGAAATATGTGAAATTGTATTATATAAATTGATTCTTTATGCGGAATGTGAGATTTTTCTCATTTTATGGTCGAAAAGAAAAAAGTCCCTTATATAAGGAACAATTTTGTGATCACGCTTCAAATTCGGCTGGCAGCGAATCGATATATTTTCTGAGCCATCGAAAAAAATTCTTTGAATGATCCTGGGCAAGAAGGGCATCGCATATGGAATAGACAAACGGGACATTCTCCTTGTCATGACGCAGGAACTCCAGCTGACTTTTCACTTTTTCCTCAAAAGCGGACGGATCGTATTTCATCGCATTGACCCGTGCAACGAGCCGGGATTCGTAGGCAAGAGCATCCTCCGGGTCCATTTCCAGTATTTTTTCATACCAGCCCATCGCTTCGCTGTAGGTCTGCAGCGCTTCCTGGCCGGAAGAGGCAAGACGGCCTTTTTCATTGGCCATGTCCGCCAGTGCGGCCATATAGAAGGATGGCTCTTTTTCGACGACCTGTTCGAAAAGAGGGCAGGCTGTTTCGAACAGACGAAGTTTCTCCTCTTTCTCTTCATCGCCAAGAAGCGATCCGAGATAATACGCGGTCCGTGCCAGATGCTCCCGTTTATCCCGGCCTTTCCTGACAAGACGGCGCTGTTCGTCAAATGCTTTTCTTAAATGAAATGCTGCCTCTTCATCTTTTCCGTCATTCATATCGATCAATCCGGAAATATAATGGATGCGGGCCGTAAAATACGGTCTGGACAGCGGCAGCAGCTGATCAAACTGACCTTTCGCCTGGTCCAGATACCTGCGTGCCTGCCCGAACTGCTCGTTGTTGCCGTAACAGTTGGCGGCCGAAAGAAGGAGCTCGATTTCATAGCTGGCCAGATCAGTGATCGTATCATCTGTCTTTTTCTGTTCATACATTTCGCCTAGAGCGGTCTCATACAGTTCGATGGCTCTGTCCTCCTGTTCGAGCTGCTCATACGTATCTGCCATATTATGATGGATGAGCATAGCGCGCAGGCTGCGCCAGTTTTCCGGTATGCATGGATCGATATGGTCGAGAGCCTTCTCATAGTATTCAAAGGCATCCCTTGTTTTTTCCTGAAAGGAATACAGATCGGCCTTGAGCAGCAGCAGATCCATGAATTGAAACCCTTCTAAACGATCCTCGTCGATCGCATCGAGAACCGAAAGCGCTTCGCCGACCTTTCCGGTTTCCGACAATACGCCTGCATAACACAGACGGACCGGGATCGTCGGTTCCATCGTTTCAAGCAGCGAACTCGCTTCCTTTGTTTTCCCGGATGCGAACAGGTTTTTCGCCTGTTCAAGCATGAAATCCGGCTCATCCCGTGTCCTGGAAAGCGCATACGCGTGATCAAATTCATACAATGCTCTTTTGATGCGGATGAGCCACAGCACGCCGTTCTCTGTCCGTGGTTCTTCTTTTTCCAGAAGCCGCAGCGCCTTCTCAAAATGAAGCCGTTCATATTCCTGTTGTACTTTTTTTATCGTCTCCATGGATCCATTATACAAAAAAAAGGCTGTTTACACAGCCGATCCGGTTATTTCCAGAAGAACAGTTTCTTTTCTTCCTTGCGGACTTCTTTTTTGGCAAAATGCACGATCAGTCTGCACACGCCGGACACTGCCAGTCCGATCCCGGCACCGATCAATGAACCTTTGACTACTTTTTTGATCAACGCCCTGCGTTCCTCGTCCTCGTCGACCGGAATATCTTTCTGATTGATCTCGAAAGGCACGGCCTGCTCATTGACCATTTTCTGTGCGAAAATGTTCATAGCCGTATCCGGTTCGAGACCTAGATCCTTGCACACATCATCAAATTTGGTTTTCAGATCTTCATTCATTTCAAATTCAACATTTGTTTTTTTCATATCCGCTGATACCTCGCTTTATTTTTTTTATTGTAACACGAAAAAAGGCCTGAGCAAATGTTCAGACCTTTATGTTTCATGATTCAGTATTTCCGGATCGTATTACAGGGTCAGACCGAAACCGTATTCGTAGTAGTTTCCGTCTGCGTCCTTGTAGGCATACCCTTTGCCGTTCTCATCTTTGAGCGCATCAGGCAGATACGCATCCTTTTCATATCCTGGAAGATCGTTTGGTGTGATGCAGATCCCTTTTTCGTCGACCGCGATGACCGCATCGTTTTTCGGCAAGGTCATCGGCAGTTTTCCTGTCGGCGCGAAACGTCCGAAGATCACATCGAAGAACGCTTTGGTGTACGTGTCAAAACCGGCAAGCAGCGCATCGCAGTACGGTTCGAGGTTTCCAAGCATCCAAGGCATCGTGATGTTCACGGTTCCGATCACCTTTCCGCCGCGGGCATGAACTTCTTTTGCGATTTCAGCAACACGTCCGATTCCGGCAGCCGTCGTTTCCTCATGTGTCGTTTCGAGCGGAAGACCTTCTTCGTTAAAATCGGCCACGACCTTGTTTTCGCACAGATCGATCTCAAGCAGACCTTTTGTAGCCGTAAAGTAGTTTCCGGACTGAGGAGACACCATCAGGATGGCCACATCCGCTTTTGTGTGATCGTCCACGATTGTCACATTTTCTTCGGCCAGTTCCTTTTTCAGAGCTTCGGTCCATTTTTCTCCAGCTTCTTTTGTCTGATCGAAACCTTCAATGTAGAACGTTTTCCCCTGAATATCTGTTTCTGGCAGTGTGTTCTGGTTTTTGAGCATGACAACCGACTGTCTGTGCACCTGCATCGCTTTTGCCCAGTCATCGCTGTCCGTAATCGCCGCTTTCGAGCCTTCCGGCGTACGATAAGGATCATCGAACATGCCCAGTGCGAATTTTTCGGTCAGCGTGCGGGTCGCGGCACGGTCGAGCGCTTCATCGCCCAGCGTGATCTGTTCGAGAGTGTATCCTTCAGGGATCGGATGGGTGTCGTAATATCCGTTCGTGCGACGTGCATACGCTTCTTTGGCCAGATCGATCGCGTACGCTTCGGAAATCATATCCACGCCGTTGTTGAGGGCAAGAGCCACACGTTCCGGACGGTCGAGCGCTTCCACGCCCCATGCCATGTTGTCGATGATCCCGGAGTCGGAATTGATATATCCCTTGAATCCGAACTGATCCCTGAGCAGATCGTTGATCATATAATCGTTGAACGCGAAACCTACCGGGATCCAGTTGATTTCTTCGCCGTTCAGACCTTTCTGGCTTGCCGATTTTTCTTTCGACGGCTTGGCGTAGTAAGGCATGATCGATGCCGCATTGTATTTGATGGCCGGGATGAACCCTTTTGTATGGTAGTCGATCAGCGAATTTTCGGTCGCATATACGTTCCACTGTCCTTCTTTGTAGTGCGGGTCGAATCCGTTTTCGCGGGCGCCGCCCCCTGGCCAGTGCTTGATCGTAAGCGCAACACCATCGGCTGTCACACCTTCTTTTGATCCCTGTACAGCCGGAACGAGTTCTTCGAAAATTTCCGTGATCAGTTCCGGATTTTCACCGAATGTTCCATAGATACGCTGCCATCTAGGGTCTGTGACCACATCGGCCATGTACATGTATCCTTTTTTCAGTCCGGCAGCATTCCATTCGTTGCGGATCGCTTCACCGAATTCCTTGACGATACCGGCATCTTTCGCTCCCAGTACGGCGGCTGCGATACCAAGTGTTCCCGGCCATGCAGGAAATACGCCGACCGCATCATTCATACCGAATACGACCTTGCCGTTTTCATTGCGGGAGTTTGTCGTAACGAGAACCGGAATGAATTTGCTGTCTTTTTCCGCCGTTTTCTGCAGCTCGTTGAGCCAGTCTGTCAGGGTTTCCGGATCCGGGTTGTTGCGCAGGATGTAGTTGCGCATCTTATCTTTGAGGATCGAATCGGTCGTTCCAGGAATCGTATAGCCGGCAAAGATCGAGGATCCTTCCATTTTGTTTTCGTCAAGAAGTCCGGTTTCGTCGGATTTCTTCTCGATCTTCTCGATATCGATCCCTTTTTCCTTTGCCATCATTTTTTCCATCTGTCCGATTTCTTTCGTAAACGGATTCCGGCTCGTTACAAAGGCCTGCCCGATCTTCTCTTCTGTGCTCATCTCTTTTACAAGAGCTTCTGCACGTTCCTGTGGTGTATTTCTCCAGTCAGAGAACACTTTCAGCTCGCCCGAACCGTCAATGTCCTTGAAATACAATCCGTCTTTTTCAATAACAGGCTGATCGACTGTGGAAATTGTCTGACCGCCCTCATTTTTAAACACTTTAAATTGATTGCTTGCTTTCATTTTATGAAACCTCTCTATTTGTTGATTGATATGCTTTTTCCATACCATTTATCGACAGTATTTATTATAACCGCTTTTTTTATGAAAGCGTATACAGCGAGAGGTATCTTCACATGATATGCAATATACTGCGCATGTTTCGCAATCTTTTATTGTTGGAAAAGATAAACAGGATTTCAAAAAAACTCGTATCAATACGCATTATTTGCACTTTTTATCCAGGAAGAAACCAGCCGTTTCATGAATCCGCAAAAGCAGGTTATGCAATATGGATCAAAGCAAACCTGAAGAAAAAGGAAGATCTGTCTGCCAGTAATCTTCCTTTTTCTTTCTTACGGTTTTGTCGAAACGATCTTGTAGTACGCTTTTGCAGTCACAAAGTAGATGAGGATATAGAGCAGGCTGAACACAGTGAAGCAGCCGATCGTCGTCCACACAAACAGCATGTTGTTTGACAGGGAAAGCAGCTTGAGCAGTTTCGAAATGATCGGGAACGCGAAACAGATGTGGATCCCGGCCACGATCAGGGGCAGGAAAAATACGGTCAGCACCTGCGTATTGATCGTCTTCTTGATCTGTTTTTCGTCCAGACCGACTTTTTTCATAATGTCATAGCGCCGTACATCTTCATAGCCTTCGCTGATCTGTTTATAGTACATGATCAGGATCATGGCCATGATGAAGAGGATGCTCAAAAACAGGCCGATGAACAGGAATCCGGCATACAGGGTGCGGAATTCATACAGCAATGTCTTTTTGCTGTTGACACGCACAAGCTCGATCGAATGCTCTGCCATGCCGGCTTGCGCGGCAGCCGACTGGATCAGTCCATCCAGCTTTTCGGCAAGAGCCTGTTCATCAAGATCCTTATTGTCCTCTCCGATATTGACATAATACTTATACATCAGTTTATAGTCAGGATACTGCTGTTTCATATCCTGCAGCGCGCCATCATACATATCGTGCAGCTGCTGCTCGCCGGCAACCACGAGCACATAGGCGTTGTTGATCATCTGCTGATTCGCGTTCGGTATGGCGGATCCTTCGCCCGCGACCGCCCGATAATCCTTCCCTTCGATCTCGATCGTATCCTTGTCATACATTGGTCCGCGCTGCGGCGCGATCATGACTTCATTTTCGGTCAGATCCAGAGGAACGTCTGTCAGCTTATTGTATTCCTGCTGGGTGAGGATCGTATAATAGCTGGCGTTTTCCGAAAAATCGATCCGGTAGTTCTCTTCGCCATCCGGCGCCATGGTCAGCTCGAGCCCGTTGTAGTTCTTTGCGCGTCCGGGCTGAAATCCTTCCTGTTCCATAAACTGTCCGACCGCTGACTCGATCACAGGAAGATCCTCAAAATCGGAATAGGTCACGGATCCGGTATAATCGTTTTCGATCATCTGATTGGTCAGGTCCATCATGCCGGTCCATAACGACAAGGTGGTCGAAAGCATGACAAGCACCATGGTCGAAAGAATACAGATGTTGGCAAGCGAAACAGCGTTTTGCTTCATGCGGAATTTCATGTTCGAAACGCTCAGGAAGTGGTTCGTCCGGTAATAGTACCGCTTGTTTTTTTCAAGCCCTTTGAGCAGCGAAATGCTTCCGGATGTAAACAGCAGATACGTTCCGATAATGACACAGATGACGGCCACGAAGAACAGGACCATCGCGATGATCGGGTTCGTGATCGTCAGCGAGATCGCGTAACCGGCTCCTAAAAAGAGGATGCCAAGGAGCGTAATGAACCATTTTGTTTTCGGCTCCTTTTCTGCCTGGGCCTCGGAATGAAGCAGCTCGATCGGATTAGCCAGGCTGACCTGCACAAGGGCGTAAACAAACATGGCCACATAGACAAAGCTGATATACTGTACCGTCTGGATCAGGGCGTGCACAGAGATCGAAAAGCCGAGCGGCACTTCGGTCTCGAGCATTTTCACGATGATCAGGAACATCAGCTTGTCAAAGAGCATCCCGAGCGCGAGCCCGCAGCCTAGCGAGATCACAAGACAGAACAGCAGCTCATAAAAGATGACCCGGGCCAGATGCTTTTTTTCCATGCCCAGCACCGAGTACAGCCCGAACTCCTTCTTCCTGCGTTTAAGAAGGAAGGAGTTCGTATAAAACAGGAAGATCACGATGAACAATTCCACGACGACGATTCCGAAATTGAGCATCATGACCATATTGCTTCCCCCTAACATGTTCTGCATTCCACTGTTATTGGCCAGCGCAATGATCATATACAGCATCATGGTCGTAAAGATGCTGGTCAGGATAAACGGCACATAGATCTTTTTGTTTTTCCTCAGATTCTCCCATGCCATTTTTAAATAAAATGCCTTAGACATGACGGCTTTCCTCTCTTGCGAGCAGGTTCAGCGTGGCTGAAATGGCTTCGTACATTTCCTCCTGGCTCTTTTCGCCCCGGTAGATCTGATGGAATACCGTGCCGTCCTTGATAAAGAGGACCCGTTTGGCATGACTGGCACATTTGGTCGAATGAGTGACCATCAGGATCGTCTGCCCGTCCTCATTGATGTGCTGAAAGAGCCGAAGCAGCTCGTCCGTGCTTTTCGAGTCGAGCGCGCCGGTCGGTTCGTCGGCCAGGATCAGTTCCGGATGGGTTATGAGCGCTCTTGCGATCGCGATGCGCTGCTTCTGTCCGCCCGAACATTCGTAAGGAAACTTTTTCATCAGGCTCTCGATCCCCAGGTTCCTGGCAAGCGGAGCCAGTTTCCTTTTCATGGACGAATACTTCTCATTGCTCAGCACGAGCGGAAGAAAGATATTGTCCTGGTTATTGAACGTATCCAGCAGGTTGAAGTCCTGAAAAACAAATCCAAGATGCTTGCGGCGGAACGCAGACAGTTTCGAATCCTTGATATTTGATATTTCCTGTCCGTTGAGCACGATCGATCCGCTTGTCGGCCGGTCCAGCGCAGCCAGCACATTGAGCAAGGTGGTCTTTCCTGCTCCCGATTCTCCCATGATCGCAACGTATTCCCCTTGTTCGACCGTAAAGTTGACGTTGGTGAGTGCCTGGACCTGATTAAGTCCAAACCTCGAAGTATATATTTTCTTTAAGTTTTTTATTTCAAGCAACGGCATACTATTTCCTCCCTTAACTGACCTTATTATAAAAAAGACCAACCGGTCCATGCTATCGATTGGTCTTACATTTCCTGTTCATTTCTTACAAAACTGTCATCCTGCAGATGAAGGATGACTTTGGTTCCTTTTTGCGGTTCGGATTCGATTGTGATCGGATGATTCAGCTTGCGCATGATCGAGTACACGAGATAAAGGCCCAGTCCGCTGGACTCTGAACTGTTGAGGCGGCCGTTTTCTCCCGTATATCCTTTTTCGGTAATTCGTTTCAGATCGCTTTTTGAAATACCGCAGCCTTCATCCTCGATGATCAGGTCGCTGCCGATCGAACAGATGCGGATCATGGATCCGGCAGGCGAATATTTAACGGCATTGGAAAGGATCTGCTCGATCACGAATTGCAGCCATTTCTCATCGCTGAGCACTTTCAGATGAGTTTCCTGAAAATCGAGCCGGATCTTCTTGTATATGAACTGCGTGGAAAACATACGGATCGCTTTGTGCACGACTGGATCAAGCGCAAATTCCCGGAATATGTAGTCGCTGGACTCGCTGGTCATGCGCAGATACGCCAGCACCATCGATAAGTAGCGTTCGAGCGAAAAGATCTGCTGCTTCCAATCTTTTTCATTCATATCATGGTTGGCAAGCATGAGCCGCATTGCCGAGACCGGAAGCTTGACCTGATGTACCCAGGTCGCAAAATAGTCCGACTGCTCCATGCTCTTCTGTTCAAACGCCGAGATCAAATGATTCTTTTCCAGCGCGATCTGGACAAAAATGCTCTGCAGATCCGGATCGTCGGTTGTCTGTTCAAGATCGAGATCGAGCACATGGATATCCGCGCACCGCTTCCAGAGCGCATGGGTCCTGTAGTATTTCGAGAAATCGCTGCCGATCCAGAACACGGCACCGCAGCCGCAAAGTGCCATGCCGTACCAGTAGGCTTCGAACTGCAGTCCGTATAAAAAGAAGAGCAGCGCGCCGATCAGCGCACACCAGAGGCAGAAGATCAAAAAACTCTTTCGTTCGGAGCAGTACTGAAGAAAGATCCTCATGCGATCATATATCCTATTCCTTTCCGGGTCTGGATCAGGTTTTCGATCCCGATCGAGGCAAGCTTTTTACGGACCCGGTTCACATTGACGCTCAGAGCGTTTTCATCCACATAACAGTCTGTTTTCCATAAATATTCCATCAGCTCTTCGCGCGAAACGATCGTTTCCTTTTTTTCCATGAGCAGGCGCATGATCTTTCCTTCGTTTTTGGTCAGCTCGACACTTTCTCCCTGATAGGTCACGACGTTATCGTTCATGCTGAACTGCACGTCGTGGTGGACAAGAAAATCGGTCTTGCCTGAAAAATCGTACGTTCTGCGCAGGATAGCCTGGATCTTGGCCACAAGGACCTGCAGATCGAACGGTTTGGCAATAAAGTCGTCCGCCCCTCTGGCAATGGCCATCACGATATTCATATTGTCATTGGCGCTGGAAATAAAAATGATCGGCACCTTCGAATACGAGCGGATCTTTTCGGTCCAGTAAAACCCGTTCTTATACGGAAGCGAGATATCCATGAGGACAAGCTCCGGTCCGTACTCCATCCATGTTTCGATCACCTTGTCAAAATGAGTGACTCTTCTTGCCTCGTAGCCCCACGTTTTTAAAAACGAGACAATTTCTCTTGATATGATCTCGTCATCCTCGACAACTAGTATTTTATACATAAATAATCACCTTTCCTTTTCATCATATCATTTTACAGGCAGGAAATTATAATTAGACAAAAAGTAATGTAACAAAACGCAAAAAAGAAAACAGATTCGATCCTGTGTATCAAATCTGTTCATCGTAGTTAAAATAACGTCAGCTGGTTTTCTTCATCCAGACCTTCGGTCGCTCCCATCTTGTCCATCCTGTCAAGCAGCGTCTTGGAAATCTGCGTCCGCTTGAGCACATCTTCCTTGGAAAGGAATTCTCTTTCCTCGCGCGCTTTGACAATCGACTTTCCTACGTTGGCGCCTAGTCCGTCAAGAGACGTAAAAGGCGGGATGATCATTTTCGGATTGTTCGGATCGACCCGGAATTCTGTCGCAGCCGACCGGGAAATCGAAAGATTCGTGAATCGGTAGCCGCGAAGCACCATTTCGAGAGCCAGTTCGAGCGTATCGTAGATCGCCTTGTCCTTTGGCGTATTTTCATCCTTGTTCATCTTGATCTCGCTCATTCTCTTGCGGATCGCCTCTTCGCCCTGGATCATTGTTTCGATATCATAGGCATCGCAGCGGATCGAAAAATACTGGCAGTAATAATACGCGGGCATGTGCACCTTGAACCAGGCGATGCGCACCGCCATCATAACATAGGCGACCGCATGCGCTTTCGGGAACATGTATTTGATCTTCTTGCACGAATCAATGTACCAGTCGGGCACGCTGTTTTCCTTCATCAGCTCTTCCCATTCCGGCTTGAGGCCTTTTCCTTTACGCACACTTTCCATGATCGTAAAGCTTGCCTTCGGCGGCAGGCCGTAGCCCATCAGATCGACCATGATGTCGTCGCGGCATCCGATAACCTCGTTGAGCTGACAGGTGCCGTCTTCGATCAGATCTTTCGCGTTGGAAAGCCAGACATTGGTTCCGTGGGATAGTCCCGAGATCGTGACCAGCTCCGCAAACGTTTTCGGCTTGGTCATTTCAAGGATCCCTCGCACGAACGGCGTCCCGAATTCCGGGATCCCGGCCGCTCCCGTCACTTCGGAATACCGGGTCGAGTCGATATCCAGACCATCGAGCGACGAAAAGATCGACATCGTTTTCGGATCATTCATCGGAATGGTCGTCACATCGATTCCTGTCATCCGCTCGAGCATTTTCATGGCTGTCGGATCGACATGCCCTAAAATATCGAATTTCAGGATGTTGTCGTGGATCTGGTGGAAGTCGAAATGCGTCGTCTTCCATTCCGCATACGGGTTATTGGCCGGATACTGTACGGGCGTGAAATCATGCACATCCATATCGAGAGGCACGACGACAATACCGCCCGGATGCTGTCCGGTCGTTCGCTTGACCCCCTCGCACCCTTTGGCAAGATCGGTGCGCTTAGCTTCCGAGAACGGCTGGGCGACTCCCATTTCCTCCTCGTAGCCGCGCACAAAGCCATACGCGGTCTTTTCCTGCACCGTACCGACTGTTCCGGCACGGAACACATGATCCTCGCCGAAAACCTCTTTCGTATAGGCATGGGCATTGGCCTGGTATTCTCCTGAAAAGTTCAGGTCGATATCGGGCACCTTGTCCCCTTCGAAGCCGAGGAAGGTCTCAAATGGAATGTCCTGTCCGTCGCCGCGCATCGGCTTGTGGCAGATCGGGCATTCCTTGTCCGGCAGGTCAAAGCCGGATTTTACGGTTTCGTCATCGATAAATTCGTAATGCTGACAATTGTGGCATATATAATGAGGCAGCAGCGGGTTGACTTCCGTGATCCCTGACATCGTGGCCACAAAGCTTGATCCGACCGATCCTCGCGAACCGACCAGATACCCGTCCTCATTGCTTTTTTTGACAAGCAGATGGGAAATATAGTAAACCACATAGTATCCGGCGCCGATAATACTGTCGAGCTCGCGCACCAGACGTTTCTCGACGATTTCCGGCAGGCTCTCGCCATACCATTCATGGGCTGTTTTGAAACAGATGTCGCGCAGCTTCTGATCCGAACCTTCGATGTCAGGCGGATACAGCTTATCCTTGATCGGGAAGATCGGTTCGATCTGATCCTTGAGCCGGTTCGGGTTTTCGATCACGATTTCCCGGGCTTTCTTTTCGGGGATCCAGTCAAAGGCCTGCAGCATTTCCCGCGTTGTCAGCAGATACTGGCTTGGTGCCGGATACATCCGGCGGTCATTGGCATTGTATTTATAGAGCGGATGCCGTGAATTACCGATCGCCTTCGCATTGATATAAATGTCGCGGATCCGCTTTTCATGCGGATGCACATAGTGGGCATCGCTGGTCGCGAGCACCGGCTTGCCCAGCTCATCGGCCGCTTCCATGATATAGCCGAGGACCTTTTTCAGATCGTCGACGTTCAGGATGGCGCCGCGGTCGATCAGGTTCCTGTAGCATTCGAGCGGCTGCACCTCGACATAATCGTAAAATTCCATCGTCTTTTTGAGAATTTCATGATCGCGCGTATGAGCCATTTCGAACACTTCCCCGTTCTGACATGAAGAGCCGAACAGCAGATTGCCGTTTTTCCTTTTTTTGAGCAGCTCTTCTCTGGGGATCCTCGGCTCAGCCACGACATTTTCTGTCGATTTGCCATTGTAGGCCAGATAGGTCGTATGAGAAAGCGTGATCAGTTCGAAAAGTTCCTTGAGGCCTGCCTTGTTTTTGGCGAACACGGTCACGTGGCTCGGCCGCACTTTTTTGAAACTGTCTTCTCTCTGGTTATCCTGGAGCGTATCGAGCGTGGCATCCGATTTGTACGCGTTGAACATATGACAAAGCACCTGGGACAGCACTTCGGCATCGTAGTCGGCGCGGTGCGCACCTTCCCCGTCATATTTGACGCCGTAATGACGGCACACATTTCCCAGACGATACCGTTTCAGATCGAGCATGGCGTGTGCGAGCGGCAGGGTATCGATCACTGGATTGGTGAATTCGGGCCTGCCAAGCTTTCTGGCTGCCGCATTCATGAAGCCGACATCGAACGTGGCATTATGGGCGACGAGCACTGCATCCCCGATCCAGCCGCGAAGCTCGTCAAACACGTCTTCGATCGGTCTGGCCGAATCCACGTCGCTCTGGTTGATGTGGGTGAGATTCGTGATATTGGCAGGGATCGATCGCTTCGGATTGATGAACATCTGCTTGCGGTCGATCACTTCCCGGCTGCGCATTTTCACGGCACCGAATTCGATGATCTCGTCCAGACGATTGGAAAGACCGGTCGTCTCGAGGTCGAATATGACGTATTCCGCGTCTTCGAGACGGCGGTGATCATTATTATAAACGATATGATAATAAGGATCGACCATGCTCATTTCGCACCCGTACAGCATCTTGAACCGGCGTTCCGGATCCTGCTTGTTGAGGGCACTGACCTTGTGCTGGGCCATCGGGAAGGCCTGAACGACCTGATGATCGCAGATCGCGATCGCATCCATGCCCCAGTCATACGCGGTCTGGATATACTCTTCGATCGCGCATACGCCATCCATTTCCGAAAAATTGGAGTGCACATGCCATTCGGTCCGCTTGACATGTTCGGGGTCCCTTCGCTTTGGGGCCGGGATCTCTTCCAGAGAGCTGATCATGAAAGAGTTGGACCGCGCATACGAATCATAAACCACCTGGCCGGTAAGACGGACGAACATTCCCTTTTTAACGGCTTCGATTTCTTCGATCGGATGGCGCTTGTTTTCAAACCGCTTGGCGACCATGGCTTCCTGATAGTCGGAAATATAGAGCATCTGCAGCGTCTTGCCGCTCTTGGTTATGCGGTTGTCGATCTCAAAAATATGTCCTTCCACGCTGACATTGTCCATTCCGACTTCCAGGTCGGCGATCTTAACAAGGGCCGGTGCTTCTTTTTTATAGCGTCCATAGCTTTCCTTTTTCGGTTCCGGAGCCTTTTTCTGCACCGGCATGTCCGGAATAAATACGGCTTCGACGGGCTGGTCGTCGGCATTGAGCTCGACCTTCAGTTCCTGGCTGATGCCGCTTTTTTCAAGCAGCTCGGCTAGTCTTTTCAATGCGCGTTTCATCGCGGCAGCCTTCTGCTCATCGGTTGTCGAGAACGTATAGGACTGTTCTCCTTTGCTTGGATTGATATACCGGAAACACTGCAGACGCGTTTCCTTTTGGATGAAATAGCTGATATAGCGTGCCAGCTCGTCGACGGCGATCTCGCTTTTTTCGGCGCGGATCGTTACGTCGATGCTTGCATGAAAGTGCAGCCGCAATGTATGGATCATGCGCTCATACGCTTCGTAGGGAAGCGGCGCCTTCAGATCGAGATACAGTCTGAGCTCCCGTCTTTTTGAATGAAATTCCGGACTTTGCGAATAAGAGGCTCCCTCAAAAAAAGAGGCGAGTTCCTCCGGGAGAAACTCGATCAGTCCTGTAATATCGCTTTGAGACATAACTCCTCCTTTTCCAGGTTATTTTGCCATTTTTTCAAAAGCGTTTTTGGCAGCTTTCTGTTCTGCCTTCTTTTTGGTGCTGCTCACACCGACGCCGAGCTGGATATCGTCGAGATAGACGCCCATCGTGAATGTCGGGGCGTTGCTCGGACCCGTTTCATCGAGTAGCCGGTACTGCAGCGTTTTTCTGGAATCGGCCTGGATCACTTCCTGCAGGTGGGTCTTATAGTCGGTCACTTCGTCGCTTTTCTCTTCGCCGAAAACGGGCTTCATCACTTTCTGAAGGATGTCGTCTACGGCTTTGTATCCCTGATCGAGATATACGGCGCCTATGCACGCTTCAAAGTGGTCGGCCAGGATGCTGGCCCGATGGCGTCCGCCTGACTTTTCCTCGCCGACGCCGAGCATAAGATATTTATACCAGCCCAGCTGTTTGTTGAGCTGGGCGAGCGTGGCTTCGCATACGGTCTGGGCCCGCAGCGTTGTCATTTTTCCTTCGCGCATTTTCGGTTCCATCTCAAAGAGCTGCTGGGCGCTCCAGATCTGTAGGACCGCGTCGCCCATGAATTCGAGCCGCTCGTTGTCATCGATCCCGTTATGGTGCTCATTGGCATAGGATGAGTGCGTGCACGCTTCTTTATAATATTTCGGGTCATTGATGGGATACCCGTTTTCTTCCATCCAGTCAATCAATGTCTTCATTCTACTCTTCCTCCTTGATACACAACGTTTTATATACACAGTCCGGTACGAACATGGAAATATCCTGTCCGTATTTTATGAGTTCGCGCACATTGGAGCTGGAGTACAAATAATACTCCGGTCTCGTAAACAGACAGATCGTTTCGATCTCATGATCGAGATAACTGTTCATGAAGGCCATGTTCTGCTCATAGGCGCAGTCCTGTTCGCTGCGGATGCCGCGGATCAGGATGTCGGCTCCGGCTTCTCGGCATGCCTCGATCACGAGGCCTTTCTGCATCCGGCATTCCACATTGGGCAGATGGACGGTTGCTTGTTCGAGCCATTCGAGCCGCTGCTCGAGCGAGTACATCGAACGTTTGCCGGAATTGACTGCAACAAAAACGTATAATGTATCTGTAATTTTAGATGCCCGTTCGATAATGTCGAGATGCCCGCGCGTAAGCGGATCGAAGCTTCCGCAGAATGCTCCTGTCATTGCAGTTCACCCTTTCTTTCCTGTGCTGAAATGATCGAGATCTGCCGCTGGCACAATCCAAGTGCGATGGAGATGGCCAGCAGCGAGGAGCCGCCGCTCGATATAAAGAGCAGCGGGATCCCTGTCATCGGGATCAGGGCGCCGACCCCGCCCACATTCAGGACGAAATGGAAGAATAAATACGCGCCGGTGCCGATCAGTATGATCTTCCGGCTCGTGTCCTGTGTCCGGATGGCGTAGTAAAACAGCCGGGCCTCGATCACGCCGTACAGGAAGATAATGATCGCAAAGCCGATGATCCCGGTTTCCTCGATCGTGACGGCCAGGATATAGTCATTGTCGGCCTGGGTGAGATATCCGTATTTTCGGGCGGAGTTTCCGAACCCTTTGCCGATAAATCCGCTGTCGGCAATACCGTAGAGGGAGTTGGCGGGCTGATACCCGGTCCCGTAAATGTCATTATACGGATTTTTGGCGTTTTCGATTCGTACGGCAATATGATACAGAGGGGTCTGTTTCAGCACTTCGGTTCCGATATTGGTGACTCCAAACAGCAGTACGACGGCCAGTCCTCCGGCAGCCAGCAGAGTTGTCAAGGCTCTCTGGGTCTTTCTGAGTGTCGGATAGGATGGGATCATGAGACATACATAGACGATCCCGAGCGTAATGGCGGCTGTTCCGTAATCTTTCTGAGCGGCCAGGAGCGCGAGCGTGACGAGCAGGCACGCAACAGGCCATTTAAAGAATGTCCAGAAATTCTTCCGCATTTCGCGGTTTCGTCTTGCCCGGTATACGGAAGCGGCACAGATCAGGATAAAGAGCGGTTTTCCAAATTCGGATGGCTGGATCGTGATGGATCCGATCCGGATCCAGGCGTGGCTTCCTCCTGTGGCGGCGAATCCGAATGGGGCGATCATGGAGATCGCGAACACGGCAAAAATCAGACCTTGATACTGCGAAAAGCGGCGCAGAGTGATCGTTTTATTGCTGAGAAGCATGGCGATGTACGCAAAAATCAAAAAAATGATCTGCTTGACCAGTACATTCAGAACCGTACTGACCGAGCTGGTTGTCTGAGCGACTGCTGTCGAGCTGATCATGGCGGTCCCAAAGATCATGAGCCCGATCACAGCGAGGTTCAACGAAACATCGCTGTGCGGGATAAAGGTGATCAGATTGATGAAATCTCTTATATTTTGTTTTCGTTTTGTCCGGCGCAAAAACTTTTTTTCTCTTTTCGATGATTTTTTCTTTTGTTTCGGCATGTTCTCATTCTATCATACAATTGATTTGTAAACGATAAAAAAATGGATTAGAATAAAGGGCGAGGATAAATAAAATATGAAAATAACATTAGATACAATTATCAGCGATCACGACCCGAAGATCCGCGAAAAGAGCGAAAAGGTCGCACTTCCCCTGAGTGCGGAGGATCGTCAGCTGCTTGAAGCGATGCTGACCTATGTGCGTGATTCCCAGGATGAAGAGATCGCGCAGCGCGAGAACCTGCGTCCTGCGGTCGGTATTGCGGCGATCCAGGTCGGTGTGCCTAAGCAGATGCTTGCGGTCGTCTACCCTGATCCTGACAACGAGGAGGAAAATATTGAATTTGCGCTTGTCAATCCGAAGATCATTTCGGAATCGGTGCAGAATTCCTATCTCGACTCGGGAGAAGGCTGTCTGTCTGTACTGGAAGAACACGAGGGGCATTCCTTCCGTCATGCGCGGATCAAGGTGCGTGCCTATGATCTGGTCCGCGATCAGGATATCACGATCAGCGCAAAAGGTTTTCTGGCTATCTGCCTGCAGCATGAGATCGATCATTTGTCGGGCATCCTGTTTTATGACCGGATCGACCGCAATGATCCATGGAAAACGGATCCGGAAGCAGAAGTGTACTAACTTCTGTTTTTTTTCTAGTTAATGTATAATGTATCTAAGATATTCATTAGAAAGAGGTCAATAATGCCAAACAAATCAAATCAGCATCAAGGGCATTCGACAAACAGGAAACCGGCTTACAATAAAAACCAGGTCCAGAAGGGCGATACGCTCATCTATGCGCTTGGCGGTCTGGGAGAAGTCGGAAAAAACATGTACTGCTATGAGTACGAAAACGAAATCTGCATCGTAGACTGCGGCGTTCTGTTTCCCGGAGACGAGCTGCTCGGCGTAGACTATGTCATTCCCGATTATCATCATCTGATCCGGATGAACAAAAAGAGAAAGTTTCTTGTGATCACGCATGGTCATGAGGATCATATCGGCGGAATTCCGTTTTTGCTCAAGCAGGTCCAGATCGACGCAATTTACGCGCCGCGGTTTGCGAAAGCTCTGATCCTGAAAAAACTGAGCGAGCATAAGGGGCTCGAAAAAACCCCGATCATCGAGATCGACGAAAACTCATCGATCAAGACCAGATATTTTACGGTCGGCTTCTTCAACACCATCCATTCCATCCCGGATTCGCTTGGTGTGCTGATCACGACGCCGAACGGTTCGATCGTTCATACGGGCGATTTCAAATTCGACCTGACGCCGGTCGGCACGAATGCCGACTATCAGAAGATGGCGTACATTGGTGTCATGCAGCCCGATCTGCTCATGGCCGATTCGACCAACGCGGGGGTCGAGGAGTTCTCGATTTCCGAAAAGGATGTTGCCAGCGAGATCCTTGAGATCATGCGCAACGCGAAACATCGTATGATCATCGCGACGTTCGCGTCCAATGTGTATCGGGTCAATCAGATCATCGAGGCGGCGCTCAGATGCGGCCGCAAGATCGCTGTCTTCGGGCGAAGCATGGAAAATGTCGTGGATATCGCCCGCAAGATGGGTGTCATCAAAATCAAAAATTCGCAGATCCTTTCGCCGGAGGAGCTTTCCCGGACACCGGACAATGAAGTATGCATCATCTGTACAGGTTCGCAGGGCGAGCCGCTGGCTGCCTTGTCGCGTATTGCGTCAGGAACGCACCGCTATATCCATTTAAAACCGAGCGATACGGTCGTTTTCTCGTCGAGCCCGATCCCTGGCAACGCGTCATCGATCAACAAGATCATCGACAAGCTGTTCCGCTCGGGGGCGACGGTGCTTTCCAAGTCGGTGCTCAACAACCTGCATACGACAGGACATGCTTCGCGCGAAGAGCAGAAGCTCATGCTGCAGCTGATCCGTCCGCGCTACTTCATGCCGATCCACGGCGAATACAAGATGCTCATGCAGCATCGCCAGACGGCGATCGATACGGGCATGCCGCCGGAAAACATTTTCGTATGTGCCAACGGAGATATCCTCATCCTGCGTGATCACGAGATCATTCAGAGCGACTGGCGCTATCAGGGCGACGATATTTATGTGGATGGCAACGATATTTCCGGTCTTTCGACGGCTGTGCTCAAAGACCGCCGGATCCTGGCAGACAATGGTCTTGTCGCTGTGATCATTGCGATCGATTCGAAGGAAAACAAGATCCTTTCGCGTCCGATCATCGTGTCGCGCGGTTTTGTCTTCATCAAGGACAGCCAGGCACTGATCAAAGAGGCAGAATTTATCGTGGGTGCTTCGCTGCAGGAGAAGATGAAAGAGAAAACGACTTTCTCCGAGATCAAGAACTGCATCCGTTCGACGCTTGAACCGTTCCTGTACAAAAAGACACACCGCAATCCGATCGTGATTCCGGTCATCCTGAATTCCAAACAGACGATGGAGGAGATCACGAAAAAGAGGGCGGCGCACGATCGGTCGAAAAAGCCGTACCGCCGCAAGGAAAACAAAGACAACAAAAACAAGGAAGCACAGTAATCAATGTCATTAAGTTAGGCGATTTTCGCCTCAGGAAGACTCTCTTATGAGAATAG
>ERZ778514.873-NODE-873-length-24972-cov-5.019384_pt1 | contig 24972 bp, 27 predicted proteins | sample MGYA00510344_ERZ778514 | MGnify/ENA primary metagenome ERZ778514 (study PRJEB29527, sample SAMN07138968) | mouse gut metagenome | material: feces | host: mouse | place: China:Nanjing | collected 2016-01-25 ...
TTTTTATTCCCTAAGAATAACAGGTAACAGTGCTCCGAAAAATACCGGTCAACAGGAACTTCCGGCCGAAAACGGATCTCCTCTGCTGTCTTTCCGGCTTCATAATACTTTTTTGCCTGCTCCCTGATTTCACTCCTGGTAATCTTCGGGATCATCTGCTCCTTCTCACAGCGGGCTTCCTGAAGGACGGTTCCCCAGTCCTGTTCGATGAGCACAAGGGCTTTTTCGTTGGCTATCGTTTCCGCCTCTTTTAGCGCTTCTGCCTTTTCCGGGAACTGGAATCTATCCGAAATCCCCAACAGCTTCCGCAAGGGTTCTGTCAGGTCATACAGTCCGCAGTCCCTTTTCCGGAAAATCCCTGCAAACTCCAGGCTCTCTTCCATTTGGAGCATTTTCCCCCTGCCGCGGCCGAGGTAGAGGAAATAATCCTTCCCCTGCTCCACCTTGATCAGAAAGCAGTCTCCGCATTTCAAAGGGGACAGCCCTTCTTCTGCCAGCCACTCAAAGAGTGAGGCGGTCCGGTCATTCTGCCCGACCCATGCCGGCAGCATGAAGAGGTCTTCCCTGGTAAGCCCTTTCATGACAGTGCTCCCGGAATGTCATAATCATGCCACCGCACCGCGATACACCTTGCGATCTTTTCCTCCAGCTTCATCAGGCTCGCCGTGCTGCTGTCATGCTTCTTCGCAAAGAAAAGGGACTCGCACAGCCCGCAGTAAACCTCATAGGCGCTGCAGGGTTCCTCCCCGAATGCCGCCTTGAAGCGTTCCACCGTCTCGGCGATCAGTTTCTTCCCGAAATTCTGCTTCTTCATAAGCTCTGACAGGGTGTTTGCCGGATAGCGGATCTGGATGTCGCAGAGCCGCCCGATATTCTTAAGCTTCTGCTTATAATACTGGAATAAAGACTCCATGTTGCAGGTAAATTCCTCTAAGCCCCGTTTGTACTGGTGCTTGATCCTTAAGGACTCCCCTAAGATAATGGTATGGTCCCCATCCATCATGGAATAGAAGATATTTGCCCCGGATGCGCCCACGTCCGAGCTGACCACCCGGATGAATACCCGGATATCCCCAAAGGGCTTCTTCCCATGCTCCTCCATCAGTTCCCCGTATGTCTTTGTCAGTTCGCTGTTGCTGATCTGCCAGATGACCTGCGCCAGGTAATGGTCAGCATACCCGTGGCAGAATAAGGCCTCCTGCTCTGCACTGATGTAAGCGGAAGCGATCATAAAAAGCTCCGGCATGGAGATGATCGCATAGTCTGCTTCATCCCCGGACAACACGCCCCTCACCTTGCCTTCCGAGATCCGAAGCAGCGCATTTCCCTTCGCCACCTTCAGGCATTGGTTCAAGATGTCGGCAAGCACTGCCGTCTTCACTTCCATCAGCGCGCTTCCCTTGATCCGCGCCCGGTCCTTTAATGTCCCGACTGCCGTTTTCCCAACCGGAAAGATTCCCTGGGAGCATTGTAAGAGCAGGCCGGTATGTTCCCCGGTATCTGTCAGGATATCACGCATCCCCGGCATTTCTTTCAGGGAATCCGGCGCTTCCTCCATGGTCAGCACCTTTAGCTTCTTCGCCGGCATGCGCAGCCACCGCGCCCGTCCGTCAATCTCATCCAGGTATTCATGGAAATGAAGTTCCGTGTTGAATTCCTTTCCAAAATCATCGTGATAATACATAACACTCCTTCCTTTGGTCCCTTCCTAAGCCGGACACGCGGCGGACATCAGGATATTCCCGATCCTGCCGTCATTCACCTCGAAAAGATAACCGTCCTCTCCCATGTTCTGGATCATCCAAAGATCCAGCTTGTTGATATCGTCCCACTTTACTTCAACTGTCGGCATAACCTTCCTCCTTCTTCCTTTTTGTACCTTTTCATTCGTGTACCTCCTTCCTTTCTCCGGCGGGCACAGCGGGAAGACTGCCACCGGCAGCCTTTCCTGCATGCTGAAACAAAAAAAGACACAAAAAGAATCTGCTGCTTTTTTGCGTCTTTCTAAACTTTCTGATATGCCCTTTTTTTCTAAAGCGCCCTGCGCTTAAAAGTAAACTTCCGGCAAATAAAACCGGAACAAAAATTAAAACTGCCTGTTTCCGTCTCTGGAACCGGCAAACATTTAATTCATCCTAAGAATAACACAAGATATAGTTCCTGTCAATTTGTTTTTACTATATATTGTGCATTATTCCATTTCAGTAAAAGAAAACCACAAGATATTGGTTTCCTTTTTCCAAATGCTCTTATGCAGGATCTGCTGCCGCCTGCAAATTTTTTCTGCTACTCAAGCTCTTCTTCCCCTTCTTCCATTTCTTCCGGGAATACCGCTTTGGCCAGTTCCCTTCCCTGGGCGTCCGTTTCCGTCTCAAACGTCACCTGCTGTCCGGGCTTAAGCTTCCGGAAACCCTCCATCTGGATCTCCGAAAAATGTACAAAGTAATCCTTCCCCGCCTCATCGCTGATAAATCCGTAACCTCTCCTTGCGCTGAACCATTTTACTGTTCCTGTCTTTTTTGCCATAATCTCCTGTCTCCTTTACTATTATTATTTCCGTGTTGGCAATCACACGAAGCAGGGCGGCATGGACTCGAACCATGCCTTCATCCTTCCTTGCCCTGACCGACTTAAAAATCTCTCCCCGGATTTAAAAACACTCCTATTCCAGCTCCTCCGCCCCATAGAAGGAACCGATATTGAGCGCCGCATCCAGGTTCTTTATCCCCAGCAGCACATTCTGCCTTTCCTTGTTAAAATAAAACCGGTATTTCCTCCCAACCCGGAACCGGTACCGCTTATCCATCAGAAGCCAGGCCAGCCGCCCATCCTCCAGCCGGATGCCCACCTGATAGACCCGGCCAATGGAATGCCTGCCTTTCAGTGCGTATACCATTCCCTCCACCGTCTCATACCCATTCCTCTCCCCGCATCTGACCAGGCGAAAGGAATACGCTAATCCAAAAATGCAGATTGCTGCAGACCAGAAAATGAAATTAACTGATTCCATCTGCCTCCCCATATAGCTGCCTGCAAACAGCGCGAAAAAAGACAGCGCACCAATCTTTAGTGCCCTGTCTGCCAATACGGACGGTATGCCCTTCATCCCTTCCAGCCGCTGGCTGATATAGGATACCAGGTATTCCATCTTTTTTGATTTTTTCCTTTTATCCAATACTTCCCTCCTTTACGGACTGGATAAACAGCAGTTTCTTCCTGTATAACTCCAGAACCGCTCCTCTTTGTTCTTCCCCTATCTCTTTCATGGAAAATCCGGCCGTCCCCTTTCCCCGGATATCACGAAGGAGCTGCTTGTGCGTTTTCTCTTCCGGCAGTTTCTGAAACGCCTGCAGGGAATACCGAAGCGGCATGCCCTCCGCCGCATATCCGCAAAAGAGCAGAAACCGTTCTCCCCATGTCCTGCCTACACAGGCTACCTCCGCTGCTTTTAGGAGCGCTTCCGCCGCCCCTTCCGCCGTTTCATCTTCCCGGCACACAGCCAGCCCCCTTGTAAGGAGACGCCGGAGGCAATACGCAAATTCCTCCCGGCTGATCTTCGTCTTCTCCGGCTGCTTCGGAAACGACAGCTTAAGAAGCCATGCCATCCGCCCATAAATCTCTGATTCTTCCACGAAAGACCAAAGGAGCGTATTCCACACATAGCACTCTGCCCCCAGCAGGTTCTTTACCCCGCTTCCTGTCCGGACACAGAAAGCGCCGTCTGCCGATTCCAGTTTTACCCCCACTGCCGTATACCATTTCATCCTTCCATCTCCCAACTTCCTAAATGATTTCCATGACCAGAAGCAGCTTGGGAACCAAATAGCACAAAGCAAAAACGATCCCCATATACAGACCCTTACGCTTTTTCTTCCGGTCCCACACTGTCTGATGCCTGGTGCCGATCACCCGCACCTTTCCCGGCACTTCCCACCGGAGCCTCCGGTAGAAGTTCTTAAACTCTTCCTTCCCATACCCCAGTGACCGGACGCAGAAGATCTGGCGCATCTGCTCTTCTTCGTCTAACAGGATAAAGCTCTCCCTGTCCGGTTCCGGGCTTGTAACGACATAAAATTCAGGGACGCCCCGCCTGCTGCCCTCCACGATCTTTTCCATTTCGCTGTAAAAAATCCTGCAGGATTCATAGCGCCCGTTCTGCTCCGGCTGGCAGACCGCCAGCGACTGCCTGTCAAGCTCCAAATAGCAGCATCCCGCCTCCATGATGCGCCGGCTGATCTTCCACGCGCGGCAAAGAAGCAGGATGCTCCCCATCCCAAAAACAATAGTGAAATACAGGCAGTCCCAAAGGGCTATCCGCCGGGACAAAAGGAAACCGAAAACTGCCGCTGCCGCTAGGCAGAGCCCGGAGCCGTAAAGATGCCGATCCCTTGCATCCATCAGCTTATAGATATCTTCTTCCTTTGCCATCAACCGCATGTCTTACGTCCTTTCTGTCAGATTTTTCCTTACGCACATTTTCCTCCTTTCCGGCCCTCCCTGTGCCATTTGATGAATTCCTCACATTCCCGGATAGTCTGGTCACAATAGTAATCTGAAAATTTCCCGATATGCATATCCTTTTCCCGCAGGCACAGCCTGTTCTGCAGCCAGATATAGGCACTGTGCCGGGTCATATACCCCTGCTTCCACAAGGCGTCAAGCGCCCGGTGCGCCAGGATCCTCTTATGCCGCAGCTCGCTGTCCGCCAGCGTCCCCTTCGGGAGCAGGGATTTCTTATGCGCCCCCACATAGGCACCGCAGGAATCCGGATAGCCGTCACAGACATATAAGAAGCTCTCCGCGTCCAGCGTATCGTCCCCATAGACATAGGATGCCGGGCGCAGGCGCGCCGTCCTGCCGCAGTATGGGCAGCGCAGTGTGACCTGTGGTGTTTTTTGCTTTCTCTTCTTCATTCTATACCCCTCCCCTGCCAAAAGCTGGTTTCCGTTGATTTCAGGTATTGTAAACAATCCGGTTTTTCTATGTCAACAGAATTTCTATGCTTCTCCTATAAAATCTTTCTAAACTTATTAAATATCTGCTGCCAACAGGATATCATACGGCTCCTCTTTTGATCAGCCTGGTGATGATCCCCTCTGCCACCTCATACCGGTCGTTGATCCTTGTCACCACAAACCCGACCTCGTCCCGCTTGGAGGGGAGGCTTGTCATGTTACAGGAATGTGCCACCGCATTTACCCCGATATTCAGGCGCATAAAATAGGTTCCCTTATATACATCCGTAATGATCCCCACATATTTTCCCTGCCGGACGCATTTCTTTAAGTTGTCCTTGCTCACATTGGCAGTGGCGCTCTTGGCGTCTACGGAAACCTCCATATCCTCAATGGACTTCATCTGCACCTGGTTGACTGTCACCAAGGCCAGTTCCCCTACCTGGAACTTCTCCCCGGCATCCACCATCCATTCCCATGCCATGTCCCTTGCACGTACGGATACTTCCACGCCGAAGACTTCCAGCCGCACCACCTTCGGGGCTACCGCGATCACACGGGCCTCCACCACGCGCCCCGGATACAGCATGGGCTTTTCCCCCTCGTTCTCTGACGTATAGAACGTCTGGCGTTTTTTCAGCATGGCATCCTTCCTGGAGGCAACCACGCTCCTGCTGGCATCATCTAAGTCCCGGATGATGAAATCGATATCGCTTCCGAGCATGTTGTTGGCGATCCGGGTCTGCCGGTTTAAGGTATCCGCGCGCTCCCTCCCGTCCCCGGAAAGATTGATCATCATCTCATCCATCGGAATGATGATACGGAACCCATTGTAATAGGTAATGGCGACCACCCATCCGCTCTCTAACTTCTCAATCCCGGCAAGCTGACCGGTAAGGATCTTCCTGGTACGCTGCGCATTCAACAGCTGGTGCCACCTGGCATCCTCCTGTTCCTTGGGCGTCTCCACACGAGAATCCGCTTCAATCGTCAGGATCCCTTCCGGCAATACTGCTCTGGGAACCTTCTGTTCTGTCTCTCCCTTTGCTGCTTTTTTTATTTCTGCCATAGCAAACCTCCTTTATCATGAGCACTTGGTGCCCGTTTTCTGGGCATTTACGTGCGAATATAGTTACCTGGCCACTCAGCGAGGTATTTCCAGGCTTAGCGGCAGTGTAACCTCCACTTAAAGAGGACACAAAAAAACAGCCATCCCTGACTGCTTTCCCGTGTCCTGCACTTTTTTACAGTTACCATTTTAAACCGGACGGTATCGGATGTCAATTCCACAGCCGTCTCAATACCGTCGCATTTTAAATGCAATCTGGTTTCCCTGCACATTTCAGACCGTCTTCGTACCGGATTCTGGAGAAATACCAGAACCTCCCCTGTATCTTCGCGATAATCTTATGCTCCAACAGGTACTCCCGGCCGGATTCTTCCGGGTTATCCCTCCGCCATCCGGTCGCTTCATAAAATTCCTCCACGCTGTCGTAAATCTCTATGCTCCTCTTTGCCAGCTCAATCTTCTCTGTCTCATCTTCCTTTAACTGTATGCCGAATTCCCGCTCCAATAATTCTAAGAATGTATATTTTACCAGCAGGCTGTCTGTAAATTTCATAGCTCCTCCTTTCGTCCGGCTGTATGGTCCGCGAACAATTCTTCTACCTTTGTAATACGCGCCCCTTCCTGTTTCTTTTCTGCCGGCTTTATCCGCTCCCGTTTTTTGACTGGCGTATCCACTGCAAGCGGCGCTTCTGATTCCCCATCTGCCGCGTCCCTTGCAGATTCTTCTGTTACTTCTTTTGTATTTAAAAATATATTGTCCGATAATGCGGTATCCCCGCAAAATGGCTCCTTCCAGACATCCTCCTTGGAGAAAGCCGTTTCTTTCCTGTCCTCACTCCCGCCAAACCTTTCCGCTCCTTCCGATTTTTTCGCTTCCTTCTCTTCAAATACCTGAAACTTTTCTTTCTCTTCCTGGTTCTTCTGATACCATTCCGGGACATGCGCCTCTACCTTTTCCAAAGTGAGGTATTTGGAATCCGGGTGTTCCAGATAATCCATCTTCCGGAACCGGCAGACCTTCTGCCCCCGGATGATCAAAAGCCCCTGGTCCAGCGGATAGCGCAGGATTTCATCCGGCAGAAGCAGCATCCGCTTCCCAAGGGACGTAGACTCTGAATATTCCGGCACATAATCGGTCATGCGCATGGTATAGTAATTCTTCCGGGTGGAAGACACTGACACCGTGATTTCCCCTGTCCGGTCACTGTAGTAACTGGCTGTCGTGATATCATTACAGCCTAAGAAGATCGAAAAATCGCAGCCTCCTAAGATTTCTTCCCACTGGTTGTCCGGGTAGCGGTTCTGAAGCTGGGGGATGTTCTGGAACAGGATGCTCATTCCGATTCCCCTGCTCCTTGCCGTTGCCAGCTTTTTCTTAAAATCCGGGATCATGCCGAGGTTCGGGAACTCATCTAAAATAAACTGCACCGGAACCGGAAGCCGCCGTTCCTCTGTCCGGTCTGCGTACCGCACCAGCTTAATGCTTAAAAACGAAGTGAACAGCGTTGCCAGCACGTCATAGGTACTGTCCTGGTCGGAAGTAATGCAGAAATACGCGCATCTCTCCCTCCCCGGCAGGGATAGGTCAATCTCATTATGGCTCGTGATCTGCTGCACCAGCTTGTTCTGCATGATCTGCAGGCGGGTCCCAAGCCCTAAAACCGCATTCCCCTTCACTTTATCTGCTTTCGCAAAGAGCTGGTACGGCCCTCTTGCCGGATGGCTGGTGGGGAGCCGTGCAAAAATCGCATCCAGCATTTCCACGCTTTTATTGATCAAAAGCTTATACGCCTCCGCAAAGGTCCGTTTCTCCGGGGGATAATCGTTAAACACGTAAAGGCATAGGGCTTTTAATAAATCCATCTCCGTATTGTCATAAAAATGGTCGAATTTATCTGTCGTGTTCCGGATCACTAAATCACAGAATACATCAATCAGGCTCCCATCGTCAATCTCTCCGAGGCAATTCCATGCGTCCGAATGCTGAAGATGGATCAGGTTCAGCTGCCGGACGGTATAGCCGCAGGAACGCAAGTACGCGCAAAGGTCCTCGTAAAGCTCCGACTTGGGGTCAGTTAAATAGATACTCTCCCCGCGCCGGATGCACTGCAGCGCCATCACCCTTGCAAAAGCTCTGGACTTCATGCTGCCCTGGGAACCGCATACCGCAAAATTCCGGTTCAGCCTGGAATCTACGGGCAGGCTTAAGATCTGTCCGTCTTTTAAATCCCGCCCAAAGATCACCCCCTTTACATCCGCCGCCTGCCTGTCGGCCTGAAGCACCTTTTCCTGCTCCTCCCCATTCATAAATCCTGCCGTGCCGTAGGTTCCCTGATTGGAAATCTCAAAATTCCGCTCATCATAAGTCTCTTTTCCGGAACCCCTTAGTATGATCAGCACCGCGACCACGCCGAAGAGAACCATCACTGCCGCCGTACACTTTAACCCCGAAATCCGGGATATCCCATGCCAGAAATTTTGAATCGGATTTAAACGCACTGCCGATTCTGTAAAAAGCTGCTCCAGAAATCCGCCTGCATAGCAGGCCAGCAAAAGGAATCCCAAACCGACAAAAACAGGCTTTAATCCTCTGCATTTCTCTTTTTCTATTCTCCCACCTTCTTTCCCGGCTCCCGGCCGCTTTCCTGAACACCGTTTGCCATATGATACTGTACCAGATTCCCGTAATAGCTGGATATGGTATTGACAGAGTTATAAAGCGCCGTAATCAAAAGCGCCCGGATATTCCTCGCCTTTGTACTGCTCTCACTCATGCAGTGCAAGACAAACTCAATATGCTGTTTGCCGATTTTCTGAAACTGCGCTTTTACCACCTGAGCCGGTTTATCCTCCCGGTTCACCCGAATTACCTCTGTACTGGAATCCAGTACTTCCACCATGATCCTAAATATTTCGTCTATCCGTTCATCAAATGGATAATCATGCTTTAAGGCAGAATATGAAATCTGTTCTTTCACCAGTGCATCTGTCTTCTGATCAGACAGATAAGAATTCTTTGTACCGTATTCTTTTGTTGTATTCTTTGTATATGTCTCCCCAATTTCAGTGACCCCTCTCCCCGATTTCGGTGATACCCTCTCCTCAATTTCAGTGACCCCTCTCCCTGATTTCGGTGATACCCCCGGCGGACAGCGCCCTTTTGCTTCTGGAAGCTCTTCTTCCACCTGTTCGGGATAAGTCAGTTTTTCTAATATGTCTACATCAAGATCCAGAAACAGAACATTGGAATACATCTGCCCATTAATCTCTTTCATGCGGAATACCCGGTGGACAACGCCCAGCTTCTCCAGTTCCACGATAGCATTGGTAGCATCCCGTTTTGTAATGCCAAACTGCTCTGCCAGCTGCTGGTAGCTTCGCTGCAGAATGTCTGAATGAAACTTTTTCTTAAGCCCAATAAGCTGACCGGTCAGCTCATCCCGTACTTCTACCGCCCGGTACCAGTATACAATATCCGCAAGAATGACAATCGCAGTCAAGTTGGGTTTTCCAGTAGGTTTCCGGATTGTCTGGTACCAGCTTATAGGAATCACATTCCCGGATATCTGCAGGCGGCTCATCCGGTCTACAATAGGACTGCCTGTCTCAAACGGACTCTTCATATCCCGCCACCTCCTTATAACCGTTCATATCCCGTTCCTTTTTTGTCATCGGATAACGAAAATCATATTAACCGTCTTCCTGGTTCAGATATTCGGATACTTTTTCTGTCACAATTTCACGATATAACACCTCCGTTCCAAAAAATGATTCCAGCACCGGCCTCTGGTAAGGAAAGCAGAAAATAGTCCCCATCTGTCTCCATTCCATCTCCTGCCTGACCCGAAGCAGCTGGCACAGATCCAGTTCATAGCAAAAATATACCGGATTCCCCAAACGGTCCATACCGGCACTCAGCCGGTATCCGTTATGCCCTGCCTGCTCCAAAGCCGTACAGAGAAAGCCGTATAATTTTTCACGCTTTTTTGCATCTGTCAGAAGCAGCACCTGAATCTGTGCCTCGGCAACCGTCGGCACATAGTAATAGTGCTCATATATATCATCAACCTGGAACAGATCTCCTTTTACGCCTCCGTCACTTGCCAACAGTTCTGCCAGAAATTCTATAGTATCCCCCATTACGACCGCATCAAACTGGCGAAGCTTCCCGCATTTTATGCTCTCCCTCTCTGCGAAGCTTTTCATGGCGCGCTCCATCTTCTTCGCCCACCGCATCCGCTGCGTCAGGGAATGATAAACAATATAACCGGACTCCCCGGCCAGCAGTATCCCGCAGGCCCTGGAGCCTTTGATGGCGTCTGTCCGCCCCTTAAACTCCAGGCTGCCGTAATATGCCGTTTTCCCCCTCCCGTCTTTTAGAGCCTTCTGAAACAATCCTGGTTTCTCACTCTGAAGAATAGGAATACCCGTTTTCCAAAAGAAAACCCATGCCTTGCTCATCCGGTGCAGCCGAAGCCGCTTATCTATCTCCCCTTTCACATGGTTTGTCTCTGCCGCCCCTTTTAAGAAGCTTTCTGTATCCTCCCCGAACTTTGAAAGGACATAGCGCTTTCCCTTCGCCCGTAGCACATATCCCTTATGTCCGGACTGATTGCGTACCAGCACATATCCCTCCTGCTTTAAGCGGGTAAGGACAGCCGCCGTATAAGAGGGCGAACCAACCACCGCCTCCGCCATGTCCGCAGGCAGCTCTCCGCTCAGTGCGATCAGCACCAGCAATGTATCCTGCTTATTCATGTGAACCTGCCTTTCCGCTCCCTGCCCACCCCAAAAACCAGTACCCTATCAGCGGATACTTGGGGTGCAAATAACTCTCCCTCATGGTAAAATCTGCTGATTTTCCTGTGTTTCCGCCGCTTTTTCCACTATCGAAAATGGTTCCGCCAGCAAGCATGATTTTTCGATATGGATTTACTGCACCCAAGCACCTGCCCATGAGGGAAATTTCTCTGTATCCATGACAAATATCTTCGTAGCATCCCGGTCTGCCATCCGGGTAATATGATACGTGCCCACATGAAGCCCTCCGTCAGAGACCAGAAAGAAATTTGAGATCACATCCAGCACATGCTTTTCCTCCATATTGTCATGATCCCGCACTCTCCCAAGGGGCAGTTCCCGGTCATACAAGTGTACAAAGCAGACCGTACATTCCTGAAATTCCGGCACCTCTTTGCCTTCTTCTTTTTGTTTCCTGCACCACTGCTGAAAGGCAATGTGCAGAGGCTTATACAGATAATCCGTATAGCTCTCCTTCCGATGGGGCACCAGCACCGGGGCGGTCACTTCCAAAATGCCGCCGGAAAACCCGATTCCAATCCCATGAATCCGTACCAGCTCCGACTGATACTGCTCATATTTCATGCCGTCCAAAACAACTTCCAAAGAAAGCCTCCTTAGCTTTTCCGTCAGCCTTTCCCCTGTCTTTGACGCTTCCAAAACCATATCGGTCAGACTTTCATAACCGGATTCTGCCTGGCTTCGGGTATAACACGCCACAAGATTCCTCGATTCCGCCAGGAGACGTTCTACCTCCGAAGCCAGTTTCTGCGCCTCATTTAACTGCTTTTTCATCTTCCAAAAGACCTCTTTGTTACCGGCCATCTTTCCGATAGTATTCGATTTTACCCTCCTCCTTTACTGTGCAATATCCAATTACATCCGGGATCCGAATCTTTGGAATATCCTCCGGCTCCTCCACAATCACGATATGCCCGCACCCGTCTATGTTCTTCCGGGAAAACAAGTGGTTTGCAAGCTCAATGTCCTCCGGCGCTGCATATACAATATCGTAGATCTCCCCGTCTCCCACAAACACGATCCGGACCGGGAATTCCTCCCTGGATGCTGCAAAATGTTCTTCAATCTTCTTCTGGTCCATCAGGCTTAAAAGCACCCAGACCGAAAGGCAAAGGCCCCGCTCAAAGGCTGCGTGGGCCGCCTCGCTGGACGCCACCTGTTTCGTCTCCCGGCAGACATAAATGGAACGCTCCTTTTCCAGGTTCTTCAGCGCGCGCCCTACGAACCTGTCCCGCCCGGACTTCCCGAAATAAGCGTAAATCTGCCCCTTATCCAGCACATTGTACTTCTGGACCAGCTCCTTTAGTTCCCGTTCCACGCCCCTATGCTTGTTCTGGTTTTCCATTCCCTTCATCCTCCTAAGTCTTTCTACTGTCGGCAAACCCGGACAGAAATTATGACGCATAAATAGTGTCCTTCAAAACGTATTCTATGACGTTTTCCCCTGCCAGCCTCCCGGATATGAGGCAAGGACACCTATAAGGACACATTTTATACGTCTTTTATGCGCATTATCATTATTGATTCCGGCTACATCTGCTCTGTCCGCCTGCCGTATGCCTGGTTCCCATACTTTTCAAGCCGCTGCTTTAGTTCCTTTAAATCCTTCCGGTCTGTGGTGATCAGGTCCTTTTCCAGTTGGCTTGCCTTGAAATCCACGATCAGGTTGTTGCTGTTGGTGGAAATCAAACCCGTCCCCCGTTCAAACCGGGTAATAGACATAGCCTCTGCCTCTGACAGATCCAGTTCCTCCCGGATATTTCCCGCTTCACTGGTCTCCATGTTCAGGATGATCTTAGTCTTAGAATTGTTTAAGATCCCCCGCCCAAGCTTCCCGCCTTTTAATGCAAAGAAATCTACTAAGTCTTGGGTTGCACAGACTGCCGAGCCTCCGTAAGCGCGGATGACCTTGAAGATCTCCAGCAGATACTCCCCCGCCAGCTCATTTGACACCAGAAGCTTCCACGCCTCATCAATAAAAATCGCCTTCTCCACCGTCCGGTCCTCCTTTGCCTTCGCCCAGACAAAATCCAGGGCAACGAACATTCCAAGCAGCAAGTCCCCGGAAAGCTCCGAGATGTCAAGCACCACATACTTATTGGACAGATCCACATTCGTCTGCTGGTTAAAGGTGGATGCCGAGCCGTGTACCAGCCGGTTTAAGATATTCGCCATCCTCCGGCACTCCGGCTTTTGAAGGAGCACCTCATATAAATCCCCCAGGATCGGCATCTCCTTATAGCGCCCGGAATCTTCTCCCGCCACAAGGCTTTTGTTATCGTGGGTGATCCCTTTCTGCGCGTAGGTCATGACCAGCGCTTCATCTAAAAGCTGCTTTTCCTCATGGTCCAGATCCGGAATCAAGAGACTGAAAAAAATATGCAGGCTCTGGATCTTCATTGCCAGCTCCGAGCGCTCCACCGTATAGCCGTCCAAGAGTTCGCTGGCAGACGTATCCGCCGGCCGGATCTCCATGATATTGATACAGTTCGGGGAAGCCGGGGATATCTGGATAAATTCCCCGCCCGTATTCGCACACGCCCTGGCAAACTCATGGCCCTTATCCGGTGCGATAATAAATACCTGCACATTTTTCCGCCTTAACCTAAGCGCCATCAACTGCATGGTAAAGGTCTTCCCAGCGCCGGAGGTCCCCAAAATCGCAATGTTGGCATTCTTATAGATCTTCGTATTAAAAATATCCACAATCACCAAGGAATTATTTGCCTTATTCACCCCCATCATGATCCCGTCCTTATCTGACATCTCATAAGAGGTAAAGGGATAGCAGCTTGCCACCCCGGAGGTCAGGACATTACGCTTAGACCGTTCGTAGAGTTTCTTATCCAGATTCAGAATCGGAAGGGAAGACAGGAAAGCTTCTTCTTCCCGGAACAGACACCCTGCCGTCCCGATATCCTGGGAGTTTAAAAGCTTTGTCATCTCCTTCACCCGCCATTCCACTTCCTTCGCCGTCCGCCCGGTAATGGTAATCAGCGTACTCATGTAATAAAAGTCTTCACTGCCACTTAACCCCCGTTTTAAATAATATCCGGCGTGGATGGATTCACTTAGGTCGTCAAAATCGCTGTTCGTATCGTAAGTATCCTTAATCTTGGAACGGTTCAGCCTGATCCTCCTGCCTATCCGCTCCATTGTCCGGCTCTTATCCTGCCGGAAGAAAAACAGGTCCACATCAATCCCCTCTCCCGCATTGATCAGCAGAGATATCCAGCCTGCCGGAACCTTTGACCGGTATTTGTGGGAAGGAATCAAGAGAAAACTGTAATACAGCCCGTCTATCACCAGATAGTTCCGGTGCTTGAAATCAATGCTTTCCGGGGCGATCAGCTCCGTTACCGGGATATGGCGGATACTGTCCTCCCCATTCTCCCGCCGGTAATACTCCGCCACCTTCCGGGTACGCTCTTCTAAGGATTCATACACGCTGGTCCTCCGGTTTAAAATCTGATACAGCATATCCACCAGAAACCGGGTATCGTTCTCGTGCTCTAATACCACGTTTCCGCACTGGGATAAATATTTTTTTGCGGTCTGCACAGCCGACCTCATATACAAAAGGACATCCTTCTCTGCAGGATTTTTATTGTTATTATAAGACTGGTATTCAAAGATCAGGAAAAAGCGCCGGGTGACCGCCTCCTTATGCCCCAGCGTTTCAATCAGCCCCGCATAATCCTTCTGCAGCAGCCGGACTCGCTCATCGGTTTCCCTTTCCGCCTCCTCCTTGATCTTTTCAATATACTCTGCAATATCCGCTTTTTTTGATATAACCTTAAACTGCAAGTTTACCGGGGCAATCTTTAAGTAGGACATAAACGAAAGGATGATGTTCCTCTGTTCTGCAGAAGAACGCAGGAGGAAATTAATGGGCAGGATCTCTATCATCTTGATATACCGCTGGTCTGTCGTAAGGATCACCCCGTTTTTCACCTGCCTGATCGGCAGGTAGGAAGATGCCCAAGTAACCGGGAGAAGATCCGGCTTTGGCTCCCTTTCCTGCTTTGTTTTCTCCTTCCCTGGCTCCTTTTTTCTTGTCTCTTTCTCTGTCTCAACTGTCTGCCCCGACTTTATAAGCTCCCTTTTTACCTCCTTTTCCTCTTTCATGTGGGCTTTGCGCATCCGTTCCTCCTCACGGAGCTGCTGCTGTTTCCTCTTCTGCTGTTCCTTGTGGTTTCTCTTCTCTTCTTTCTGGCTTTTCTTTTCCTCCCGTTTCGCCTGCCGAAGCTTCTGCTTTAGTTCCTTTACCTCGTTTCCGATGGTCTCCGCCTCCTTTCCCTCTCTGGCTCTTCCCCTTCTGTTTTGCAAGCCTCCGGTTCCGCTTAAGCCTGTACTTCCCATCCGGAACCGTAAGCACCCTGCGCCTGTTTAAATATCTTACAAACTGGAACAGAAAAGAAGTCAGGCTCTCCCCCTGCACCCCCAGAACGGCAAAGATTAGTGCTGGAATCAGCACCGCCACTCCCACATAGATCTTCGCTCGTACGCCCCAGTCCATATACAACAGGATCCGCAATAGAAAAATTCCCAAAACTCCCGCCTCAAATGCATTGCGAAACCGGACTCTCCCGGAGAGGATGGTCCCCTCCTGTGCAAAATTTGGTGGTATGGTATACACATCCACCCGTTCTCTCTGTGCGATCTTCAAGCACCTCCTATGGAATAATTGGGGAAACAGCCAAAGCCGCTTACCTTGCTCGGCTCTTTCCCCTTAAACTTAATGATATCTACGTTTCCTGCTTCTTATTAACAGCCCCGTTGCCAGTATCACAACCAAGCCTGCACCAAGAAACAGATATCTGATACCCAAGGACTTTCTATCCGTATCCCTTTTTCCGGTATTGCCTCTGTGACTGACCGTTTCCTTTCCTGCCACTGCCTGCCTCCTTTCTCCCGCTTCTTCCAGAAAATTTTCTGCTGTGATAAGAGTATCCTGCTGCTCCTTATGGACCTCCCCCGCTATCTGGTCCGTTACCTGAATGCCGCAAAGGAACAGTCCGTTTTCCTCCATATGAAATGGTTCCTTGCTGTATTCTGCCAGATAAACATACGAGGAATCTGCAGCTTCTGCTTTCTGGATCTGATATCCTCCGCTGTGCGACGGTATATTAAATTCATACAGATTATCCGGAGACAATATATATTTCTTTACTGCACCGTTTTCTTCCTCAACGGTGACAGCGATTTCTCCCTCAAACCCGTCAAAAACTGCTGCGCGCAAAGCGATAGTTCCGGTTTCCTGCTCCGTAAATGTAAAATACTCCCCCATCTCATCCCGGCTCTCCCAACTGTCTGCTTTCTTCTGCACCACGCCGTTTTCATCAAACAGCACAAATTTTCCGGCTTCACTGGCGGTATCATAGGCCCATCCCTGGGTGATCCGGTTTCCCGCACCGTCAAATCCGCCTCCCTCTTCCCATCTTACAATCACAGGCAGATCTTCTGTGAGTTCTTCTGCAGACACAGGCCTGCCAATACTCAAAAGCAGCAGCCCTGTGATAAGGATTGTCCGGCAGAATTTTTTCTTTCCATGCATCACATCAACCTCCTCTACTTCCCAATGATCCAGAATGCCCCGGCGCTTAAATCCCGTCCGTAGGATTTGATCGTATTTACACTGTACACCTTCCCGGTACGCTCCCTGCTTGCACAGTCGGCAATGGTAATATATCCGTCCCTCGTCACCCCGGTAAGGACAATGAAATGCCCGCTGCCGCTTCCGGTAATGGTATAGGCCTCACAAATCTCCACCACCATCTTCCCCTCTTTTAAGGACTGCACCACGTAATCCATCCGATCCTTCCCCACCCGCTCGCAGGTTAAGCCCCAGTGCTTTGCCGCATTGGTTGGAAAAGAGTGTGCGGTACCTACCCCGGAGACATACTCCCCGTTGCGAATGGAAAAGGCACAGGTTGTCTGGGGATTCACCGTCTGCCCTGTCAGGGTCGAGATCACGATTGCCAGAGAGGTCGGGCCACACCCGGCGGCTCCTATGGTACTGGTACCATAAGGCATATTTTTCCAGGGCTCTTCCCCCTGGTTAAAGTAGACTACCCTTTTCACGCCCCTGCCTACGGTATCATAGGTAATGATGTCCCCGCTTGCGTCGATATTCCCGATATAGGAATCTGAGCCGCCTCCTGTTACAAAATCCCGCCAGGAAAACAGGGTGAAAAAAGAGTCCTTCAGGGAATCAATCCCCTCACTCATGAGTTTCAAAACCTTTATCACCAGTTCAAAGGTACTCTTGCTTGTTACATATTTGTACTCGTATCCGCTGCCAGAGGCAGGGTAAGAGCTTAATACCAGCGCAAGCGTATATTCTACAGACTTCGCTTTTATGGGAACGGTTTCTTGCGTCACGCTTTCCCCTTCTGCTTTCAGTTTCTCATAAGCCTCTTTTGTAATCTCCGTCTTTCCGGTTTCGGAAGGCTGATAGTACACTGTTTTTGTTGTATCAGTTTCCTTCTCGCCTGTCACTGCCCATGAAAAAATACGGTCTGCATTCTCTTCCAGTGCTTCTTTCAACTGGCTGTAGGGGCCGCTTAAATCTTCGTCTGAATCCTCGGAACTGCCTACCCGCCGCTCCTGTATCGTAAGATAGCCCAGTACCTTCTTCACATAATTCTGCGTTTCCTTAAAGGGCGGTATCTGGTATCCGTATTTGATCACATTTCCCGGTCCCGCATTATAAGCGGCAATGGCAAGTTCCAGCCCGTTTGAATGATTCTTAAACTGCTCCAGGTTCTTCGCGATATACTTCGCCCCGCCCATGATGTTTTCACGGGCATTATGGGGATTTACCCCCAAAGACGCCGCCGTTCCCGGCATGAGCTGCATCACGCCGATTGCTCCTGCTGAAGAAACCGCATTCTGGTTAAACCCTGACTCCACCATCCCCATTGCCTTCAATAGTGCAACGGGTACACCGTAAGCCTGCGCCGCTTCTTCAAAATAAGCATCGTATTTGCTGGTTAGGTCCGTTGACATGTCCCCCCAGTCGCTGGGATAACCTAAAAAAGAATTGATATCGCCGGTATCCCAGGCCTCGCTTAACAGAATGGCAAGGTAATAGCTTGTATTTATTTTCAGCTTGCTCTCATATTCATCCACCACCGTAAGCCCGTGATCCTTATAATTTGCATTTTTATCTGCCTCGATCTCCTGCATCCCTTTATCCCTTGCCTGTTCAAGCAGCGACAGGATCTCTTGCCGGTATTCATCCTTTTTCAGGATTGCCTCGATCCGCACTTTGATGTTAGATAGTTCTGCAGACTGCGCTTCATTGGCAAAGGCATCCGCATCTGCAAATCCCAGGTAAGTCAGAATGATCCCAATCATGTTGGCGATCAGAAACATCCACAGAAACAGGGCCGCAAAAATCCCTGCTATGACCTTCCGGAATGTCTTACTTGTGGCAACCGCTCCAGCCACGGTCCCTAGCGGTCCCCCTAATGCGGTCCCGGCGGCAGCCCCTGCCGCCGTACCTCCGCCTTTTGCCGCGGCGGTCACCGCATAGGCTGCCTGGGAACCCTGGGCCGCTTTCTGTGCCGTGCCCGCTCCTTTGGCCGCCCTTTGCATCTGCACTGCCTGATTGACTGCCTTTTGTGCCTGTACTGCCCCGTATGCTGCTCCCGCGGCCTGGTCCATTGGGGAAGCATCCGCTCTGTCCTCCTTCATATGCCACCCCTTTCCTAGCTTGGCGAATCCCCGTTTTTCAGTTTGGGATTCTTATTTTTCTTCTTTTTTAAATCCTTTCTGGATTTCGGGACTTCCCGAATCTTTCTTTCCTCCGTGATCTTCCGGTACTCCTCTTTCTTCGCTTCAGAAGAAGCCATTCCTCTGACAGCGCCCGGAGTACCCTGAACCTGTCCTGGCGTATCAAAGTCATGAAAGCCAAGTCCGTTGACTTCGCAGCCTCCTACAGCCGGGAACTCTTTCGTGTCTCCCTGCCCTGCACCGGAAAAGCTGTCTGCTGCCCTTAATCCCTGCCCTTGCTCCTGAAGCCCTGCTTCCCTTCCGGATACCGGGGCATTTCCTGTCTCTATGCCTCCTTCCAGATCAAAGGCTTCCGCACTGTTCATACCGGCCTCGCTTCCAATCTCACTCAGAATCCCTTCTGCACCATCTGAAATTCCTGCTCCTGCCGCATGGCTTCCTGCAGAAATACTGCCGTCTTTCCCAAAAGCATCCATGCCGCTGCCTGTCCCGGCATCCTCGGCCCCGCCGTCTCCAATCACAGTACCGTCTAAGTTCATGCCCGCATCCACAGCTTCTTCTGTCTCCGGTTCCTCTTCCTCTACCGGATAGTCGCCAAGTTCCCCGGACGCGCCGCTTTCCATTCCAAAGACGGTCTCCGTACTCTGTTCTTCCAAGCCTGCCAGGTCTTCGCTTCCAAGCCCATCCTCCGGCATCATGCCCATTTCCTCTAAGACACTTCCGTCTCCCTCTGCCATTGCATCAAAATCACCGGATTCCAGCCCTGCATCTGCCAGTTCATCTTCCATGCCGCTGCCAAAGTCCGTTCCGTCCTCTGCCTGTATGCCGTCAGCTCCAAGCCCCATCGGGATCGGTCCCCCTGTATCCGTCATGCCGGAACCATCCATATAGGAATCGCTTCCTGTACCGCTCCCGTCTCCGTTTCCGGAAGGGCCGCCGGCTGTCTGGCTGCTCCCTCTCCCCACGTGGGAGAAGATCCGCCCGGCTGCCATCATAAGCCCTAACGCGCCCATTCCCGTTGTCGGCCGTCCTAAATTCACGCCCAGTGAAGACAGGTAGGAATCCAGCTTAAAGGTCACCTTGCAGAACCTGATCAGGCACAGGGTTGCCGCGAAAAATTTGGTAAACCCATACCTGCTGGCATTTAAGTTCCCATACCCGGATAAGAACATCTTCAGACACCAGGAATTTAAGATGATCAGGACAACCTGACCGCCGAACATCTTCGACCAAGAGGCAAGGATGTTGTTGGTTGCTTTCGACCCTCCAGTCCCAAACGCCAGCGGCGCCGTATAGGAGAATACGCCCAGTAAGACATACCGTTCCGCAATCACAAACAGCATCTTAAAATAGTTCCATGCCACCACAAACTGTAAGATCAAAGTCAGGATCGCAATGTTTAAGCTGTCAATCCCTATCCCTGCCGTGATCCCCTCCAGTACAGAGACATACTCAGAAAAACTGCTCACCTCAATCTCAGTTCCTGCCACCCACTGGTAGGGCGTTCCCGCCACCTTCAGGATGTAATCCACCATCGGCTTTGCCGCCACAATAAAGAACAGGCAGATCCCGCTGCGGAGCACCAGCTCCACCGGGTCCTCGCTTGCAATCCCCGCCTTCCCGAACATGCTTTTAAAAAGCTGCCAGACACAGATCAGAAGAAGCAGCGCCGCCCCCATCGGCAGGATTGCATTGGAATACAGGTCTCCCGCCACGGAAAACAGCTCCTCAAATAAACTCAAGTCACAGGATAAAAGCTCCGTGAACATATCCGTCACTAAGGACATCATATCGACAATGAACTGCGAACACAGCTCCCGGATACCTTCTATCAATAATTCTAATAACCAGCCCATATCTTATCTTTCACCTCTTAAGGCATCCCCCTTTCTGCCGGGAGAGCGCCGGCATGATTTTACCTGCCCGGCGTTTTAGCCGCCGAACATACTCTTTGGAATAATACTCTCAAAATACGTTACGATTGCCCCAAGCGTCATAAGCGCCGCCCAGCACACAATGATCCGCTTAAGCCACGACCTGGATTCGTCCACCGTGCGCCCGGATTTTGAGAAATTCATCAGAAACAGGCACACTGCCGAACAAACGACAGCCGCCACCGTTGCAATACCTGCCACATCCTTATAGACTGTCTGCATGGCATTCTTCGCCGTATCAAAGATTGTATCCGCAAACACAGGTAATGCAGATACGGCCAGCAAAACGACCGCAAGAAACGCCGTAAACGCAAACCGGGGAATCAGCTTCACAAACTGATTCCCCGGCTCCTTCACCTCCATGTTCTGTTCTCCTAGATTTCCTGCCAATGAGTCCCCTCCCTTCTGTTTGAAAATAAAAATGACAATAAAAAAGACAGCCCCTTTATCTCCGGCTGTCAGCTTCCTGTAATGTCCTGCGGCTCTCCATGCATGTCACCCGCATGCACAAAACTTTACTTTACCATTGTATACGGACGGGAATTGTATGTCAATATCACAGGAGACGCAATACCGTCGCAATTTCGTCGCAATGGATTCTCTTACAATTAAATCCGCTGCTTTTTAAGATAGGGCACAGATTTCTCTGCACCCTATCACTCTCTTTACCTCTGTTTTGATGTGTTATAAGATTGCAATACCTAATGTACTGGCAAGCTTCCGGACTGCTTCCTCTGACAGCCTGCTGATTTGTGCTATAAATGAAACCGACATCCCTCCCGCTTTCAGCATATCAGAAGCAACCTCAATATTTCTCTCCTGGCGTCCTTCCTGGCGCCCTTCCCGGTGTCCTTCCTGGCGTTCTTTCTCCATGACCTTCTCTTCATTATATTCAGTAAGGAACATACTTTTCACCTCCGCTCGATTTTCCAAAAGAAAAGTTTTAATCACATATTCATCCGGCATCTCATCAAGAGCTGCGTCCACAGCAGCATCAAGATCCATTTTTTCACTTTGATGCCGCCTCACTGCATCCACAAGCCATGCGTACTCCTTTAGCGGTTCGCAAGATTCCATCATATGCTGGTTCTTTCCGTAGTTGATATTCAGCATGGTCACTTTGACTTCGATATCCCCCTCGCCCTCATAGGCATCGCTTAACTTAAGAACCTGTCTTTCGTGCTGCTCTTTTGTGCCGTTGTAGAAACAGACACATACCGGCCTCGGCACTGGCTGGAGCATACTGCTGTACTGGTAATAATCACTTGCGGCGATATATTTCTCGTACAACCGTCCTCCGTATATAAAAAACCTCATGGGCATGTTGGGATTAAATGAACTCTGATGCTCCCATAGATCCATCTCAAATGCAACGATAAAGGATATATCGTTCTTCATCCTCATATATACTGCGTCACCAATAGTATTAAACTGGATATCATCAGGATTCTTGTAATTCGTCCCATTAATCGCGTTGTACAGGGACAGAGTCCATTGCTTGTTCTCAGGATTTCCAAAAATAAACTTGAACAACCTGTCCTTATAATCTTTCTTTGTATCCTTCAGGCCACTATCCTTTATAAGATTTCTGTATTCTTCATTCTGCTTCGTTAAACCAGAAATGGTTTTCTCCATCTCCTCGATTTTCTGGCGCAAAATCTCTTCAACTGTCATCTCAAACCACCTCCTCGTGGGGTACTGAATTATATTCAGTACATTTCTATCCTTGCAATATCCGTATTGTACTAAGCCTGCCTCCCTGGTTCTGCCGTATATCCTCACGTGTTCATTATATACTTTTGCAGAACCTAAATACTGGCTGACAATACCGTCTTTCCCATCTCCATAAAGTACTTTTTGATTTACTTCGAGATTTCATCTCCTTCATCTTCATTATAACAGATTTTCGTAAACCTGCAACGTCCGCTATAAGATTTCAGGATGACTGCTTTCCTCTTTTCTTCCGTATCCCAGCTCGGAGGAAATAAAATATTGCCTCCCCTGACATATTTCCCTTCTCCGTCACACTGTACCCTGATATGTGCGAAAAAAAAACTTGTCATAATAAAATCCATGTATGTCTGTCCATTCTCATAATGTATCCCGAAAGCATGCCCTCTTCCCTTCAATGGATACCCATGCTCCTTAACCGGCCTGTCAATCAATAAACTATCTGGAATACAAAACTCACAAGGCATCTGCCTTACATCAAATGTAGTATAAAAGTCCGTATCATGCCAGAAATCATTTTTGGAAAAGAAATATGTATATTCCATCCCTTTCGGCCACTGAAACCAGGACACGCCCTTTAAAGGCCGAAGTTTTCCATTGCACTTTGCAGAATCTCCAAACTTGCACGGTAATGGTATTCTCATTTTTCACTTTCCTCCTGCTATTCGGTTTCAACTATCCTAATCCTTTTATTCACATAAGCAAAAAATTCTCCCTGATACTCCGCTTCCGTAAGTTCTGTCAGTTTCTCCATCTCCTTACCGAACAGCTCAATATTGGTATACTTCTTTATGAGTTTTGAATTTGCAGTGATTTCTAAAAAATATAAATGAACGAAAAGTTTTCCTTCTTTCGCATAAACATAGCTTATCTGCCCGATCTTCCCGCCTTCTCTTGATTTAAAATAGGACTCTTTGAGCCTTTCAGTATAGAAGCTCTCCATCTTTGCAAATAAAGCATTTTTCCTTTTCCTCTCAGCATCCAGCTTTTCTTCTAACTCATTCTGACTATTCAGGCACTCAGCTAACTCTCCGTCATATGGACTTATCACTATACTTATCATCTTCTTTCCTCCTTCAAGCAAATCGTCATTTAACTAAAGTCCCACGCATCTGTTCCATAAAGATTATGGCTTTTCCTTGTCAATGTAATTCCATCTGTCATTTCTTCCCTGCAGCTTTTCTTTACCGCTCTTCGCATTCCCCGTGAAGTGCATCTTTTTATATAACGCTTATTCCTAATTCCGGCATATCTGTTTTTGTGATACATTCCCATAAAAACCTCCTGTGTTCTCTATCCGATAGTCCATATCCCCACAAAGCGGACAATCCGGCTCGCCGTCTGGCTCATTACTGGAAGCCCGGTACAGCCCGTCATGTCTCTCTTCGGGCATTTCTCCCGGATCGCTGTATTTCCAAAGCCTTCCCCTTTCATCCTTATATACCCGGCGTCCCCATGAATCCACTCCAATAAATGAAATATGGATGATTTTGTCCGGGACAGGCATCAACTCATACTCCTTCGCATCTTCAGGATGAAGCGGCATTTTGTACTCAATGTATCCCCATGCTTTCTGTCCAATCTCCTTGCAATACGTCCTGGAATCAAAGTTGGCGATATTAAGAACTTCTTTAAATGGCGACTTCGGATAACTGCCCGGTGTAATCGGCCGTTGCGTACTGTAATATCTCATCTGCTTTCCTCCTCATTTTTAACTGAACAATATTCTGTATCTGCCAAAGCACAGTCCTCGCATCCCTTGTTTAAAAAACACTGGCTGCATCTCATGGCAGATCTGCTGTATTCCTCATATTCTTCCTTATTTGTTTTGGGACAGGTACCATTTACGCATGCCGCACCAACATAATCATGGCATACTTTCTTCATATCTAAATTCACACCTCCACCATATTTTCTGCAGATTTCTGCCGCTGCAAAAATATACATCTCTGCAGCGGCAATATCCTTTTTCTAAAACATCTTAAAATCATAGCCTCTCAAAAGCAGTACACAGAAAATCGCCAGTGAATCGTTTTCATAATATACGCTTTTTACCCCGTTGCATTTTGCCTCATGAACCAGCCTTTCTCCCTGCTCTGTCAATATATGCCGCCTTTCTTTGCTTAACTTTTTATATTGCTCCATAAGCCAGCCATTCGTGAAGTTTAAATGCAGATATAATTCGTAAAACAAACTTCTTTCCTCTGCTTTTATTTCCTTATACACTTTTATTCATTCCTAGATACCGTATGGATCTTCCGGTTCCCAATCCACCCGCAATTGACAGTCTTCACACATCAATAATTTCCTTCCGACACAAAGCGGATATGGATTATATTTTTCCGGTATAAAACATTCCGGTCTTTCAAATGATTGGTCTTTGCACATATCTTCTTCCCTCCATCAAAAATACACCTTTCATTACATTTAGCAGGAAAAGCACTGATCACTTGGAAACTAATCAGTGCCTTTCTCTTTAACCTAATTGCTTTCAGGCTGTTCTAATCGTCCCTCCTCCTATGCTGCCGCAAGCAAAGCATTTGCTTCGTCTTTCCGAAATTCAATACAGTACCGGATACGGTCCGTCTCAAATTTAATATGCTCCTCGGTTTCCTCAAGCACACGCCTTACCCTCGCGGTTTCCTTCCATGTCCCATTGCTGAAATATGTTGCAGACATTCCTTTCAGCACTGGCTGCACAACTTTCCCGTAAATAAATACA
>ERZ778514.883-NODE-883-length-24819-cov-6.454490_pt1 | contig 24819 bp, 24 predicted proteins | sample MGYA00510344_ERZ778514 | MGnify/ENA primary metagenome ERZ778514 (study PRJEB29527, sample SAMN07138968) | mouse gut metagenome | material: feces | host: mouse | place: China:Nanjing | collected 2016-01-25 ...
TCTCCCTCCGTCGGCGGCTTCTCCTCTCCTTCTGTCGGCGGTTTCTCTTCTCCCTCCGTCGGCGGCTTCTCCTCTTCCTCTTCCGGTTGCTTCTCTTCTTCTATGGATTGCTTCGAATAACTTTCTCCCGCGTATGTTACAGAGCTTTGTTGTATATAAATTAATCCCAACACTGCAATCAATGCAGCCAAATATCTTATCTTTCCTGCCATGTCTTATCTCCTTCCAGATTTATTCCATATTGTCTCATCAATTTTTTGAATTCTTCCACATCTCCCAATTCCGGCAATTCCCTTAACTGCTCCTGAATACTTTGAATACATAATTGTCTTTCCATATCTGAGTCACCAAGCAGCGCTGCTGCATATGCAGTGCGAAGCTCCGCAGAATCATTTATTTCTCCAATACCTGTGCGAAGCATCTCCTGTGCCTGTCCGCTCTCTCCCAGACGTATGAGAATATCTGCAGCCTTTTTATAAATCTCCTCTCTCACCATCCCATCCTCTTCCTGTTTTAACTGCTCTTCATACATATGAACCGCTTCCTCCATTTCGCCCAGACCTTCACAGGCAAATGCCATATAGCCTAAAGTTTCCGCTGTTTCTTCTTTGGAACTGTCCTGCAGACATCGTTTCCCGAGTCTTAAAAGATTGCGGAAATCACCGCTCTCCCCAAGAATGGTATACCCTTTCAGTAGACAGCGATAGTAACTCTGTTTTTCACCTATCCATTCCTCATCCTGTTCTTCCAGTATTATCTCTGCTTCTGAAAGAATCTGCCTGAGCCTTCCCGCCTGAGCATGATCTCCCGCAAAACACTCCGCTATAACTGCCATATGCTCTGCCAGTGGATTGTCCTTCACGCTTCTAAAATATTCCCCGCTTTTTTCATAATTTTTAAGTTCAAGGAAGTATACCGTCCCAAGTTCCATATTCAGGCGCTCTTCCTTTTTACCGTCTGTTATGCCGTCTGAACCGGACACATTACGTTCCTCCTGCCTATTACTTGTCTGTTTTGTCTGTTCTTTTTCTTCTTGCTTATCACCCTCTTGCTTCGCCTGTTCTGCCGCTGTATTTATGCTTTTTACAACTACAACTCCTCCCCCGATCGCTGCGCCTGCAAGAACTGCTATCATCGTCCCTGTCATAACAGCCTGTGTTAATCTTTTCTCCCCGTTTGTTTGTTTCTTTAATTGTCTGTATTTTGGAATCATTCTTTGAATTTCTGATACATTTTGAAATATTTTTTTTGACTGCCTGTTAAGGCTTCTGGAAATGATTTTCTGAAATTTTACTTCCTCTCTCCTGCATAAAGGAGGTTCAACCTCTGTCTCCGAGAGTAAATATTGAAGCGTTCTGCCAAATCCGTAGATGTCAAGCTCTATGCTGGCTTTTTGATAGTAAGGCTCCTCCGGTGGCAGAAAGTGCTCCCGCACTGTACGCCTTTGCATGATTCTGAGCTGGTCGTTATTCGATTCAGCATTGACATCAAGAAAACTGATCTGCCTCTCCTCCGATACTATGATACTATACGGGTTCACATAGCGATAGCATGGATTCCCCCGGCATCTGTGAATCTGTGACAACTGCTTTGCAATATCACTGATCACCCGAAACAGTTCATCCTTTTCTACGCAAGGATGATATTTAATCCATCTGGCCAAGGGATCGCCTTTTACATACTCTGAACTGATATAGCAGATTTGATTATGCTCAATTAAACGTAATACATCATATTCTTCTTTAACTGCCAAACGCACCACCTCTCTTAACAAAAAATAAACTTTTGGAATCTTTTCACAGATATTTCTGAAACATAAGAATAAAACAGATTCATCAGAGCAACTCGAGTGATTAATATCATAAAAGATAAACGAAAAAAAAGCAAGAACTTTTTTGAAAAATTTCAGACATGCTAATTATATACAGCTAAAACTTAAAATAGATCTGAAAAGGCAGTATTTAACGGGCAGCCCCGCTAAATACTGCCATCTGTTCTAATTATTCTTAATGTCTCTCACTCAGTTCTCTCGGCGTATATAAATGTCTCGGGATACCGTCTACCATAACCGGCGACACATCTCCCTGAATCAAAGGTCTTACATAAGAAATGAACTCACTGGATACGTAAGTTCCGTCTCTGATCACCCACTCCGGCGGAACAAGCTTCTCATCATTGGCGATCTTATGAACATCCTTAACCTCCGTTCCGCACTGATACGGATCGTCAGAAAGTCTCTGAAGAACAACCATCTTACCACTGTCTCCCTCATCCGCCGCCTTTACAGCAGCACCGCCTACCTGATAAGCCTCTAAGATATCCACACGGGATGCTGCGTGAGATGCTGCTCTCTGCAGTGTACTGAGCTCAATCGCACGAGTCTTGCAGCCAAGCTCCCCTGCAATATAATTTGCAAGATAAGCAGCCGTGCCGGATAACTGCTTATGTCCAAACGCATCTACAAAATCAACACTGTTGCCAAGCTCGCATACATATCTTCCATCTTCTGTACAGATACCCTCTGAAATCGCAACTACTACAGAAGTCTTCTTCTCGAGAATCTTTTGAACCTTGTCACGGAATTTGACCAGATCAAAAGAATGCTCCGGAAGATAGATCATATCCGGTCCTTCACAATCCTCGCCCTGCGCAAGAGCTGCCGCGCCGGTAAGCCATCCCGCATTACGTCCCATAATCTCTACAATCGTAACAAGCCCGTTAGAATACTCCAGACAGAAACTGTCGCGAATAATCTCCTTCATAGAGGTTCCGATATATTTTGCCGCGCTTCCGTATCCCGGCGTGTGGTCTGTCAGTGCAAGATCATTATCAATAGTCTTCGGACAGCCAATGAATCTTGTCGGATGTCCGGTAATGATTGCATAGTCGGACAGCTTCTTTATCGTGTCCATAGAATCGTTCCCACCGATGTAAATAAACGCCTCAATATCAAGCTTATCCAGAATGGCAAAAATCTTATCATACACATCTCTGTCCTCATGGATCTCAGGCAGTTTGTAGCGGCAGGAGCCTAAAAAAGCAGCCGGAGTTCTCTTCAGAAGCTCTGCATCAAGCTCTGTCTTAATATGATCGGAAAGATCAATATATTTTTCTTCTAATAATCCCTGCACTCCATGCAGCATACCATAAACTTTATTCGCACCGCGGTCTTTGGCAGTGCGGTAAACGCCTGCAAGACTGGAGTTAATAGCTGCTGTCGGCCCGCCGGACTGTCCAACAATAACGTTTCTTTTCATAATTCCAATACCTTCCTTCTATTAATTGCTCTCAATAGGATTATTCTATTACATTTTAAAGATTCTGTCCACTAAAAAATGAAACAGCAAAAATAAATCCTTTCATGCAGCCATTTCCTGATACATCCTGCACTTCTTCATCTTCGACTTCTACTTCCAGCTCACAGTGATTATCGCAAACCTCGCACAAAATTTTCTCAGTCTTCATCTTTCGCCCAGCCATAAGCATATTTTACGGCCTTTTCCCATCCTTTTATTTTTTTCCTGCGCTTTTCTTCCTCAATCTCAGGAGTAAATATTTTATCAATCGCCCAGTTGCTAATGACCTCTTCCTTATCTTTCCAGTAGCCTACCGCAAGTCCCGCCAGATATGCCGCTCCCATAGCTGTTGTCTCGATACACTGGGGACGATTTACGGGTGCGTTGATAATATCCGCCTGTGTCTGCATCAAGAAATCATTAGCGCTGGCGCCGCCGTCTACTTTCAAAGAGCTTAAAGAAATCTTAGAATCCGCCTCCATCGCATTTAACACATCATTCACCTGATAAGCCAGCGATTCCAATGTGGCACGGATAATATGATATTTGTTCACACCGCGAGTTAAGCCCACGATCGTACCTCTTGCGTACTGATCCCAGTACGGCGCTCCAAGTCCTGTAAATGCCGGCACAACGTAACAGCCGTTGGTATCGCTTACCTTTTTTGCCATATATTCAGAATCCATCGCAGAATCAATCAGCCTCATCTCATCCCGGAGCCACTGCACTGCCGCCCCGGCAACAAAGATCGAACCTTCCAGCGCATAATACACTTTTCCGTCCAGCCCCCATGCAATAGTTGTTACAAGACCATTTTCTGAAAACACAGGCTTTTCCCCTGTGTTCATCAACAGAAAACATCCCGTTCCATAAGTGTTCTTTGCATCTCCCGGTTTAAAACAGGTCTGTCCAAAAAGAGCGGACTGCTGGTCTCCCGCTGCTCCGCCGATTGGGATCGCTCCCCCTAAAAAGGACGGATCTGCATTCCCGTATACACAGCTTGAAGGCGCCGCCTTTGGAAGCATTGTCGCCGGGATATCCATAATATCCAAAATCTCTTTATCCCACTCTAAGGTGTTGATATTAAAAAGCAATGTTCTGGAAGCATTAGAGTAATCCGTTACATGCACCGCACCCTTGGTAAGTTTCCAGATCAGCCACGTCTCTACCGTACCAAAGAGCAGCTCACCCTGATTGGCTCTCTCTCTGGCGCCTTCTACATGATCTAGAATCCACTTAATCTTTGTTCCTGCAAAATAAGCGTCAATGATCAATCCCGTCTTTTTGCGGAACATCTCCGTATAACCCTTTTCCTTCAATTCATCACAGTATTCCGCTGTTCTGCGACACTGCCAGACGATTGCGTGATAAATGGGTTCTCCCGTATTCTTATCCCATACGATTGCCGTCTCTCTCTGGTTTGTGATGCCGATAGCGGCAATATCTTCTGCCGCTGCCCCGATCTTATTCATCGCTTCCACTGCCACGCCGAGCTGTGACGACCAGATTTCGTTAGCGTCATGCTCCACCCAGCCCGGCTTTGGGAAATACTGCGTAAACTCTTTCTGTGCAACACTGCAGATCTCTCCTTTTTCATTAAATAGAATACTGCGGTTGCTTGTCGTGCCTGCGTCCAATGCCATAACATATTTCGCCATGTGTTCTCACCTCTTCTGACTATTATTTCCGCTCGGAAAATGCGTTATTTACATTGTAACACACAAACAGATCATTTCGGCATAATTTTACCGCCATTACTTAAATTTATCGTTTTTCACTAAGCCATGCGTTTTCCGTCTCAGAAGCAGTCGTTCCCGGTACGTCTGACGGTATATTCTGAATTGTAATCGTAACCGCTTTATCTCCATCTAGAGCGATCCTGATCATATCTCCACTTTGTATATCGCTTATTTTAGCTTCCTCTGTCGGGTGTTTCGGTGCCTCTTCCTTTTCACCTTGAGGCTCATTCGGCTGTTTTGGTGCTTCTTCCTTTTCACCTTGAGATTCCTCTGGCTTATTTCTTTCTTCTCCCTCCGGTTTTTCTGGCATCTTAGGCTCCTCCCCTTCTTCCTCCGGTTTCGTCCGATTCTTCGGCATTTCACCCTGCGGTCCACCTGCCATACCGCTTTCTTTGAAAACTTCTGTCTCTTCTGTCACTTTAATCGTCTGTTCATCTCCGGTAAATTCCATTTCTCCCGGTTCTTTACGCTGCTCAGCAATTTTAACCGTTATCTCACTCTTACTGACCGCAGATACCTGTCCATACAACATATTGTTCTCTTTGTTATCCGCTTTACTAATGCCATCCATACTTTTCTGGCTGCTTTGGGCGCTCTGACTGCTCTGACATCCGGTCACTGTTACCGTCAGCATCGCACTCAATGCTATTGCCGTCAATATTTTCAATCTCTTCATTGTTCTGTCTGTTCCTTTCTGATCAATGATTGCCGCATTCCGGCCCGACGGGGCTGTATAATTTCAATTATAAATTATACCGTGATCCTTTGATAAAACTATGATGAATCTGTGACAGTTCTGTGTTTTATCATTCGATCAAATAAGAAAATTCATCGAACGCAAAAAGCACCCTGTCATTCAGAGTGCTCTCGTCATCCATACATATAAGGATCAATATAACGTGGGCGAGAGGATTCGAACCCCCGACCTTTTGGTCCGTAGCCAAACGCTCTATCCAGCTGAGCTACGCCCACACAACTGTATATTTCTCTACAGCAAAAATAATTATATTCCATTTCCCACATTCTGTCAATAGAAAAATAATTTTTTCTACAGATTTTTTTCCCAAACAGGCTGGCTTGCTCATTTTATTCGGATCTGGACTTTTTATCCTATCCACTTACATGCTAAAATAATAACATCATGTTCAATATCAGAAGAAAAAGCCATTGTCCCAGCAACGCAATATATAAATTTTACATATCAAAATTTAAAAAGGAGCCGCTATGACAAAAAAAATCGCAGTGATCAATGATTTATCCGGATTTGGCCGCTGTTCTCTGACTGCCGCCATCTCCGTTCTGTCAGCGATGGGAATATCCCCCTGTCCGCTTCCGACAGCCATCTTAAGCGCCCAGACCGGATATCCCAGCTATTATTGTGACGATTATACGGATAAGATGGAATATATCCGAAGGGAATGGAAAAACATGGGGGCAAAGTTCGACGGAATCTACACCGGATTCGTCGCAAGCGAAGAGCAGATCCGGCAGATTTTTCAATTTCTTGACACGTTTCACCACGACGGGAGTTTCCTTCTTGTAGATCCTGTAATGGGGGATGACGGAATTCACTACGACATGTTTACAGACACACTGCTCTCGCTCATGAAGGAACTTGTCTTTCGAGCTGAGATAATCACGCCAAACGTAACAGAACTGTGTCTTCTCACCGATACCGATTATGGGCACATCACGGGAATCAAGCAGCCCAGCCTGCTGTCAGGGAAAAACGGATATAATAAGCCTCTGCTGAAAGAGATTGCAATCCTCGCCCAATCCTTATGCAGACAACAGATAAAACACGTCGTCGTGACCGGGATCCGATTTACAGATAAAGACGGCATACAGAAGATGGGAAACCTCTATGCCACAGAAAGTTCCTATGAGATGTTCTCATTTCCCTATGTAGGCGGAAGCTATTCTGGAACCGGTGATTTATTCGCGTCTTGCCTGTGTGCCGGAATCGCCAGAGGTGATGATATTCCTTCTATCATACAGACTGCCGGAACATTCATCGAACTGGCTTTGAGCGATTCTGTAAAAGAACGAATTGACCGCAATGACGGCGTAAATTACGAAAAGTATCTTTCCCTTCTGATCCCGAAGACTTCCGACTAACGCGTAAAAGACGGCGAATTTTACAATCCGCCGCCTTTCTTCCTATGTCTTCCTAACTTCCTTCTGATACAGCAGCCTGTTGATATCTGCTGCTTTCTTTCCTACAAAGTATTGATAAACCTCTCAAATGCCTCGCGTCCCTCAGGCGTACATTTGTAAACACCAGCGTCCTCCAGCACTTGTACGAATACATTCCCGATTTCCTTTTTCAGGATGTCAACTACATTTTCCTTTGTGATATTTTCATATTTCGGCTTGAATTCCTCCACCCAGTCTGCATGTTTTTCAATCTTTTCATTGCTTCCGATCTCTTTTCCTTCTGTGATATACTCAGCCAGAAGCTCGATCTCTTCTTTCAGTCTGGAAGGCAGGACCGCAAGTCCCATAACCTCGATAAGACCGATATTTTCCTTCTTGATATGATGGCGCTCTGCATGAGGGTGGTAGACGCCGAGCGGATGCTCTTCTGTAGTGATGTTATTGCGAAGCGTCAGATCAAGCTCGTACGTATCTCCCACCTTTCTTGCAATTGGCGTGATCGTGTTGTGAGGCTCTCCGTCTGTCTCCGCAAAGATAAACGCCTCCTCATCCGTATAGCCTCTCCATTTATTAAGCACATGGTCCGCCAGCTCGATCAGCCGCTTTTCATCCTTATTTCTGATACGCAGTACGGACAGCGGCCATTTTACGATGCCTGCCTCAACGTCTTCGTATCCCGGAATCACTACCTGTTTCTCGATCGGAGCCTTCGCCATAGCAAAGGTATAATGTCCTCCCTGAAAATGATCATGGCTTAAGATGGAGCCGCCTACGATCGGAAGATCCGCATTGGAGCCGAGGAAATAGTGCGGAAACAGCTTTACAAAGTCAAACAGCTTGATAAATGCTGCCTTTTCAATCTTCATCGGCGTATGCTGTCCGTTGAACACGATACAATGTTCATTATAATATACATACGGAGAATACTGGAATCCCCACTTACTATCATTGATCGTGATTGGAATAATCCGATGATTTTCCCTTGCGGGATGATTTACACGTCCTGCATACCCTTCATTTTCCATACAGAGCAGGCATTTCGGATAACTGCTTGCCTTGGCGTTTTTAGCTGCCGCAATTGCCTTAGGATCCTTTTCCGGCTTAGAAAGATTTACCGTAATGTCAATCTCACCGTATTCGGAATCCACTTTCCACTTCATGTCTTTCTTTACACGGTAACGGCGGATATAATCACTGTCCTGGCTCAGCTTGTAAAAATATTCTGTCGCTTTTTCAGGCGTTCTTCCGTATCTGTCCCAAAATTCCTTCTGCACCTGGGCCGGTCTGGGCATTAAACAGTTCATAAGTTTTGTATCAAACAAATCCCTGTATACAATGCTGTCCTCAATAATTCCCCGCTCTACCGCCTCTTCAAGGAGATTTTTAAGCACTTCTTCAAGATCAATGTCCGATCTGTCAACATCTGTATCCTCATAGCTGTCTTCCTTAAACATATCCAGCAGAAGATTGGTCGTATAAATGCGCTCGCACTCTGGAACAAGCCCTGCCTGTACACCATATTCTACTAGTTTTTTAATATTTTCTGATAACATGCTGCGCCTCCTTAATCAAGCTTTCCTGCTCCGTCTCCGATATCCACTACATAAAACTCTGCCTCATGGCCGACTTTCTCAAGATATGCTTTTCCGATTTCTTTTACAAATGTATCAACCGTTTCATTTTCCACGATACTTACGGTACATCCGCCGAAACCGCCGCCTGTGATGCGGGAACCGATCACTCCCGGCATAGCCTGAGCAAGATCAACTAAAACATCAATTTCCTCGCAGGATACCTCATAGTCATAACGCAAAGACTCATGCGACGCATTCATAAGCTTACCAAATAATGCGATATCATTTGCCTTCAGCGCTTCTACCGCATGGATGGCACGCTGATTTTCATATACGGCATGCTTTGCACGTTTCCTCCTGATCTCATCTTCGATAGCACTTTTATGCTCCTCAAACTGCTCTTCTGTCAAATCGCCCAATGTCTGAATATCTACAGCTGTCTGTAATTCCTTAAGAGCTGTCTCACATTCGTTTCTCCGGTCATTGTACGCAGAATTTACAAGGCTGTGTTTTACTTTGCTGTTGGTAATGACAATCTTCGCATCCGGAAGCTTTACAGGCGCATAGGTAAATTGCAATGTGTTGGTATCTAAGAAAATAGCATTGTCCTTCTTACCCATAGCGCTTGCAAACTGATCCATAATCCCGCAATTGCAGCCGTTAAAATTATTCTCCGCATCCTGCCCGATGAGAGCGATGTCAACCATAGAAACATCAAATCCAAACGTATCCTTCAGGATCACACCTGTCAGCACCTCCAATGATGCCGAAGAAGAAAGACCGGAACCATTCGGGATATCGCCGTAGATCAAAATATCCAGACCGTGTGTCAGCTTAAATCCGCGCTTCTTGAATGCCCACACAACTCCTTTCGGATAATTCGTCCAGGCTGCTTCCTTGGTCGGTACAATGTCATCAAGACTTGTCTCTACAACGCCGACGGAGTCAATATTTACAGAGTAAAACCGGAGTGTCCTATCCTCACGGTCTCTTACGATTCCGTAAGTCCCAAGGGTAAGCGCGCATGGAAATACATGGCCTCCGTTATAATCCGTGTGCTCCCCGATCAGATTCACACGGCCCGGAGCAAAATAAGTACGGATATCGCCTCCATCTCCAAAAGTTTCATAAAATGTTTTGATCAATTTTTCTACCATTTTACCATTCTCCTTATTTTTTTTGCAAACCTCCCGATTTCTCTTGCAGGAAGTTCTCCCTTGCTTTATGATTATAATAATAATGAGATTAAATTTTTTTCGCAATAAGTATATTGGAGATTTTTATAAGGATATTGAGGATTTTTAAATCACATATGGAAAAGAAAATGCAAATTATGGAAAAAACGCAGATCAATATTGAGAAAAACCAGAAAGAAATCAAAAAGCACGGCGACTATAGTTTCCCAGTGGATGTAAGTCTCGAAGCAATCGAAGCATACGAACAAGGCTCTTTTTTGTGGCACTGGCATCCGGAGATTGAACTTACCTGCATTCTGTCCGGCGCCATTGAATATCACATCAACAACCAGAGTTATATTCTGACAAAAGGCGAGGGAATGTTCGGCAACAGCAACACGCTCCACTCCGGCTACATGAAGGACGGACAGGAATGCGCTTACCTTTCCATCACTTTTCATCCCAGATTTCTCTATGGGTATGAAAACAGCATACTGCAGACGAAATATATTGACTATATCACTTCAAATGACAGCTGGTCTTCTCTGAAATTCGAAAAACATGTGTCGTGGCATCAGGACATCCTCCATCAAATGCAGGATATTTATCACATGTCGCATAATAAACCGGCAGACTATGAGATACAGGTGCATATGATACTTATGCAGATCTTCATAAAACTGTATCATTACTTTTCTAATCTGCCCGAAAAACTCAGTCACCCCCAGAAGCATCTGCAAAGACTGAGGGATATCATATCATTTATTCAGGAGAATTATGATCAGGATATCAGCCTTGACGATGTAGCAGCGCATGTCAATATCTGTAAGAGCGAATGCTGCAGATTCTTCAAGAAACATATGGATATGACGATCTTTGAATATCTGCTGTTTCTGCGGGTACAAAACAGCCTTACATTCCTGAAGGACGGAGAAAGTATTACGAAAACTGCGGGCCTTGTCGGGTTTTCAAGTCCGGCTTATTATGGGCAGATCTTTAAAAGGTATATGAAATGCACACCAAAGGAATACCGGGACACAGCGATGAACTAGCGAAAAACCACAAAAGAACTGTCAGAACATTGTCAAAAAACGTGTCAAAAAATATAATTTAGGTATTCCCTTTTACCAGCAACCTATGTTATACTATGTAAGTATGGAGACGTACCGAAGTGGCCGTAACGGGGCTGACTCGAAATCAGTTTACCGGTCTAACGCCGGTACGAGGGTTCGAATCCCTCCGTCTCCGTGTTACAGGGACGATAATCTTGAATGTATATATCAAGATTGTCGTCCCTGTTTTTAGCTGTCTGCTTGCGCTGCCAAACTGTCCATTCACGCAAGTCTCTTTATGACCTGTGACGCATGAACGATAATATATATGGAGGGAATATTCCTATGCTAAGAATAGCTATCTGCGATAACGAAGCAAACACCCGCTCTTATCTTTCCTCACTGATTCGAAAGCAGGACTGTTCCTGCGAAATCACAGAGTATGCTTCCGCCGGCGACTGCCTCGAAAATTCTCAGAAAATCGATCTGTTCTTTTTAGATATCAGCTTAGATCCGAGAAGTTGCGCGCCGAATGGAATCACTCTGGCGAAGGAGCTCAGAGAACGGAAGCCGGAAACACTGCCAGTCATTATCTTTGTGACCGGTTATGACCAATATGTATTCGATGCCTTTGATGTGAATGCGTTCCAATATTTGCTCAAACCCATAGACGAGCAAAAGTTTACCGAAGTTTTTGCCCGGGCTGTAAAGTATATTGAAACGTTTATCCATTCCGAACCGGCAGTTCGGACACTGTCTCTTCAGTACGCCAATGTAAACCGAATCATTCCTCTGGAACAGATTTACTATGTAGAAAGCAACAATCATAAAGTTGTACTCCACTTAACAAATGGAGAATTCACTTGCTATGCGAAGATCGGCGATCTGGAAGGCGAATTACAGGGACAGTTTTTCCGTATTCATAAAGGATACCTTGTTAATCTGGCCTTCATCGAGTCATACAAAAAGACTGAGGCAGTACTGACAACCGGAGAAAAGCTATTGATTTCAAAATATAAATACCGGGATTTTGTAAAAGCTTATCTTCTTTTTCTGAAAAAGGAGAGCGGCCTATGAGTGAAAATGAATTCCTTATTTTTCACAAACTCTTTCGTATCGGCATTGCATTATTGCATACCGTCAGTTTCACCCTTTTTATGAAATCCTTTTTAACGGAACGCAAACATCTGTACAGGAAACTACTCCTTGCATTTTCACTTTATCTTGTCTCCTGGCTGCTTAGCAGCCAGATAACGGCTTTGCAGAGCGTTTTTACCCTGCTTTTCACAGTCTTGCTCCTAGCCGTCTCCAAGACACTTAAACTTAAGAATGCCTTTACCCTTTTGCTGGCAATTCTTTACTGTAGTGTTAGAGTCTCTAGCGGATTAATGACGGAAAGCTTGTATTATACTGCTAAAGAGTTATTTCCCTTCCATTCGGAAACGCCTGAGAGAATCTATCTGAACAGTGCGGCGGAGACTTTATTATTTGGCCTGTCTCACCTCATTTTGCTGTCTGTCATGCTCTATGTACTCTGCCGGCAGCTTAAGAAAAGACAAATAAACCTTCATTGGCGGGAGCTATGCTATCTATGTCTGATCCCATCTGCAGGTATCCTGTTTGGTCAGATGGTTTCCCGTCTGCTGTTTGAGATTAGTGACGGCATACCGCTTTTGCTCTATGAACGGCATCCGATATTTTTAATAGCCGTGCCGCTGCTGGCGCTATTATTTTATACAGGTACTTTGCTCACGATTGTATTTTGGCAGGGAACAGATATTCTGCGCAAAGAACGCGAAGAATATTTTGTAAATCTTAAGCAGATTCAGGCAATTCAGGACAGAATTCAGGAAACGGAACTTTTTTATGCCCGCTTCCGAAAAATTCAGCATGAAATCCGCGGACATTTGAATACCATAAAGGGATTGTCCCAAAACGGGCAATACAATGAGCTTGACCAGTATGTCGCCCGCATGGATGAAAGTATGCAAAGCCTCTCGCTGATACTTCAAACAGGAAATGCCGTTACGGATGTTATCGTCAATGACAAAAAACAGCAGTGCCTTGCAAGAAACATCAACTTTCATGCAGATTTTCATTACCCGGCCGCCGGTCAGTACGACTCTTTCGATCTTGGCATCATTCTTCAAAATCTCCTTCAGAACGCACTTGAAGCATGTGAAAGCGTGCCGGAGGAAGATCGGTATATATCTCTGGTCAGCCGTCAAAAGGGGAAATTTTTCCTGATCGAAGTAAAAAATACATTTTACGGAGAGATAAGATTTGAACAAAACGGATTACCCGAAACCACTAAAACAAAAGACAAAGTCTTACACGGCATCGGGTTATCCAATGTACGGCGGGAAGCAGAAAAATATATGGGAGAACTGGAATTAAGAACAGAAAACCATGAATTTTACGCAACAGTTCTGTTGCAGGAAAGGAGCAATCTATGAACAACACAATTCAAAGCAGCTATTATGCCGGTCTGTATGGTATCAACGCAAATCTCAGCATAAACTCCGGCAAAAAAAGTCACACAACTGTAACCGGAACCAATTTTTATGATATGGCAGTACAAACAACGGCACGATCCACTGACAGCATCCGAACGGAAAATGTAGATGAAATCGAAGCTCCCTCTTTGGAGAATATGCTAAAGGCTAAGTATCCCGGCCTTGCCTACCATGTGTTTGACGCAAGCACAAGTTACTGGCGCACAAGAAACGACTATCCGCATTATATGCTCTATGACCAGAACTGCGACGTATCGGTTCTTGAAAACTGGCGTCCTGTCGGCGAGAATCCATTTTACGGCTCTATAGACGGCAAGTTCATCGCTCCTAAGGAAATCCATGCTTTAGGCAGCGTACCGCCGGGAAGCAAAGCAGTCGTGATCCACCCCGACGTGCAAAAGCGCATGGAAGAAGACCCGGATTATGCCTATGAGATCATGGAAACGATAGATAACTGGTTCGCTTATGACATAGCGCGGAATGAAGCCGTCATGCCTGGACACACTGTCGGTATGTCTCAGGCCGTTGCAATCGGCAAGGACGGTACGATCGTGAATGCAGCCGCATCAAAATCCGGCGGTACGCTTACCAAGAGCAGTGATGAAATGGTGCAGGCGTATTACCGCCGCCTGAAAAAGCGCGCCGAATTCTATCACTGGCTTGAACAGGATTATATGAGAGAACTTATATTTAAGGCGGAATAGACATGCTATTCCGCCTCATATAACGCCCAAAAGCCTATTTAATCTGTCAGGAATTTGTCTATTCCATTGGCAATCCCTGCCGCCACCTTCTCCTGATATTCCTCCGTTGCAAGCAGCGCATCCTCCTTAGGATTGGTCATATATCCGACTTCAGCGATCGTTACCGGAACCCGGCACCAGTTAATTCCGCTCATCGTGTCAGTTTCCCACACATATTCCTTCTTACAGCCGGTAGCTGCCACCAGTTCATCTAAAACCTTCTCTGACAATGCTTTACTCTTAGGATACAGCTTCGCATTATATGGATTCTTAGAAGTCTGGCATATGGTCATCGCTCCGCTTGCGGAAGAGCTTTCCGAACCATTGGCATGGACTCTTATGAATGCGTCCGCGCCTGCCTTATTCGCGACCTCCGCCCGCTCCGCATTGCTGATATCTACATCATTTGCCGTTCTGATCATGAGCACTTCATATCCCCGATCCTCTAATACCTTTTGTAGTTTTAAAGATATCTGTAAAGTCAACTCATATTCCGCCAATCCGCTGGTCTTTCCACTTGTACCGGAGGCCACCTTGGCTTTCATCTCGCTTGCACCGGGCCCCACCGGTTCTTTATCCGAATTGCCTTTTGCCTGATGTCCCGCATCCACTGCCACCACGTACCCGTTCCCGATCTTCTCAGCACTTCCATCAGGATCGTTATCTTCTGATACTTCCGGTATTGTCTCTCCGGCAGGCTCCTGCCCGCTTCCATCCGTTCCTTCTGCGGGCAATTGTCCGCTGTTTTCCGTCTTTTCTACAGGTGTTTGATCATCGGCAGATGTATCTTTTGTCGGAGTTTCTTCTTCCGTAGAAGATACGTCTTCCTCCTTTTTGATCTCATCTACCTCTACGATCTTATCTTCCCTGTTCCTTTCCTTTAATAAGCCGTACCCGCCTGCACAGATCAAGACTAAAACGATACTTAATATAATGATTATCCTTTTTCTGGTCCTTCTCTTCATGATCTATATCCCATATCCTTTTCCCACTGCAAAATCAAATCTGCCTCTACCTGTCCATTTGCACACATATATCGCCAATCATTCCGATGTTCTCTAAAAGAATATCCTCTTTATATCATTGAACATAACAAATACCATAAGCGCCATAAGAAGCGTGATCCCTACCAGATGCACATATCCTTCCTTTTCCGGCGGTATCCTCTTTCTGCGGACTGCTTCTACCGCAAGGAATACAAGCCTCCCGCCGTCCAATGCCGGAAGCGGCAAAAGATTCATGACGCCTAAGTTCGCCGACAGAAGAACCGCTATGTTAAGGAGCTGTACGATAACCATGAACACACCATAAGATTTGCTCTGCTGATACGTGTCATCCACAACGCTCACAATACCCACCGGGCCAGAAAGCTGATCCATGCCAATCTTACCCGTAACCAGCATCCTCAGACTGTCAAGAGTCGTACAGATCCAAAACTTCACTTCATATATCCCATACTCAATGGCATTTAACACATTCGCCTTTGTGTAGCTTCCGCCTCCAATCCCAAATTGATAATATTTCAACTCTTCGTCCATCTTCGGAGTGAGGGTAACGCTTCTCTCCTCACCGTCACGGCGAAATACGATCTCAGTGTCTTTCCCCTGATTAAACTGATTATACGCAGTAATTTCGCGGAAAACATGAATCCTCTTCCCGTTCATCTTCACAATCGTATCTCCTGCTTCGATTCCCGCCTCGTAAGCCGGATATCCCTCTTCTACAGAGCTGATGACAGGTGCATCATATCCCACCATAGCCACGAGGATCACTGCAAACACAAACGCAAGAATAAAATTAAATACAGGCCCTGCCGCGATCACTGAAATCCTCGCCCACACAGACTTGTTATTAAAATTCGACGGAGATTCCGTTACCTCCTCATCCTCTCCCATCATACACAATCCTCCGATGGGAAAAAGTTTGATACAGTAGCGCGTGCCCTTATATTCCTTGGAAAACAAGTTTGGTCCCATTCCAATTGCAAATTCCTCTACGTCAATTCCATTTTTCTTTGCCAGTGAAAAATGCCCCAATTCATGAAAGAATACAATAAAGCTGAAAATGATTATCGCAAATATAATACCCAAATCAATCACTACCTCCTGCTGTTAATCCGTTCATAGGTTGCCGCCTCTGTCTCAAGAATCTCCTCAAGGGACGGTTCCTTTATATTTTTATGGGCAGACATACAGTCCTCAATGATCTCGGAGATCTCAAGATACTTCACCTCTCCCTTTAAAAACATGCTGACCGCAAGTTCATTTGCCGCATTGAATACCGTCGGGAGCGTTCCGCCCTGTCTGCCTGCGGAATATGCAAGCCTCAACCCATAAAATGTGTCCATATCTGGTTTTTCAAAATCCAGTTTTCCAATGCTCCAAAAATCAAGCCGTTCCCCTGGAAGATATCTTCTCTCGGGATAATAAAGGGCATATTGGATTGGCAGCTTCATGTCCGGCGTGCCAAGTTGTGCAAGAATCGCTCCGTCTTTATATTCCACCATCGAGTGGATAATGCTCTGAGGCTGCACAACCACCTGCACATCATCCACATCCACGCCAAACAGCCATTTTGCCTCAATGACTTCAAGACCTTTATTGACCATAGTGGAAGAATCAATGGTAATTTTAGCGCCCATCGTCCAGTTCGGGTGCTTTAATGCATCTTCCACACGGATTTCCAAAAGCTCCTCCTGCTTTCTTCCCCGGAAAGGCCCCCCGGAAGCAGTCAGCAGGATTTTTTTTACAGAACTCTTATCATTTCCCTGAAGGGACTGGAAAATAGCGCTGTGCTCACTGTCTACGGGAAGGATTCGAACCTCCTTCCTCTCTGCCAGCGGCATGATCAGGTGCCCAGCCGTCACAAGAGTCTCCTTATTGGCAAGCGCAATATCCTTTCCCGCCTTAATCGCTTCTATAGTCGGACGTATGCCGATCATCCCTACGATCGCCGTCACGAGTATTTCCGTGTCCTCCATCACGGCAATCTCAATCAGCCCTTCCATCCCCGACACGATCTTTGTGTCTGTATCTACAGTCTTCATGCGAAGCTCTTTTGCTTTTTCCTCGGACCAGACGGCCGCCTTTTTCGGATGAAACTCACGGATCTGCTCCTCCAAAAGCGCAATATTTTCTCCAGCGGCAATCCCGAGAACCCTGATATCTCCATTTTCACGCACGACCTCCAGTGTCTGCGTGCCGATGGAACCTGTTGAGCCTAAAATGGCTATTGTCTTCATACATTCATCTCCCTGTTCAGATATTTCCTGCCAGCAGTATTGCCAGATAGTAGATTACAGGCGCCGTAAATATCACACTGTCAAACCGGTCAAGAATCCCTCCGTGTCCCGGAATCAGCGTACCGTAATCTTTAATATCATGATTTCTCTTCACTGCCGACGCTGCCAGATCTCCGACTTGAGAGATCATCCCCCCCGCACCGCAGATGACGGCATAATGAAGCGGATTCACATCAGCGCCGCCCCAATGGTTCATGGCTAATGCAAACAAAACTCCAAGAAGCGCTGCTCCGGCAACACCTCCGATACCGCCTTCCACAGATTTTTTCGGACTCAGTTTCGGCGCCATCTTATGTTTTCCAATCAGCACTCCCACACAGTACGCACAGGTATCACATCCCCATGAACTTAAAAATATCAGCCACACGACGATCCCTCCGTCCGGGAGATTTCTTGTCTGGTAAATATAAGACAACATGACTGCCACATAAAATAGGCCGAAAAAGACTGTCATCACCTGCTCCGCCCTAAAATTCGGAAAGGCAAAGACGTAGACTGCCATCATAAGTACAAGAAACAGAATGGCAAGCATCGTGACATATTCCATATGGCCGAAAAAAAGCACTGCGTAATAGGCAAGCGCTGCGATATAACCCGTAACCCCCAATACTTTATTATGCACATCCACCACTTTATATAATTCAGACAAACCAATTAAACTGATAATTCCAAGAACCGTGAATAATACATATCCGCCCAGTCCGACCGTGGCTATCAGTACGATGACAAGCACGATTCCGCTAAGAAGCCTTGTTTTAAACATCCTGCGTTCCCTCCTTCACACCGCCGTAACGCCGGTCTCTGGCATTATAATGCTCGATTGCCTTTATAAGCTCTTCTTTTGAAAAATCAGGCCACAAGACATCCGTGAAATAAAATTCCGTATAGGCAAGCTGCCAGAGGAGATAATTGGACAGACGAAGCTCCCCGCTGGTACGTATCATCAGATCGGGATCTGGTATATCATGGGTATCAAGATAACCCTCAAATACCTGTTCGTCAATATCCTCTGCGTTTACCTTTCCCTTTGCACAGTCCGCTGCCAGTTTCCGGACCGCACGTACGATCTCGTCCCTGCTGCCATAATTGATGGCAATCTGGAAGTTTAAGCCGCCATTCTCCTTTGTCGCCTCCTCAAGTTCTGCAATTCTGCTTCTTATATCCTCATCAAGTCTTTGCAGCTCTCCGATCACGCGGATCTTCATATCATTCTTCTTTGCGGTCTTAAGACAGGTCTTCATGTAATTGCGCAGAAGCTTCATAAGCGCATCCACCTCATCCTTCGGACGATTCCAGTTCTCCGTAGAAAATGCATAGACCGTCAGGTACTTGATACCCATGCGCCACGCTTCCTCGCAGATCTTCTCCACATTCTTGCTTCCCTGCGCATGGCCGTAATTGCGGGGCATACCCTTCGACTTTGCCCAGCGTCCGTTTCCATCTAATATAATCGCAACATGCTGCGGAATCTTCATAGCCAGTCTCCCTCTTTAACAGAGCAGTATCCATGTGAGGACACCGCCCAACTTTCTACATAGAAGAACAGACCATTATCTTAAGCGGTCTGTCCCTACAATTATACTACACTGTCATTACCTCTTTCGACTTAACCTCTACGGCCTTGTCAACTTCTTTTACAAATTTATCCGTCATTTTCTGAAGATCTTCTTCCATATCCTTGATCTCATCCTCAGAAATTTCGGTCCCTTTCAACTTCTTGAAAGAGTCATTGCCGTCACGCCGGATATTACGGATCGCAACCTTTGCAGCTTCTCCCTTTTTCTTCACGTCTTTTACAAGCTCTTTTCTGCGCTCCTCCGTAAGTTCCGGAAATACGAGACGAATCACAGAGCCGTCGTTATTCGGATTGATTCCCAGATCGGAAGTCTGGATTGCTTTGGTGATCGCCTTGATCATAGTCTTATCCCAAGGCTGAATCTGAATCATGCGCGCCTCCGGGACAGATACGTTGGCAACCTGCTGAATCGGCGTCGGAGTTCCGTAATAATCCACCATAATCCGATTCAGCACATTCGGATTCGCGCGCCCTGCACGGATTGCACCGAGCTCCCCGTCAAGATTCGCCATCGTCTTGGTCATCTTCTCTTCATAAACCTTCAATTTCTCGTTCATCTTTCTTTCCTCCTTATGATACAGTCACTTTCGTTCCCGTAAATGTCCCTGACATAGTATTTACAATACTGTTCTCTTCATTCAGCCCGAACACCAGCATTGGCATCTGATTCTCAAGACACAGAATAGACGCCGTCAAGTCTACTGCCGCGAGCTTCTTATCAATAATCTCCTGAATAGATATTTCCTCATACTTCTTAGCTTCAGGATTCACTTTCGGATCACTGTCATAAATTCCATCAATAGCCTTGGCAAGAAGCATCGCATCCGCTTCTATCTCAATAGCATGAAGCACCGCACCGGTATCTGTAGAAAAATACGGATGTCCCGTTCCTCCCGCGAAGAAAATAACTTTTCCATCCTTAAGCGCCTGAACAGCCGCATCCTTTGAAAACAACGTTGTAAACGCGCCGCATACAAAAGGTGTAAAAACCTCTGTATCCATCCCCGCAAACCGAAAGATATCCGATACATAGATACAGTTCATCACCGTCGCCAGCATCCCGATCTGATCTGCCTTTACCCGGTCAATGGTCTCGCTGGTCCTTCCCCGCCAGAAATTACCGCCGCCAGTGACAATCGCAACCTGAATGCCGTCATCCACAAGCTGCTTCACCTGTCTGGCCACTCCAAGACAAGTCGCCTCATCAAAGCCGGTCTTCCTCTCACCCGCAAGTGCTTCCCCGCTAAGCTTTAATAGTACCCTTTTCATAAGCATTCCCGCTCCTTACTTCTGTTATCGCAGTACATCACATACATAAGTAAAGTATAACACAGGTAAAGTAAAAATGGAATATCAAAAAAAAAAGCTTGGCACAAGTCTGATTTCGGACTATAATTTCAAGTACGAAATCAGACTGCAAATAAAATAAAAAAACAGGAGACGGCAGACATATGGACTTCCCCATCAATCAAAATTTAAAAGAATACAACCACATTTACAAAGAAAACAATAACATTTACCACGATATTGCGCTGCGCCTAAAGCTGTCAGACAGCGCTTTTGACATATTCTATGCCATCTGTGTGCTAGGCGACGGTTGCCTGCAGCGGGATATCTGCAGCCTGTCTGCCACAAGCAAGCAGACCATCAATTCATCAATCCGTAAGTTAGAAAAAGAGGGCTATCTTACCCTTAAACCGGGAAAAGGACGGCAGATGCACATTTTTTTGACCAAGACAGGAGAAGCGCTTGCTCAGGAACGGATATACCCGGTTATTGAAATTGAGAATAGTGTTTTTGACGCTATGTCTGAAAACGAGTGCCGGGAACTTCTAAAGCTCAGCAAAAAATATATGGAAATATTGAAAGAGAATGTAAAGGAATTATTGCTATGAGAATAAAGTTATCAGACCATTTTACCTATAAAAAACTGATCCGGTTTGTGCTGCCTTCCATCATCATGATGATCTTTACTTCCATCTACGGCGTGGTGGACGGCTTATTTGTATCCAATTTTGTGGGAAAAACAGCATTTGCGGCTATTAACCTGATCATGCCCTTTCTCATGGGCTTAAGCGCGCTGGGATTTATGGTCGGGACAGGCGGAAGCGCGATTGTAGCAAAGACGCTGGGCGAAAAGAAAAATAAGAGAGCCAACGAATACTTTTCCATGCTGATCTATATAACGATCATCGGCGGTCTGGTTATATCTGTCATCGGCAGCATTTTGATCCGGTCGGTCAGCTCTTTTTTAGGCGCCTCCGGAGAGCTTTTAGAAAACTGCGTCCTGTATGGGAGAATTCTTTTTCTGTCTCTGACGCCTTATATGCTGCAGAACGTTTTCCAGAGCTTTTTCGTGACGGCAGAGAAACCAAAACTGGGACTCTATGTGATCATTGCTGCCGGGCTTACGAATATGCTGCTTGATTTCCTTTTTATCGCCGTTTTTAAATGGGGGCTTGCAGGAGCCGCCCTTGCCACTGCTGCCAGCGAATATATGGGAGGTTTTCTACCTGTTTTTTATTTTTTGCGTAAGAATGGAAGTCTTCTAAGACTTGGGAAAACGCATTTTGACAAAGGGATCCTGCGAAAGACATGCACCAACGGCTCTTCCGAGCTGATGACGAATCTGTCCATGTCTGTGGTAAATTCCCTGTATAACTTCCAGCTTATCCGGTTTTCCGGAGAAGACGGCGTTGCTGCATACGGCACGATCATGTATGTTAACTTCTTCTTTGCGGCTGTATTTTTCGGCTATTCCATCGGAAGCGCGCCTGTCATCGGATACCACTACGGTGCTGGAAACCACGATGAACTTAAAAACCTTTTTAAAAAGAGCCTTTCGCTCATCGCCGTCTGGGGAATCCTTTTAACCTTGCTGGCTCATCTCCTTGCCGCGCCTCTTGCTGCTGTTTTTGTAGGATATGACAAAGAACTGTTTGCCATGACCTGTCATGGCTTCCGTCTCTACAGCATGTGTTTCCTCATATGCGGCTTTAACTTTTTTGCTTCCTCCTTTTTCACGGCCCTTAGTAACGGAGCAGTGTCGGCAGCAATCTCTTTCTTACGCACGCTGGTATTTCAGATTGCCGCTGTCTGCCTGCTGCCATTCCTTTTCGGGATCGACGGAATCTGGCTGGCGGTCACTGCGGCGGAGGCGATGACATTGCTCATAACGGTTACGTTTTTTATTCGGAACCAAAAACGATACCATTATGCATAACACAGGGGAAAGTAACTGTCCTGCTACAATAAATCTCTGTTTTCCGCATTGTATATGGACAATACCTGAAAAGAATTTTTCACAGGCGCTTTCCCCATCTAATGCAGTGATGACTTCGTAATTTTCCGTCATTAAAATAATGTACTGTTACTAACTAATGAAGATTTTTCGCCGCCCGTATAACATGTTCCGCCAGAACAGAGGTGGTGATACTTCCTACTCCTCTCGGCACCGGACTGATATAAGAGGCCTTTTTCTTGGCTCTCTCAAAGTCCACGTCGCCGCAGAGATTTCCTTCTTCATCTACATTGATGCCCACGTCTGCAACTACTGCACCCTCTCCTACCATGTCCGCCGTTATCATCTTCGCTTTTCCGGCAGCCGCAATCAGAATATCGGCGCTCCTGCATATCTTAGGAAGATCTACAGTCCTTGTATGGCAGATCGTAACTGTAGCGTTCTCTTTTAAAAGCATCATGGACAAAGGCTTTCCCACTACCATACTGCGTCCCACCACCGTCGTATTCTTTCCTTTCAGATCAATACCGTAAAACTTTAACATCTTCATAACCGCTTCCGCCGTACAGGGTGCATAGCCTGTCTCATCTCCGGCAAATACCTTCGCAATATTCACGTCGCTCATACAATCCATATCTTTTGCGGGATGGATCATTTTCCTTACCGGCTCCTCGTCAAGATGTTTCGGGAGAGGCCTGAACATCAGGATTCCGTGAACAGATGGGTTATCATTTACCTCCCGAAAGGCTTCTTCAAACTCCCTCTGTGTGATATCCCAAGGAAGCTCCCTCACCTGACACTTAATTCCAACTGCCTCCATCCGTTTCTTCGCTCCCCGCTCATAAGACAGGTCCTCCTCACGGCTTCCTGCCCTGATGATAGCAAGACAGGGCATAACCCCGCCCCGCTTTAACAGTTCTGTCTCTTTTGTCAGCTCTTCTTTCATGGCATTTGCCACGTCAATGCCTTTCATTAATACACTCATCGCTACCTCCTACCGTATCTTGTCAAGCACGCCCGCATAGATCTCTTCCTGCAGCTTTCTCCCCTGCGCGATCAGATCGTCCGACTCCCTGTTGAGTTTTTCTGCCCTCTCACGATTTTTCATAAGCTTCGTATTGATATAGATATTCAATGAAGCCCCCTCGAGAGCGGCTCTTGCAAAAAGTACCGCAACACCCACATCACTGACGGCAAGCCTGCTGCCCTTTTTTTCCAGTACCTTTAAGAGCCCGAACACTTCAAAAACAGTTCTCACGATTTCAAGAGGAACCATGCTTGCCTCATAAAGCGCACTCTCCATCACTTCTTCTTTTCTTTCGATTTCCTCCGGCGTTCCCTTCGGCATAGAATAGGCTTTCGCTAACGGTTCAAAAGCCTCTGCGTCCTTATCCGTCAGAAAAATAAGCCTTTCTTTAAGCTCCTCCAGCTGGCTGCGGATTCCTATGATTTCTTCTTCGACGTCCGCATATTTTTTCTTTCCCACCGTCAGGTTCGTCACCATCATTCCCAGCGCGGCCGCAAATGCGCCTACCGCTGCGGAGGCTCCGCCGCCGCCCGGCGTCGGTTCTTTTGAAGATAACACATTAAGAAAATCTGTTGCCTTTTGCTCTAACATCATGGTCTTTCGTTCCTCCTAAAATAGTCCTGATATGACACCGTTTGCATCTACATCAATCTTTTCCGCAGACGGCACCTTCGGAAGTCCTGGCATCTTCATGATGTCTCCGGTCAGAGCTACTAAAAAGCCCGCGCCTGCTGACGCTGTAACATCCCGGACCGTAATCCTGAAATCTGTCGGTCTTCCCAGTTTCTTTGCATCATCTGTCAGAGAATACTGATTTTTCGCCATGCAGATTGGAAGATTGCCAAGACCGATGGCCTCTAAGTTTTTAATCTCTTTGTTAGCTTTCGGCGTATAGTCTACCCCTGACGCTCCGTATACCTTCTCAGCAATAGCCGTGATCTTCTCTTTGACAGATTCCTCTTCATTATACACGAATTCCATCGTGCTGTCTCCCTCACAAAGCTTCAAAACTTCTTTTGCAAGCTCCTCGCCGCCTGCGCCGCCTTTCGCCCATACCTCTGACAACGCCGCCTTTACGCCATATTCCTTGCACTTTTCACGCACAAGTTTAGGCTCTCCCTCTGTATCTGTCGGAAATGCGTTGATTGCCACAACAACAGGAAGATGATATACTTCGGTAATATTTTCAATATGTTTAAGGAGATTCGGAATTGCTTCTTAACTGGCGGTCATTCATATCCACACAGCGGCGCCATGTTACTTTATTTGTATCGATATCCAGCGCATTACCCTGATGGATATGGTTGTCAAGCATTGCCGCGATCAGATTGTTTGCAGCGCCAATCGCATGAAGATCCCCTGTAAAATGAAGGTTGATGTCCTCCATAGGCACAACCTGAGCATAACCGCCTCCTGCCGCTC
>ERZ778514.885-NODE-885-length-24800-cov-5.709436_pt1 | contig 24800 bp, 19 predicted proteins | sample MGYA00510344_ERZ778514 | MGnify/ENA primary metagenome ERZ778514 (study PRJEB29527, sample SAMN07138968) | mouse gut metagenome | material: feces | host: mouse | place: China:Nanjing | collected 2016-01-25 ...
CTGCACGGGTTGAAAGCGTAAGTATCTTTTTAAAAATACGGTCATAAATCTGTGCGATTTGCCTGTTGTTAACGTCCTTTTGATTTTTTTCCATAAAAATATCTGCATGAATGTCCCTATACGTCATGCTTATCCTTTCCTTAAATTTTTGCCAAAAGATCTTGTGAAATTTCTTTAGCATTTTCTTTTGCCAAACGGCATTGCAGAATTCTACTGGCTCCCCTTATTAATTTTTTAATAACATTGGATATATATGAAAGAATCTTTCAAAAATACACCGACAATCCGAATCTTCGGATTATAGATCTCATAAATCACTGACAGGATTTTGATATGTTGTAATCATAACATACAAAGCAAAAACATACAACACAAAATTAGAAAAACCAAAACTAAAAAAAGAAGGAGCAGCCCCCTTTCCAGAAATCTCCTCCCTCGGCATAAACCAATATTAATCACTAAATCCCGTATATCTATAACAGTTATATGTACTGATGGTATTTTTTGAATATATTTGATATATACATTTTGATTCATTAGCGTCAGCTTCAAATACCGCGTAATTGCCATTATCCATTCCTACGTACATCATAACATGCGCTGATGACAAAAAGATATCGCCTGGCTTCATGCGGTTTATATTTATCTTTTGATAATAAGGACTATTCAGCATTGTATATGTGGTCTGATAAGAAATCTGATTAAATCCTACGGCACTTCCAATTGCTTTATAGATAAAATAACTGCAGTCCATTCCTTTCGCTGTGCCTGAGACAGGATAATTCGCGAATCTGGCTGTCATGGAACTTGTTGAGATTCCTCCTTTTAAAAGATTTGTCCATGCAATATCATCAAATGAATGATTCGTCATAGAATAAGGAACTCCTGTGTAGATCTTTCCCCTGATAAATTTGGCGGCAGATGTTCCGTCAGTTGCCGTCACTCTATTATATGCCCCTCTGGACGATGCCCACGTTGGGAAATCACAAGGGGCTTTCCATTTAACCGTCACCATCTGCATTGCCTTATTTAAAGCCTGTACCCGGGCATTACTCAGTCCTTTATCCGTATAACTCACTCCGCGGTAAGGGGCATATGAGATTTCTCTTCCGGGAAATGGCGCTGGAGGAGAAAATGTGTCCGCATTACCTGTAATATAAGTATTTGCATTTTCAGTTGTTACAAATGCATATTTGTATCCTCCGCTCACCGGATATTTAACTTGTGTATAGTTTCCGTCAGTTCCTAATACTACAACTCTGTCCCCCTTCGACACATATCCGTATGAAACTCCCCCCGGACGACGGTAAGTTGTAATCTTTTTACCTGCCGTATAGCTTTTTCCTGTAGTTCCTCTCAATATAGATCCTGTATGGATATATCCTGTTTTCGTTCTTCCATTTGCAATCGGATACGTCACTTTTGAATATTTTCCTGTTACATCTATTACCTGAAGCTCGTCTGAATCAAAAATAGTTCCATATTTTCTTGTCAAATTTGTATTGCTGTAAACAAGTGTATTTCCTTTTAAAATTGTATAACATCTCCTGCTTTCTGCTGCCTGAGAAGACAAAGTCCATAAACTTAAAAGGAGCATAACTGATAATACAGTTAAAATAATCTTTTTTATCATACCGTATTCGCCTCCATCCTTTTTATTTAAAGGCGTATAGAACCCTTGATCCATACGCCTCTTTTTGTCAGAATATTACATATCCATCCGCAATATTTACGGCAGCCTTCCATTATTAATAACATAAACCGGATTATAGTATGTTACATTCCCATAATTTACTCTGTTTCCTGTAAAATAAGTCGCATACCCGTAATAAGAGCCGCTCCATAGTCTGTCCATCATTGCAAAATGCAGATGCTTTCCTCCGGATGCACTTCCAGTATTCCCTACTATACCGATTGTTGCCCCTTTATTTACCATTGCCCCTGTTGACACATTTCTCCTGCTTAAATGTGCGTAAAAACTATAAATTGTCTGCCCATTCAGATTATGCTGCAACACTACGTAATTACCATTTGCATTGTTCCATCCAGAAGCTGCAACCTTCCCATTCGCTGTTGCATGCACATTATCATTGGAACCAATAATATCAACACCTAAATGATAAACTCGTCCGCCGCCACCGCCGTTGCGGTTATTTCCCCATGACCAGTTTGAATAAGAACGCCATGTACATCTTGCATTATCCAACGGCATCTGAAGCGAGGTCACCGTATTATTGCTATTGCTTTGTGTATTCCCGCCTGTAAGATACTGATCGGCACTTCCCCTTTTTATAAATGCATATTTATATCCTCCGCTTACCGGATATTTAACCTGTGTGTAATCTCCGCTGTTTCCTAATATAACAACCCTATCACCGGCATCGATATAACCATAGGAGCTACCGCCTGGACGACGATATGTTGTAATCCTTGCTCCAGAAGTATAAGCCTTACCTGATGTGCCCCATAATATAGCGCTTGTACTGATATATCCTGTCTTCGTTCTTCCCCCTGAGATTGGATACGTAACCTTTGTATACCCGCTGGTCACATCAATAACATAAATCTCATCTGAACCAAAAATCGTTCCATATTTACGGCTTAAGCTCGTATTACTGTAAACAGCCGTATTACCTCCAGAAATCGTAAAACACTTTCTGGTCGCTCCTGCCTGTGCTGCCGTCGGCAAAATACAGCATGAGACAACCACCGCCAGAGCCATTAAAACCATCCTTTTTAACATTTTTTTCATAACTGAACACTTCCTTTCCTGATCTTCATTTCATAACACTTTGTTTTGTTATCTTGTGATTGTATTATATCTGTCTTGAATATCAGAAAATGGAAAATGTAAGATTTGACCTTGTCTTTGTAAATTTTAGAATAATAAATGCTTATGTATACGCAACAAGAGACAAATGTCTATACCATCTGTCCCTTGTTGAGAATATTACTCTATTTGCACTACATCCAACATTCCCTCTAAAATCGTATCATCTATTTGGGAATAATTATCTCCAGAATAGCTGAAAGAAATATCCAAATAATCCTCCTGCACTTTAGTACGCGCCCTGTATTCTGTATAATGTATTGAGTCGGTTCGATAATCCAATCTCGCATACTGGACTTCATATCCTGAGATTGTTGCTGTTTGCACATCACTCATCTTCGCATCTGAATAAAATCCTGATTCGTCATTCAAAATATCCGAGGAATTAAGTTCTTCTTCAATAGAATATGCCCCCTCCTGCTCTATGAACTGATACATAATCTGATAACTTTCCCTAGTATCCTCATCATAATGATGAAATGATACATTTCCAGCATTACTATCATCATATTCATATCCCTTTGGTACACCAACAGCCGCTTTAATCGTACTATTAGTAATGTCTTTAATATGATAAATTCCCTCTTCATCAGGCTTTAATTCTTCATTCCAATAATACGTTGCCCTGGGTTCTTCACCTGTCTCATACAATTCCACTCCGTGAAATATAGTTTCCATAACTTTCTCATCGTCTTCGGGCTCTTCCTGATTAATGAGTTCCAGCCTCGCAGTAAAATATTGAAAATCATTCACTTTTACACATGCTGTGTATTCTGTATGAGCAGAATCTCCATTAAACTTGTAACCCATTCGTATATATTTAATATCATACCCATTTATTCGAACCTCTTTTATATCTGTCACAGAAAGTTGTGTATACTCTTTCATTTGTTTTCTTTCTTCGGCATCTTCTTGTGCCGACTCTAACGGATTGTATTCCTGAAAAAGATAATCAAGAGAATTATCGCTATCATCACTATAATATGTTAAACTTTCAGTTATGCTTGCTGCCAAAGCATCTGCAAAAACACTGTCTTCTTCATTAAAGTATAAAAATCCATCAGGTGCAATAACTTTCGCCGCAAAATCACTGTAAGCATTCGTTAAAATAATTGGTCCTTTTATTTGCTCGGAAGTTCTGTCTTTAGTTAGCACATTATTTTCCATCAATTCGTCCGCCGCTTCTTCAAACTCTTTCAATGCATCTTCTTCAGATACCTTTCTTTCACATCCTGCCAGTAACACTACACATATTGATATTACAAGTAAAATCAAATTTTTCATTTTTCTCACATTTCCTAACCTCCATCTCCTATTTCAGCATCAGCACATTATCCGTCTCTCCGATCACCAGCATTCCGCCTGGTTCAACTTCCTGCATTATATTTTTAGGCAATCTTTGGTTTTCATAAAATGTTCCATTATAAGAGCAATCTGTAATCTGATATTTTCCATACGGCATCATGCATATAGTACAATGCACTCTACTAACATTCGGATGCATAAGCTGGATATCACATTTTGTTTCTTGACCAATTTTATAAACCCGATTAAGATCCAAATATATCTGTTTTCCTTTAAATTCCCCAAATTTCCCCTCGATTTTTCCACATCTGGGCATGTATATCTTCCTTAATTTTGATATTAATATGACTCCTGTCGTAACATTCCATCCAATAACAAACAGACTTGATAAAAGAAACGTTGCCGACACTAATGTCATACTGTATAGAATCATCCCTAAAAAACCAACTAAAGCTCTCACAAAGAGAATCCCTGCAAATATTTTAACTGCATTCTTGGATTCAACATAATCTTTTACAAGAATGACTCCTACCGATATCTGCACTAATAAATCCGTCGCTGCACGTACTATAAGATCACTCAATGCCTCCCCTAAATCCGTAGTAGAATACAAATAAGGCAAAAAATCCGGTATGTTTGCAGGTGATACTAATAAACAAATGAAACCAGATAAATATAAAACCCCTGCCAACATTGCAAATACTAATACAATAATTCCCCATATTTTATATAATATATTTGATCCTTTTATTGGATATCTTTTTCTCATATCGTTTATAATTTACTCCCTTTTTGAATCTTAATTACTTTCTTCAAGATGGTATATTCAATCTCAACACATTATCTGCCTCTCCAATCACCAACATCCCACCCGGCTCAACTTCCTGCATTATATTTTTCGGCAATCGCTGATTCTCATAAAAAGTTCCATTATAAGAATAATCTGTAATCTGATATCCTCCACTTGGCATTACACGGATGATACAATGGACACGGCTGACTTTTGGATGTACAAGCTGTATATCACAGCCTGCTTCTCTTCCAATTTTGTATATATGCCCCGAATTCAGAGATAGCTGTTTTCCCTTAAATTCTCCAAATATACCTTCAATCGTTCCATGTATTAATGGAGGATTCGGAGGAAACTCCGGAGGTGTAAAATCGCCATCTATTTCTGGCATATCTGCCTTTCCTGATTTTGATATCAATATAATTCCTGTCGCGATATTCCAGCCGGCAAGTAGTAAACATATTACAATTCCCGACACACTGCTTCGCATAATAAAGAAAATCAAAAAAAACATACATAGTACAGCCATTAAAAAACATTCTACAGCATACGCAATAAATTTTCCCTTGGATTTAATATAGTCTTCTATTAACGCAATTCCCGCAAATATTTTTGCCGTTACATTTAACTCTATGCATATTATAATACTAATCCAAATTATCTTAAAAATCCTTATCGCACTAATTGCTGTCGAATACATGATATCTTGTATCAATGAAGCACTTGCCATTATAATAATAAAGAACAGCAAAGATACAGCCCCTAATATCGCTGCTAAGACTATTACAATAATACCCCACACTTTATAAAAAGTATTCGATCCTTTAATTGGATATTTTTCTTTCATATTCTCTCTCTTCCTTTTGCCTTTATCCCAAAGTTATCTCATTGCTTCCATCCGCCAGACTCAGTACGGTTCCTGCCGGATACTCTATTGCAGCATCTTTCTGCAGTCTCACGCCATTTACGAATGTCCCGTTCATGGAATGATCCTTTATAATATAAGTATTCATCCCAGGATTATAACGGATGCTGCAATGGATGTTACTTACGTTCTGGTTATTGATTACAAGATTTGCGCTCTGCGGACTCTTCCCTATAATAACTTTCCGATCCTGCGGAAGCATAAAGCCCTGTCCAACTGCTATTCCTTTTGTACATCTCACCTGACCCATCTGCTGCGCTTTCGGCGCCGGTGAAGATTTTGACGGTTTCGGATCAAATACCGACGGCTTAGATGATACTTCTATCGGAACAGATGCTGGCTGAGTTATCGCCTCTCCCTGTTCTGCGAATGGATTACTTCCTTTTTCTGCAATATTGCCCTGGGCTATCGTCTGAATCTCATTCCCTATTTCCCAATCATCTGTTAAATCAAAATCATTACTGCTCACCGCACGATTTCCTGTCAGCATAGAAATCACACTTATTATAATAAATGCTATAGCGATAATAAATGCCATTAAAAATGCTATGGAATAAAATGCAGACAACAACTTTGCCAATCCAGAAGAAGAAATATCGTTAAACCCTGTCAAACCAAATATCTCTGACCAACTCAATTTTCCAAGATCTGCTCCATCAATATGTTTTGCAATTCCTTTTATGTATGCAAAACGCAAATATCCAAAAATAATTGCTGCGGCCACACCATATATTGTATTGATAATCAGTGGAATAAACTTATTCCACTTCAGGAAAAAGCCTAATAAAATTAAAACTACAACAATTAATACTGATATATAAACAATCCACAATAATATTCTGGATCTGTTATAGCTTTTTTCAATGGCAGCAAATGCCGGGTTCTCTTTTTCCATTTCTGCCGAAATTTTCGTCGTTATGTTATTTCCCAATACGAGTTTTTCAAAACTATTTGTCATAATGCGAAACGGAGAAATCTTAATGACATGTGAATTTGACTCTTCTTCATATTTTTCTATATTTTCATCAAAAGTTTCCAAACCATTTTCCATATCTTCTATCATTCTTTTTGAAGATTCATCTTCCGTTTCCGGGACGCCAGTATACTCATTATCTGCCCCCTCGACAGTTTCATCTCCCTGATCAGGCATACCTCCAAGCTCATCGCCTGATTCACTCAAGGAATCTGGAATATTGAACAAACTGCTCCCATCCTGTGAGTTATAATTTTTTTCTAACTGTTCTAATAACTCTTCATCCTTGTTTATTACGTCTATCTGTTTTCTCCGCGCCTTACTGTCAACCCTGAATGCCGGCAAAAACATCGTAATCACCATAGTTACCGACAAAAGAAGTATAATGATCATTTGCCAAAGCCTCATTGTTTTTTTCTGTTTCATCAATTCATCCTCCTGAAAGTAAAATTCTTTTATTAATACCCTGCGGGCAGAACCCCTAGATAAGCCGGAATATCTGGCTCTGACCGTCTATCGTAAAAACCGTCCCTGGCGGACAGACACACGCTTCTCCAAAAGGAAGCCTGTCCCCATTCATCCAAAAAGTTCCATTTTTAGAATAATCCACAATTTCATAGTTATGTAATTCTGATTTATAGCAAACCACACAGTGCCTTCTGCTGATATAGGGATCATGAAACAATATCTGACAATACTCCAACTGTGTCCCGAACGTTATACTTTCATCCTCCTTCATCAAAAAGACGGCTCCTGCATATTCTCCTTTGACTGCCTCGATACCCGTTTCTCTGACGGTAGCTTTTTCTTTTATTTCATTCCCATATGTCTTTATCTGGTTCGGCTTTTCTTGATATATCTTTTTTGGAGACGGCATCCTCTCCCGCTTCAGCCAGAACCCAGCCGCATTTAACGCTGCAAGAACAATGCTGCCTGTGATTATAAATAAATTTATCCACAAGTTGCGCAACCCTAAAACGTTCAAAGTAATTCCCAATGTGATAATCCCCAATGTCAATACAATGCTCACGATCATATAACAATTATATATTCTCTGATTTTTTTGGGTTTTTTCCTTCCATAATACAACTGCTCCATATAAGACAGCCATTACAATACCCGTACTTAGAATCAGTGTCAGCAGACACATGAAAGCGCCTGTCACTACCCATGTTCCGACAGGAATAAAAATACAAATTTCCAATCCGAACCATATTCCGGCAAAAAATGACTGTACAAATGTAAAGATCACCACAAATAAAAAGTCGCACACTGTCACAAATCTGCAGTAGTTCTGAATTTTTTTATTTTCCATAACCTACTTTCCCGCCTGCCACCATGTCTTATTTCCAATTGCATCATAATAGCGCTGTGAAGGGATTACTTTTCCGTCACGGATTTCAAATACTTCCCATATAACCCCCTTTCGGTTTACCGGAACATAAAATGTCTGGATAAGCCCTTGTCTGCCGTATACCCGGACCGTTGCAGATGAATTCGACATCTCAAGGCTCTCTTCCTGATTCTGGCTGCAGTTTGTAAAGTCACATACATAGAATTTATACTGTCCCTGTTCGATATGGCTGATTGTTGTAGTTTCCGGTCCATATCCGTCTACATCATCCACATCCAAAGATACATTGCCCAGACTGTCCGCCATATGGTAATAACAAATATGGCAGTCATCCGCCGGCATTCCATTGGCTGGCGCAAATAGATGAGAATCCAGATCTGAAGGCACAGCGCCCCAAGTCAGCACAATCCTGTATTCATCCTCCGAAAGCTCCGGCGTTGCATAGACCGCCAGATTATTTCCTGTCTCACTGGACACAAAGAGCGAACTGTATGTGTCCATATATCCGTCACTGGACATCTGTACCGTGTACATTCCAGCCGCCAGACTGATCATCTGTGTCCCTCCTGATACATACCCTTCAAATACCGGATTACCGGATCTGTTATTCACACCTCTGCGAATCGTCACATACAAGTCATATACCTGCTCCATCCCCATTCCGTCTATTGCTTTATTCAATGCGTCATAAAAGTTCAGTTCACAGTCATACACATTCGTATCTTCTCTGGAAAGATATACCACTTCCTGACTTAAGCTGATTTCACTTTCATTTGCCTCTATCCCATACAGCTTTTCATCCAGACACCCATCCTTTTTAAATGCAAGGTTATAATTAGCTTCCCGGATCGGCACGGTCACTTCATAATATCCATTATCCTCCGTCGGCACAGAACACAGCGGTTTCTTATAATCTGCTGATTCCAATTCCACAGAAGTTCCCCCTGCACCTTCGCCGGAAGCCAGTTCCACATATCCGCTGATCGTACTCACACCTTCAGAATTTTTCACTTTATCCAGCGTATTGTAGGCTGCATTGATCATCTCTGCTTCTCTCTTGTCATACTTATCCTTCCACTTCTTACTGCAATCCTTATAGAGCTTAATATTACGGCGGCTGTCCTTGGACATACGCTTTTTCTCAGCATCATTGCAGCAGTAGTTTGTTGTTTTGCCATCCTTTACGATACGCCAGCTGACCATTGTATCATTACAGAAGAAATGTCTGTCCCCGTCACGGTCTGGTGTCGCATAGCTTGGAGTATAATTTACATCACTGTATACATAGATAAAGTTTACCAATTCATCATCTGTGTAATAATACTCCGAAATCTCCAGATGCTTTTCCATGTATTCGATGCTGACAATTTTGTGAATCTTATCTGTATCCGGATTATGATAGATCTCATATTCTATTTCATTTCCAGTTTCTTTATTCTCGAACTTCTTTTTTTCGATCCGATAGGAATTAATCTTTCCATCCTCATCACTGTCCGGATTGATTTCCTCCAGCGTATAGAACAGTTCTCTGTCCCATGTGTCCTTTTCATCTCTCTTTCCAGGCTCTCTCGTCTGCGCCTTCACATCTACCGACTGCTCGTCCTGCCCGGTATAAGCAAGCTGTACAACTCCATCCTCCGTCGTCTCATCCTGTGTATGCTCTCCGTTCAGCGACTCCACCTGATATACAAAATCTTCTTCTTCAGACCTGCTTTTAATCACACATTCTGCCCTGAGACTTTCATCTGTCTTACTGGATGCCGTCAGAATTCCGCTTACTCCATAATCCTTTGCAACTACATGCCCTTTACTTCCTACTGTTAAACCTTCCGTATTTGAAGACCATGCGATATCATCCTGAGATACTCCCTCACATTGAAGATACTCCCTCATATCCATTTCCTGATTTGTCTCTACCTCATAAGTATCCGCTGTAAAGGATAGCCCGCCGGATGCCTGTACCGATTTTTGCTCTTTTTCGTCTGTTTTTTTCACATAGCTTTTCTCTTCATTTCCAAAGAGAAAAACAAATAAAAGAAATGATACTACCAGCACAGTACTGATTCCGCCTGCGATACATGTCGTTAATACCTCTTTTGTTTTCTTATCTGAATCCCCCGGCATAGCTATCCTCCGTCTTCCTCAATGTATCTGAAACTACCCTCTTATCCGTCTGCCTTATAATAGCTGGAATTGCTGTTCCTTACTGCCTATGCAGATGACCTCTCCCCGTTTCACGGCATTATATGTGTCCTTTTGTAACCGGATACCTGCAGACGTAAAGACACCGCTTGAGGAATTATCATATATTTCATAAAAATTAGTTGAATAATTAAAACGAACCGCACAATGCTGTCTGCTGACATATCCATCCTGAATACTAATACTCATTCCAGAACCTGAGCCGATCGTAACCATTCCGCTATTCAGTGAAAATATCTGTCCGGCATATCTCCCCTTAATACCCCTTATACTTGGCACTTTCACTTTTAAAGAGCCTCCGTTTGTCTTTCTTTTTTCTGAATCTAGCATGCCGTAAAAGAAAAATACATGAAGCAGCACAGTAACAGCCAAAATCATCCAGAAGCTTATCGTTCCAATCCAGTACCCCCGTTCATTCAGACTACTCCTCAGCCCATCAGCGGCAAAAGAACTGTTTCCAAGATATCCCGCCGCGAACATCAGAATCTGTAAGATCCATGTCATGGCTGCATCCGTGATCATCAGAATCATGATAGGCTTTTTCAGATTATACCGGCTGAAAAAGTGAACAAATTCACAAGCTACAAGAGCAATAGATACGAACAACAGCAATACAAATAATATGATATTCAAAGGAGAGTAAGACACATTAAAAATACCATAATAAGATGAGGCTCTCGAAAAACAGATATAATGTATCACAAATACAATCAGACAAAACGTACCTGAACTGTACAGCAGTGCAACCGGAGTAAGCCTGAATACCATAATCACACCCAGACCGATGGAAAAAATCATCAACATGATCCATGTAATATTCCCTTTCCCTACTACTGCGGCGACCAGTGATAACAGTGCTGTAAAACATACGACGCACCACAATACAAATTCCCTGACGACTCCTGCTGTTCTTTTGTGTGCCAAAGCTGAAAAAATATTGTGTGACATAACTATTTCCCCCTATTTTAATTTGTATATATTTTCACCGTTTCCAAGCTTTAGCTCTGTCAGCGGCTTTAGATAATATTCCTGATTTTTCTTAAGTCTTTCATTATTTTTGATAAATGTCCCGTTGCTGGAACGGTCTATTACCAGATATTTGTTCAGTGAACCGATATAAGTAATTTCCAGATGCTTCCTGCTCACCTTCAGACCGGAAACAATATAATTACACGATGAGGAATCTCTTCCTACGATCATTCTTTTATCACTTGGAAGAGGAATCATATTTCCTACATCCTCTCCTTTTATACAGATCATAGCTCCTGACAGCTCCGCCGACATCGCAAGACTTTTTGTTACCTGCATCGTTTGCATATTATTTACATATTTCATATTCTGCTGCCCCCCTGACTGTCAAAATAATTGCGGATCTCTTCTGCATACCGCCTGCTTACCGGTAACTTTTCACTGTCTACGTCTATCTCGGTACGGGAATAGGAACTGACATATCTGGAATTTACCAGATAACTCTGATGGCACCGCAAAAAATCATATCCCTGCAGGATTTCCTGCAATTCCCCTATTTTTGCATAAAAAGACGTCATGTCCTTCCGGCCTCTTTCACAGACAAATATCTTTCTTCCGTCAGCGGCAAAATATTTTACGCGGTCCAGAAAAATCTGTACCTTTTTCCCACCTATATTCACATGAAGACATTTAGAAGTATTTTCTTTCAACTTCACATACCTTTTCAATTCATCTGACAGCCTTCCGTATTCCAGCGGTTTGACAAGATACGAAAAAGCCTGGTAAGTATACCCGTCAAATACATGCTCCGCCGATACTGTCACAAAGATGATATCCACATCAACCTGATGTGTCCTGATATATTCCGCTGTTTTCAGTCCATTCCTTCCCGGCATATTGATATCCAACAGAAGGAGATCGCATCTGAATTCATTTTTTTCTATCTCTTTAATAATCTGGTTTCCCGTCTCATAATATCTAAACTCCACCTCATCAAACTGGAACAAAGATCTTACAACCATCTCATAAAGCATGTCCCTGTATTCTTTCTCGTCATCACAGATCCCAATCTCTATCATCCGCATCCTCCCTCTACATCAACATAAATACTTCCGTTCCGCCTGCAATATAGAGCACTGCGCCGGGAAAAAGCATCGTATATTCTGACGTAGCCAAAAGCCTTCCGTCCGGAAGAGTCGTACCTCCGGAAGAATAGTCTATGATCTGATAACAGGTATTCTCCGCATCATAGCGTACCCCGCATTGTCTGCGGCTTACCTTGGGGCTGGAAAATATCAGCATGCAATACTTCGGATCTCTTCCTAGAATAATCTCTTCCCCCGTACCTATTGTAATGCTCTGTCCTGCGTATTCTCCCTTGATTCCCCGCAGTTCTCCGGCCGTGCGTTTCTGCCGTCTTGTGTCTTCTCCCACCATCCCTTCTCCGGATACCTGATTCTTTTCAGACAAGCTCTCCCCGCCCCCGGAAGCACTTTTGCACATCTGCTCTTTCGCCCACAGAACCAGACAGAAGATACCATATCCCATTATCAGTACAGCCAATATGCTCACGATAATAAAACTCAAGCTGCCGCACCGTGAAAACAATTCTTCTAAGAACTTCTCCCCGGTTCCATACTGGTCAAGCGCCTCCTCACTGATCAGTTCAATATAAGAAACGGCTGACTTTCCTGTTAACCAAAGCATAGAAGGTATCATAAAATGACTTACACATTCACACAGCAGCGTCACCGCTCCTTCATACAGCAATGCCCCCGAAAAAGTACGCCCCTTTACAAGCATGAATACGAAGATGACCATCCCAGAGAGAAAAGGGAAGCAGATCAGCCATCCCCACAGCCGCAATACCGGTTTGATCCCGCTGTTTCTCAGCGACCGTCCGCTTTTCATCTCTATTCCTTCAAAATCAAGATTCTCATCTGCTGTCAGACACCATTTGGAAAGAAATAATCTTGTAATAGAATCTTTTTCATTCCTTATAATCTTCTTTTCATAATCTTTCTGCAGTTCAAAGCGTTGATCCCCGCCTCTCCTATATCTTTCTGTCATCTCCTTTGCTGCTGTCAGCCGGCTGTCTCTGTCAAAAGCATATTGATTCGCCGCGATGGCAGAGTCTATATATTTCTCTGCGCTGATCGACATTCCCGGAAGGAAAATGGCGGCAAGAAGCAGACTTACCAGTACCGCTCCCACTATAGTCTTCCACTGCAAATGATATCCCTTCACTTAAACCGTCCTCTCATTCCAACAATTTTCTTATCTCATCTCTACATTCCGCCGCAGAATGAAAACGTTCTTTTATTTCAAGCGACATGGCATGATAAATCAACTTCATCCACTTTTTCGGTAATTTTACCCCGTATTTTCTTGGCAGAACCATCTTGGGACTCTTGCTGCTTAACCGGCTGATCACATCGGCCGGCTTATGTCCCGTCAGCATATAGTACATTACAGCTCCAAGCCCATACAGATCTGTCCACGGTCCCTCACCCTTCGGAATGCCTTCCTTTGCTGTCCTGTACTGCTCCGGTGCTGCATAATCAATCTTCAAAAAAGCAGCGCTTAATACAGGCTGTGATTCCAGGTTATATTTTGCAGCGCCCAGATCAATCAGACAGATCCTTCCTTTCACAGAACGCATAATATTCCCCGGACTGATATCGCTGTGGACAATTCTCTGACTGTGGATTTCCTCAAGCCCCTCAAGAACCGGAAGGACCACCTCTGCCATCTCTGCCGGTGTATACGGTTTATAATTTTTTGCACGCATTTCCCGCCCGATACTCATCCCTTCGATATATTCCAGCACCATATAAGCGGTATCATTTGCCTCTATCGCATCATATACCGTAACGATATGCGAAGCGTGTATGAACTTTGCCGTAATACGCACTTCTTTAAAAAATGACTGTATGCCGAACTTGTATGCCTCCACCATTCTGGAAGCCTTCACCGCAACATATTCCCCGTCACGCTCCGCCCATTCCCCGGGAAAATATTCCTTTACAGCCACGTCACGATGTAACAGTATGTCTTCGCAAAGATAGGTAATCCCAAAGCCGCCTATCCCGATACATCCTTTAATCCGATATCTTCCATCCAGACATGTCCCTGCCGGAAGGGGATTTCCTCCCTGAGTATCTACACAGACTGCTGGTTCTTTTCCCTGTTTTTCTTCCTTCTCACCTTTTACATCCTTTGAAATCAAAAGCTCTTTGAGTTCCTCTGCATTCTTATAACGGTCTTTCATCGAAAAGATCAGCACGTGCTTCTCTTCAATAGTTTTAACCGACAGAATCTCGATCTCTCTTTTTTCACCAATATTACCTGCCGACAGTTTCCGGGCTATGGGATACAGTTCTTCTATAATATTCTGTCTCTTTCTCAGAACGAAACAGGGAATCCCCAGTACATGGTCATAAAACCTCCATACCGCGATATCCTGAATTCTGCATAAGATTTCTCCTACCAGATATCTCTTTTCTAATATATCCCCAGTCTTCCATGAAAACATTTCAGAATACAGCCTTTTCGGATTAAAACCGCAGTACGGGCACACATCCCATCCTTCTTCCCACTCTGAAAAACATCCTTTGCATACCTTAGGTGTCTCCATCTTTCAGCCTCCTGTTATCGATCCTGTATCGATCCTCCATATAGGTCACGGTAAAGATCCGCAATTGTCTGATACCTTCCAGCGGCATTGACAGACAGACCTTTTTGTATCGCCAGATCCTGTTTCTCCGATATGGGTACGCCCATTGCCTGAAGCTTTCTCACTGTATCTCCTTTCTGTCGTTCTTTCGCAGCAGGAATCCGTACTCCGGTCAGCAGATAATAGATACTTGCGCACATACTGTAGACATCCGTCCACGGCCCCTGTCTGCCATCCTTCGTATACTGCTCAATGGGGGCATATCCCTGCTTTAAGAGTACCGGGGCAGTCTTTGAGTTCTCATAATTCCTCGACGCCCCAAAATCAATCAGCTTCGCTTTCAGCTCATGGGTAATCATGATATTATCCGGGCTGATATCTCTGTGTATGATATTCGCTTTATGAACCTCATTCAGCGCTTTCAGAACATCCTTAAGAATTGCAAATACCTCCTGCGGAGCAAGCCTCCCGCCCTTTGCCTTCGCGTATCTCCTCATATCAATCCCGTCAATATATTCCATGACAATATATGCCGTATGGTTCCCGTAAAAGAAATCACGGACAGACACGATTCCCAGCATAAGATAAAACTGGGACAGATTTTCCGCTTCCTTGATATACGACTTTAATCCTTCTGTATATGCATGCTTTGCCCTCTCTGGGTTAATTGTCTGCATGTCCGCCCCGGTACTGTACCGGACAGACACAGAGATCTGCTCTGAGTATGTCCCCGCATGCGTATTCCTTGCGGCAATCAGTCTCGGAAAATATTCCTTGATACACACTTTCCTGCTCTGATAAAAATCCCAGCCTATGTAGGTAATCCCAAAACCGCCCTTACCGATCACTCTGCCGATCAGATATTTTCCATTCACAATCTCATACAACGGCAGGCTGCTCTCCGGTTTCTGATAACTTCTGACCTCGAACCCACAATGAGGACACCGGCTGCCCGGATACGGCAGCTCCGACATACAGCCCATACATAACCGATTGGGATCCGCCAGTTTTTTACCCATGATTTCTATCACCTCTTTAGTATTCTCTGATTAATTTATGTGTTTTGCTCCTCTATGCATTGGCTTTGATTTTGGTTTAGATTTCGACTTTTGCTTTGGATTGGATTTGCGTTTTGTTTTGGTTTTTGTTTTTGGCTTTTCTTTCTGGATATAAAGTGTAATCTTTTCACCCTTATCTTTAAAAAGGTTCATCTTCTTTCCGGCTTCTACGCTCTGGCTGTTCACCTGACCTGCTAAAATTCCGTCCAAGTATTCACCCGACGTTTCAAACTCCATCTTCAGTACATCCTTCAAAGCTGACGTTTTCAGCGTTTCTTTTGCTTCTTCCTCTGTCATACCTGAAAAATCCGGCACCTTTTTTATGAAATCCGATTCCGTACCTCCCACCGATACAGAGATCACTACTTCCCTCTCCGCCTCGCACCGTTCTCCGGCGGTAACGGACTGTTCATAACAGACTCCTGCAGCAATATCCTTTGAAAACTTTCGGTTTATGGTAATCTTTCCTGTCTTTTTCACCAGATTCTCATTCACACCCTCCACCGTATGTTTCTCCATATCATAAGGATCGTCATACACTTCCACATCAAAATTCCGGTCTGTGAAGAACTGTATCACATCTTTTTCCTCATAGCCCTCAAAATCCGGTATCGTGTAAAAGTGATCCCCACCGCTGACGGTAAAAGAAACTTCACTTCCAACGTCCACCACTTCGGAAGGTTCGATGGATTGTCCGGTTACCGCTCCTTCTGTCTCACTGCTGAAATCATATACCGGATCTGCAACATTCTCCACTCCCTGACGCTTCAGGTCGGTTACCGCATCTTCATATCTCTTTCCCACATAGTCTTCTACACGGAACTTTCCCACTTCAATCGTACTGCTCGGTCCCTCTACACTTTGGGAATTATTATTCCCGATCATAACCGTTCCCGCAATGATTCCTCCCATCAGGCAGATTACTCCGAAGCAGATTGCAGCTTTCGCTGCTACAGGAAGTTTGGAAATTCTTCCTAAAAAGCCGTTCTTATCCTCTGTGGGCGGCAGAATCCATTCTGGTTCGTATACCGGAACAAAATACTTTCCATCTAACGCTTCCATGAATTCATCCGCTGTCTGAAGCCGGTATTCCGGTTTCACATTCAGACAGACCATCATACCCATCTCTGCCTGCTCTGGGATCTGAATCCCCATATCAGAAGGCGGTATGAGTGAATCCTGCTGGACACGCTCATTGGCGGGCAGTGGCTTTTGACCCGTCAAAAGCCTGTAAAACAACGCCGCTACAGCATAAAGATCCGTATATGGTCCCTGCGCCGCGCTGCGGCTATACTGCTCGATAGGGGCATACCCCACCTTTAATATTACTTCTGATTTCATATTTGCTAATGCAGAAGCATGTCTTGCCGCACCAAAATCAATTAGCTTGATCACACCCTCATTAGTTACGAATATATTATCCGGCGCGATATCCCGATGCAGGACTCCTCTCTTATGAATCTCCCGCAAAGTGTGGAGGACGGTAAGAACCACCCGTCTGCTCCACTCATAATCCTTCTTATCTCCTGATTTTTTTAAAATTGTCTTTACATCCATTCCTTCCAGATATTCCATAACGATATACCCGGTTCCATTCTCCTCGAAGAAGTTAGAGATTTCCACAACTCCTTTGATATCCTGCAATGCAGCAACACTCCTCGCCTCCTCCAGAAACTGTTGAAGCCCTTTACGGAACCTCGGCTGCAGATTCCCGTCAGAGACCGTAACCGTAACACCATCTGCAGAACGTCCGCTGTACTGTTCCGGATAAAATTCTTTAATAGCCACCTTACGCAAAAGAACCTGATTCCATCCAATGTAGGTATTGCCAAAGCCGCCAGCGCCTAAAGGATAACCAACGACGAATTTCCTCTGAAGAACCGTACCCGGTCTTAGATATCTGGAAGGAACCTGCTGTAATTGCAGACTTTTCTTGCAGTTCGGACATGTATGTAATCGCTCATCCTTAATTTGCTGCATACAATGATAGCAAAGTTTCATCATTTTTCTCCTAGTTAACTCCCTTTCCATTTTCGTCGGTTTTCTTTTGACTTCCTTTATTTTTTTGAGAAGTATGTTTTTTCCCCGATGATCTGTTTGAAGAAGTATTTTTCTTTGTTTCCGATTTCGGTTTGGGCTTCTCTTTCGTTGTAATTGTAACTGTCACAGGTTGTCCTTTTCTAAAGTAACTTATACTTCTTCCTTCACTGTTTTGAACAGTTACATCCAGCGCTTCCTGCGACGGATCCTCACTTCCCGAATATCTTACATTCACACTGCTCCAACCATCCAGCTTTTCCTTTACCTGTGCTCCTGTCTGTCCGCCATAGGTAAATTTCGTTCCGATTGCATACAGCAAGGCTTCATCCATTCCCTGACTGGTATCCAGTTCTGTCCCAGCTTCCTGCGTCTGTTCGACGATATCGCCTTCATCATATCTGCCGCTAAAGGTATAATAGCTGTCATCCACCAGACTGGTATCCTGAAGCTTCTTTTTATTTCCCGTTTTCTTTCTCTTTGTCTCATTTTCCAGTTCGTAAGTTTCATAAGCCGGAAGACCTGCAAAGTTCTTCCCCTCAAAGGAATCCAAAGATTCCCAATAGAAAAACTCTGACGCATAATAGGTTATGGCCATCTCATTATCATCATAGGCTATTTCTTTATCTGCGTTTGATGAATCCTTTAATTCTTTTGCAGAGATTACTCCGTCCTTCGTCTGGATCTCTACCAAATCATAGTAGTTGGTATTATTCTTTTCTACTTTTTTAAACCGATTCGTATCTTTCGTATCAATTCCAAGTTTTTTCGCCATCGCATATGCATTTAGCTTACTAATCTCACTATAGTGCAGTTTTTCACTGCTGTATCTTGTGCAAACGATTGTTCCAGTTACTTTACCTTCCGAATCCATCTCCAGTCCATCGACCTTTTCAATTATCTCCGGATCAGACAATACCGTTGAAGCTTCCACAGACTGATTGCAGATTGTTTCATCATTTTCCGGATTCAGGTCAAAGATATAATTTTTTGTATCTAGCTGAATATCCCATCCATTATCCGAATTTAATTTTGCAATGTACGCTTCAGCTTCTTCTACCTTCATGCCGTTAAGATCATTCAGTGCTACAGAATTTGTACCAACAGTCCCTACCTCGTTTGCAGACATCCTGTTATACAATATTATTCCTCCCACTGCTACAACACAAAATAACCCGGCAACAAGACACTTTGCCCATACAGGGAATTTTCCTGTCTTATTCTTTCTTTTCTTTACTTTTATCCGCTTCACCGTCCGGCTGTTTAATTCTCTTAAAAATACTTCTGCTGACGGGGTTCGTTCCTCCTGATACACATTCAGTGCATTCATTAACGCATTTTCAATATTCTCCGGTATTGATATACCAAGTTTAGAGGGTTCTTTTAACTCATCCACTAATACACGTTCTACCGATTCCGGCGGTACGATGCCTGTAATCATACGGTACATAACTGCTGCCAGCGCATAAACATCTGTCCATGGACCACGCACACCACGGCTTCGGTACTGCTCTTCCGGCGCATATCCGCGTTTTAGAATAATAGACAGACTCTTAGAATTAGCAGTCGTCACATAGCGGGTTGCTCCAAAATCCAGAAGTTTAATTTTTCCAGAATCCGTTACCATAATCGTCTCCGGCGAAATATCACAATGGACAATATTCAAATGATGTACCTTTGATAATCCATTCAATATACTTTTAATAAATGCTCTGGCTTCTTTTACATTGTATTTTTTACCTGAATCCAGAATTTCCTTCAAGGTATGTCCTTCTATGTACTCTGAAATCACATAGCCTGTCTCATTTTCAATGACACAGTCGTAAATCTTTGCAATTCCTTCGGGGTTCTGTAACTGCTGGATACGATTGGCTTCATTCAGAAAGTTGGTCAGCCCCTGTTCAAACTGCTCCTGACCATCTCCTGAATATATGGTTACTTCTTTTTCTCCTTCCGAACGGGTAGAAAAATCACTCGGAAGATATTCTTTGACAATCACCTTCCGGTTTGCTTCCGCATCCATTCCCAGATAGGAGATTGTATGTCCGCCATAACTCATAACTTTTCCTACAATATACTTACCACCGACAATCGTTCCCGGATCAAGATAATATGATTCCTGTCTTAACGTTGTCTCATTAAATCCGCAGTAAGGACATGTAAAAAGATGTTCTTCTATCTGATTCATACATCCCATGCATAATTTCATAATCAATGTATCCTTTCATGTTATAAGGCTTTTATTTTGTTATTGTTAGTGTCTCTGACTGATTTTTCCCGTAATAAGCTACAATCTTAAATGTAATTTTATTATTCAACTTTTTCATTGTCTTCTTTGAATACAGCATATACGATTTTTTACCACTTTTCTTTTTACTAATATCCCTGTCAAATTCTTTATTAATTGACTTTGTTCCACCCTTTTGCATTCGTACCTTTATTTTACTTGCATCTTTAATATTATATTTAAATTCGTATTTATAACATTTTTCTCCTCCTACTGTAGTTATCTTTTTGATCACCTTTACCTTTGGCGCCGGAATTTTAATTTTTACTTTGACTGTATAATTCTTCCCACCTATCTTTACCTTAACAGGAATAGACTTGTTAATTTTTACTTTATAATATTTTTTTGTCCTGATTTCGCCTGTTTTGGCATTAAATGTAAGATATTTCTTATATTTAGAGGCATTCGCAAGCGCCATCTTACATCCGGATGCCTTGCTAATAACCTTAGCTTTCTTACCTAAATCTACTGTTATAGATTTTCGAGGAATAATTTCTGTCTTCGTGTGCCTACAGCCATTTGTACAAGTATAGGTAAATACACCCTCTGATTTGTCCGTTGATTTTTTAGTGGCTTTTCCTTTGTTCCATTTATAGCCTTTGGCTTTTATCTCAGATCCTCTTTCTCTTTGCACACCGCAAGACACACAAACGGTATCTCCTGTGTAACCCTTGGCTGTACAAGTCGCACTTTTAGTATTTACAGTTTTCGTTCCTCCTATATGGTTTTGAGGATTTTTTGCAATAATCTTTCCCGTTGACATTATCTTTTTACAATATTCGCATTGCTTATCTCCTTCATATCCCTCTGACACACAAGTTGATTCTTCTTGATTTATAATCTTAGTATTTTCGTGCTTACATTCCTCCGACAATGTCACATCTTTTATAGTTATTTCTACTTTTCCTGTAAAATCATTATAATTATCTGCCGTAACTTTATAATATATATTGTATTTACCTACCTTTATATATGATGGGCTATTATTTTCATTACACGCATCTTCTTTTTCACCATACCTAATTTCATATTTTTTTGGTCCTGTTACGCTTATTGTACCAATTCCATGTCCTTTTCCATCATAATCAACAATAACATTTTCTACTTCTACTTTTATTTCGGCTTTCTTAATATAGAAATCTTTAGTAGGCTCATTATCTGGTAATTTATAGTTTGGATTCCCCAACCCTACTGCTTTTGCTGTATATGCTTTTCCTCCTTCGTTTGCATTTGTATGTTCACCCTCCACTTCCACGCTAATATCACAACTATCGCCGTTACAAAGATTTGTTGCTATTGCTTTTGGCTGCAGGGCTTCACCTGTATAAATTAAATTATCTATATCTCTCCACTCAAATTTTATTTCTTTTGGCCGAATTGTTACAGTAGCAGAACCTCCAGCCGGATCATATCCATCTTTTTCCACTTTATAATATATTGTATAAGAACCAACATTTCCGTCTACAATTTTTACATTTTTAAATTCAGGCTTTGTTTCTGAATATGAATCTTCTTCTCCCGTTTTACTATATTTAATATTTGTCCCTTCAGGAGCACTTACTTGAATGGTATGATCCTTTCCGTCATACTCTACATCAATATTCTCTGCCGTAACATTTTCTATTTGATTTTTCTCTGGTGTCACTTCGCCAGCCTCTCCACTATCACTTCCTTCAGTCGCTTTCACCATTCCCCCCGGCATTCCTACTGCCAGCAACAATGCCAACACCAGCAGCCCAAATATTCCACTTATCTTTTTCTTCATCTTTACCGCACCCATCCTTTCATACTATATACTCTATTTTGTTATCGTAAATGTTTCCGATTGATTTTTTCCATAATAAGCTACTACTTTAAACGTAACTTTATTATTCCATTTTTTTATCGAACTTTTTGCAAGTAAAATATATGAATCCTTATTACTTTTTCGTCCGCTGACATATTTATCAAGTCTTTTATTAATTGCTTTACTGCCGCCTTTTTCCATTCGGATTTTTACCTTAGTTGCCCCCTTAATATTATATTTAAAGATATACTTATATCCCTTAATTCCATCCATTGTAACTTTCTTCTTTATTACTTTTATTTTTGGCGCCGGAATTTTAATCTTTATTTTTACCGTGTATGATTTCCTGGCAATTACTATTTTTACAGGAAGCATTCATAAATAACATTTTACATCCGGATACCTTGCTTATAATCTTGGCTTTTTTTACCCAATTCTACCGTTACAGATTTTCGGGGGATGATTTCTGTTTTTGTATGTCCACATCCATTTGTACAAGTATAGGTAAATACGCCTTCTGATGTATCTGTCGATTTTTTAGTAACTTTTCCAACATCCCATTTATAGCTTTTGGCTGGTATTTTTTCTACGCAACTTATTACCTGTCCACAGTCCATGCACTTTGTATCCCCCGTATATCCTTCTTCTACACATGTCGCTTCTTTCTGATTTACGGTGATCGTATTAGTATGTCTGCACTCTGTTGAATACTTCCTTATATGATAATCTCCGCCAGTATTTCCGCTTTCTTTCATATCTTCCGCTCTCGCCGTTCCTCCGGACAGCACTGATACCAGCAGCATCACCAGCAACATCAGCCCCGGTATTTTTCTTATCTTTTTCCTCACCTTCATAGCACTTCTTTCTTCTATTCCCCATTCACATACCGCATACAATATTCCTGCATCTCTCCAGCATCTGCCACATCTCCCAGACCAGACGAGAATTTCTCAATCTTCCCTGTCTCATCACACACTAAGATACATTGATGGTATCCGTTCACCATATTGACAAACCCATCATAATTGGCATTGAATGATCCGAACTGGTTGAACATGGTCTTTAAGATGGGATAGGTAGTCTCATCGGGAGCTGTCTTTTTCTCCTGCCCCGTCTCACCGAGCATGACCCACAGAAGGCGCATGCAGGCTGTCTGCTGATTTTCCGTAGATTCCTTTGTGATGGCATAGCGCTCTGAAAATGTAACCAGCATCTTATCGTCATGGGTAATGACATATGTCTTATACCTGTTCAGCGGGTTAGCCCCTTTCTTTTCGGAATCCGCCGCTCCATTCATGGTCTTTCGGAAAGCTACTCCGGCGACTGTGTTGCTTCCGTAGATACCGGTATCCTGCTTTGAATTTACTTTATATTTTTTGGCATGAGCCGTCTTATTAAAGCTTTGAATTTCAGACAATGTCTTTAACATATTCTGGTTTGGATTTTCTTTTTGCTCATATATCCCCATCCAATCCGGGTTCTCAAGCACCGCCCCATAAGCTCTGGAACTTCCCCGGAATACTGCCAGTCCATTGTTCAGCTTTTTATCTGCTGTATAGTTTCCTGTATCTTCTGATACCAGATCCGTAAGTTCGACTGTTCCGTCTTCTGTAACAGGAGTATTCGAATCTTCAAGACAATTGTTCTTGTTATAATCAAACTGACAGGTATATAAAAGCTGCGTATCAATTCCTGTAGGCATCTCTTTCATTCCGCTAAAATGCTTTTCATACTCGGACATAAACACATACTCTTCCAGATTCAAAGATGCATATACATTGTCCTCCATAGAGACAAGATCATAATTCTCTATATCCGACACATGATCTGTCAGGAACATATTGGGCATCCTGATATTCTCATCCGCACTGGCCGTTTTTAAGTCATTTTCCATATCCGGATGCACTTCAACTTCTATCTCGACTTTTTCATTTTCCGCCTGCATAATACGGACCTTTTCATCTTCTGACACAGAATTTCCTTTTCGGAATCCGTCTGTTTTTAATTCATCGATCTGTTTTTTCTGATCTTCATTCTCTACCCAGACCGTAATCGTATCTTCCTTTACACTTGTATCAAATATCCGATTCTCCGGCTTTAATACAGTAGAATACAATCCGAAGCCAATCCCTACGGCAAGCGCCAGCGTCACAGACAGGCTGATGATCCAGTTTCTTTTTCTCTTTTTCCTGCGCAGCTTTTCGCTTGGATACTCTGCCGCCCTCTTATTTAGCAGCGCCTCTTCAAACTGCTGGATTCCCTGAAAACGAAGCTCTGGACGCACAGCCAAAGCTTCCATTACCGCCCGGTCTGTATTGGCATTAATTTTGATTCCCAGTTCTATAGGGGATTTTAATTCATCCTTAAATTCCCGTTCTGTTGATTCGATCGGTTTCATGCCTGTCAGCATCTCGTACAGAATTGCGCCTACCGAATAGATATCTGTGTAGAATCCCTGTCTGCTCTTATCTCGGTACTGCTCGAGAGGCGAATATCCTACCTTGATAATTTTTTCCGCCGCCATGCCTTCTTTACTGTCATTGAGCTGGGCCGCTCCAAAGTCAAATATCTTTATCGTATTTTCGTCTTCAATAAAGATATTATCCGG
>ERZ778514.888-NODE-888-length-24729-cov-6.520507_pt1 | contig 24729 bp, 23 predicted proteins | sample MGYA00510344_ERZ778514 | MGnify/ENA primary metagenome ERZ778514 (study PRJEB29527, sample SAMN07138968) | mouse gut metagenome | material: feces | host: mouse | place: China:Nanjing | collected 2016-01-25 ...
AGTAAAGGAAGTAAGGAGTCTGTACTTTCCATGAAGAAGGAGAGAAATGTAATAAGTATTCAATGAAAATATACATCATATTAAATAAACATACATATTATATATCTGCATGTTATGTCTGCGCTGTGTCCCCTCCTTTTCCAAAGGAGGGGCAGGGGTGGTTTGTAATATACAAGGAAGATAAATCCGCAGAACTCATATTTCTTTAATGTCCTTAAAGACCTTAATGACCTTAGCCCCATCTAAAACCAAAAAATCAACAAAACAATAAAAAATACCGCTTGTTTTTGCGAGTTTAAAATAAAACTTGTATATTTGCATTCGGATTAAAACATATATGATGAAAATGAACAGTATATTATCTCAGGCATGGTGGTGGCGTAACTCAAGATTTAAAAAGTCGTGAGCCGGTAGCCGTGTATATACTGAATTAGGAATATGAAGGCCTGTCGTTCTTGCGACAGGTCTTTTTTTATTAATACGATAACAGGAGGGAATATTATGGAAATGAAGGATATCTTACACAGAATGTTAAGCCATGAGGAGTTTACACGTAAGGAGACGCACGACATCCTTGTGGGCATTACACGCAGCGAGTTTCCTGCAGAACAGATAACAGCACTGCTTACCGGGCTTCAGATGCGGGGCATAACGGTGGACGAGCTGCTGGGGCTTCGCGACGGAATACTGGAGACGGGCGTGCCTGTGGTGCTCGATTGCGACAGGTATACCGATATTGTCGGTACGGGCGGCGACGGGAAGAACACTTTCAATATATCCACCTGTGCATGTTTTGTCATGGCAGGCGCAGGATATAAGGTTGCAAAACACGGCAATTATGCCGCAACGTCGGCAAGCGGGGCTTCAAACGTCATAGAGGCTCACGGCGTGGCGTTTACTGCGGACCGTGACCGGCTGAACCGCTCCATGGATGGTTGTGGCGTGGTTTATCTCCATGCACCCCTCTTTGCGCGTGCCATGAAGTTTGTCGCTCCGGTGCGCCGTGCGCTGTGCTTCCCCACATGCTTCAACCTGCTTGGTCCGCTTGTCAACCCGTCGCGTCCCGGCTGCCAGTTGCTGGGCGTTGCAAATCTTGCCCAGATGCGTCTTTATGCCGGTGTTTACGGCAGGCTTGACATGGACTACGGCATAGTGAACAGCACCGACGGATATGATGAAGTGTCGCTTACAGGCAGCTTTAAGGTGGTGACTAACGGCGGCGAGCACATTTACAAGCCTTCTGACATAGGGATGCCGGTGGCAAGTCCTGAAAGCCTTGAAGGCGGAAAGACGGTGGAAGAGGCAAAGGAGATATTCGACAGCGTGCTCGAAAACCGTGCGCATCCGGCGCGGAGCAACGTTGTCATTGCCAATGCAGCCTTTGCCATGCAGGTGGCAGAAAGAGGCAATAAGGGCATTGAGGAGTGTATTGACATGGCGCGTGAGTCGCTCGACAGCGGGCGTGCCCTCACCGCATTCCGCCGGTTTGTGGAGCTGAACGCTATTTAAGGGGCAGTTAAGGTCTTTTAAGGTCATGACAATTATTAAAGTAATGCAGATATGGATATACTTGAAGAGATAATAGCATGGAAGCGGCGTGAGATAGGGATGTTCAAGGAAGCCGTTCCGTCAACCGTATTATATAATAAGGTGGAAGGATTGCAGGATGTTGCCGTGCCGTCGATGCGCGATGCCCTGATGACGTCTGACAGTGGGATAATAGCCGAGTTCAAACGCCGTTCGCCCTCAAAGGGGTGGATACGCGAGGACGGTGATGCAGCTGTGATACCGTCAGACTATCAGAAGAACGGCGCATCTGCGGTGAGCATACTTACGGATACGAAGTTTTTCGGCGGCAGCGACGGTTTTGTCAAGACCGCGAGACGGTCGGGATTGACGCTCCCCGTGCTCTACAAGAACTTTGTCGTAGATGAGTATCAGCTCTTTCAGGCGCGTGCCTGCGGCGCATCGGCGGTGTTGCTCATTGCCGCCGTGCTGTCAAGGGCAGACTGTTCTGCGCTGATGAGGACGGCTCATGAGATAGGCTTGGAGGTCCTTCTTGAGATACACGGCGTGGAAGAGCTGGAGTATCTTGACGATGAGCCGGACATGTGTGGCGTGAACAACCGCAACCTCGGCACGTTTGTCACGGATGTGCAGAACTCTTTTATGCTTGCCGGGAGGCTGCCGCGCGGCATGTGCCGTGTCAGTGAGAGCGGCATCGGCAGTGCCGGCACAGTATGTATGTTGCGTGAGGCAGGTTTCAATGGCTTTCTTATAGGCGAGAGTTTCATGAAAGAACCGTCACCAGGGGCAGCACTGCGCCGGTTTTTGATGTCTATGGCACAGGTTGCAGGAGACGGCAGCAAGATAGTTTATCAATAGAAAGATATATGACAAAAATAAAAAGGAGATGATGAAAATGAAGAATATCATGATAAAAGTTTGCGGCATGCGCGATGTGGAGAACATACGCGCCGTTGCGGCACTTGGAGTGGACATGATTGGTTTCGTGTTTTGGAAAGACAGTCCGCGGTATGTCAGTATGATGTCGTCGGAAGCCGGCATCATGCCCGACTATGCAGGCGACAACGTGCGCAGTGTTGGCAGCGGTATAAAGAAAGTGGGTGTCTTTGTTGACGACATGCCTCAGAATATCGTTACGCGGGTATATAACTACGGGCTGGACTATGTGCAATTGCATGGCAGTGAAAGTCCGGTGATGATAGAGAACCTGCGCCGTACGCTCGACCCGGACATACGCAAGGGTGTCAGGATAATAAAGGCGATAAGCGTGGAGACGGCGGAGGATGTCGGCAAATGGCGCGAGTATGACGGCGTGGCGGACATGCTTCTCTTCGATACCAAATGCACATGTGTGGGCGGCAGCGGAAACCGGTTCGACTGGAGCGTGCTGCAATCCTACGACGGAGGCATCCCCTTTATGCTCGGCGGCGGCATAGGACCGGACGACATACGGCGTGTGAAGGACTTCGAGCATCCCATGTTTGCCGGCATAGACCTCAACAGCAGGTTTGAGACGGAGCCGGGGATGAAGGATGTGGAGGCTCTGAGAGAATTTATCGGTGAGATTAGAGGATAAGGGGGCTTGGCTTATAGGCGAAAGGGAGCGATAATTCCATTATCATCCCATACTCCATTTTCTCCTTCCTCCTTAAAAACTTGAGTTCGATTAATATTACAAACCACCCCTGCCCCTCCTTTGAAAAAGGAGGGGACACGTATGCTTGATTCAATAAAAATATATATCATGTTCAATAAACATACATATTACATATATGCATACGATGTCTGTGCTGTGTCCCCTCCTTTTCCAAAGGAGGGGCAGGGGTGGTTTGTAATATTCATATGACTCACCTTAAAAAATATTAATACATAAAATGATGAACAAGATAAACGAACTGTTTGCAGGGCGCGGCGACCGCAAGCTGCTCTCAATATATTTCTGTGCCGGATGTCCGTCTGCCGACGGTACGGCAGACGTGATAAAGACCCTCGAACGCAGGGGCATAGACATGATAGAGGTGGGCATACCGTTCAGCGACCCGCTTGCCGACGGTCCCGTGATACAGGCTGCCGGAACGGTGGCTTTGCGCAACGGCATGACGCTGGAAAGACTCTTCGGTCAGCTGGAGGAGATAAAGGACGAAGTGTCCGTGCCGCTCGTTATGATGGGTTATCTCAATGTGATAATGCACTACGGCATAGAACGTTTCTTCCGGCGGTGCCGCGATACGGGTGTGTCCGGGGCGATTATCCCCGACCTGCCCTTTGCCGACTATCTTGCCGATGTGAAGCCGATAGCCGACAGATATGGCATACGCGTGATAATGATGATTACGCCGGAGACGTCGGAAGAGCGTGTGCGCTTTATCGACAGTCATACGGACGGGTTCATATACATGGTGTCGTCGGCTGGAATAACGGGAGCACAGGGCAGCTTCGACGAGGCAAAGCAGCAGTACTTCCGGCGCATAGACGCCATGAACCTTCGCAATCCGCGCATGATAGGTTTCGGCATATCCAACCGTCAGACGTTAGAGAGTGCGCATGCCAATGCCGCCGGGGCGATAATAGGGAGCAAGTTTGTTACGCTTCTCAATGAGACGGGAAATGCGGAGGATGCCGTGGACAGACTTTATGAGGAGTTGAGGAGGAAGGAGTAAAGTAGTAAGGAGTAAGTAGTAAAGGAGTAAGTGGTTAAGTTATATGTCTTATTATTTGTACATTGTTGTTTGGGAATGGAGTATTGTCTTAACTCCTTACTCCATTACTCCTTACTCCTTTTACTCCTTACTCCTCAACTCCTTCCTCCTAAAAAATAATTAACCAATGAAAGAAACATTTTTTGCAGACAAGAACGGCTTCTACGGAGAGTTCGGCGGAGCCTATATACCGGAGATATTGTACAAATGTGTGGAAGACCTTCGCCGCGCCTATCTCCCCATAATGGAGAGTGCGGAGTTTAAGGACGAATATCGTGCGCTTCTGCGCGACTATGTGGGACGCCCCTCACCGCTGTATCATGCGAGGAGGATGAGCGAGAAGTATGGGATAAAGCTCTATCTCAAGCGCGAGGACCTTAACCATACTGGTGCGCACAAGATAAACAACACCGTGGGGCAGATACTGCTGGCACGGCAGATGGGCAAGAGGCGCATCATTGCCGAGACCGGTGCGGGGCAGCATGGCGTTGCCACGGCTACGGTGTGTGCGCTGATGGGCATGGAGTGCGAGGTGTTTATGGGCAAGACCGATGTGGAGAGACAGCATACCAACGTGGAACGTATGCGCATGCTGGGCGCGAAGGTGCATCCCGTTACAACGGGAAACATGACGCTTAGCGATGCCTGTTCCGAGGCGATACGCGACTGGTGCTGTCATCCTTCGGACACGTTCTATATCGTAGGCTCGACAATGGGACCGCATCCTTATCCCGACATCGTGGCGCGCATGCAGAGCATAATATCCGAAGAGATAAAGTGGCAGTTGCAGGAGAAGGAGGGGCGTGACCGTCCCGACTGTCTCGTGGCGTGCATAGGCGGCGGCTCCAACGCTGCCGGTACGGTTTATCATTATGTAGATGACAGCCGTGTGCGCATAATACTTGCCGAGGCGGGTGGCAGCGGCATCGGTTCGGGACGCACGGCTGCGACGATACACTGTGGTGAGCCGGGCATACTGCACGGCAGCAGGATGCTCGTGATGCAGACGCCCGACGGACAGATAGAGGAGGCGTTCACCATATCGGCAGGGCTTGACTATCCCGGCGTGGGACCGATGCACTGCAACATGGCAGTGAAGGGACGTTGCGAGGTGTATGCCGTGAACGACGACGAGGCGGTGCGTGCCGGATATGAACTTACGCGCATGGAGGGCATTATACCGGCAATAGAGAGTGCACACGCCGTGGCGGCGCTCGGCAAGGCGGAGTTCAGCCGTGGTGATGTGGTGGTGCTCACTGTGAGCGGTCGCGGCGACAAGGATGTGGAGACGTATTTGGCAAACAAGGATATGGCAGGAGAGTATGGGAAGTTCTAAGTTCGGATATACGGCAGAGGGCAGGACGGTGCTTGCCGACCTGTATACGCCGGTGGGAGTGTATATGAGCATGAGGGATGTGTGTCCTCAGAGTGTGTTAATGGAATGTTCGGACTATCACGGTGCTGACAACAGCCGTTCGTTTATCGGCATAAATCCCGTGGCAAGTATTGCCGTGGGGCACGGTGAGGCTGTCATGTCGTATCCCGACGGCACGTCGTTGCGCCGCACGATAGGAGAATGCAGGTGCGAGGATGTCCTGCGTGAGTTTATCGACAGCTTTGATGTGAGGGGAGAGCATGCCCGGTACTGCGGCTTGTACGGGTATACATCGTTCAACGCCGTGAGATATTTTGAGGGAATAGATGTGAGGGACGAGACGGCGGAGCATGACGATGCTCCTGACATATTATATATGATGTTCCGCGATGTGATAGTCTTCGACCACTTCAACAACCGTATGACAGTGGTGACACTCGTTGCCGACGGTGAGACATCGGGCAGCGGTGTCGCCGTTATAGACGGTATGTTGAAGAGGATGAAAGGCGGCAGCGGGCGTGACTATGGTTTTCGTGCCGTTGGCGCGACGACATCAACGCTCACTGACGAGGAACACAAGGCGAACATACGCCGCGGGATAAGCCACTGCCTGCGCGGCGACGTGTTTCAGATTGTGCTGTCCCGGCGTTTCGTGCAGAGATACGAGGGCGATGATTTCCGCTTGTACCGCGTGCTGTGCAGCGTTAATCCCTCGCCCTACCTGTTCTATTTCGACTTCGGCGGCTTCCGCATATTCGGCAGCAGTCCTGAGACCCACTGCCGCATAGAAGGCGGCAGGGTATACATAGACCCCATTGCCGGCACGACGCGCCGCACGGGCGATGCGGCGCGAGACAGGGAGGGAGCCGAGTTCTTGCGCAACGACCCGAAGGAGAATGCGGAGCATGTGATGCTGGTGGACCTTGCACGCAATGACCTGAGCCGCAACTGCCACGGTGTGAAGGTGGATTTTTACAAGGACTTGCAGTATTACAGTCATGTCATACATCTTGTGAGCCGTGTGAGCGGAGAGCTTGACGAGGATGCCGACCCGCTGAAGGCGTTTGTCGACACCTTCCCCGCTGGTACGCTGAGCGGTGCGCCCAAGGTAAGGGCAATGCAGCTCATCAGCGAATACGAGCCGCACAGCCGCGGCGCATACGGCGGGTGTATAGGGTGTATAGGTTTTGACGGCAGCCTGAACCAGGCGATAACGATACGCACATTTGTCAGCCGTGGCGGTGAACTATGGTTTCAGGCGGGCGGCGGCATCGTGGCAAAGAGCGATGAGGAGTACGAACTGCAGGAGGTTAACAACAAATTGGGTGCCCTGCGCCGTGCCATAGAGCTTGCAGAAAAGCTTTGACAGACAGTTTCTTACACATAAATTATTAATTATCAATTGTAAATTATAAATTACAATGAACGTTGTCATAATAGATAATTACGACAGTTTTACGTACAACCTGCGTCATCTTCTCCGCGAGGCGGGTGCCGATGTCACGGTTGTGCGTAACGACCGCTTCAGGCTTGACGGGCTTTCGCGGTTTGACAAGATAATACTTAGTCCCGGACCGGGCATCCCGTCAGAGGCGGGTCTGCTTATGGACGTGATACGCCGCTATGCGGGAGTTAAGCCTATCTTGGGAGTGTGCCTTGGTCATCAGGCGATAGGCGAGGTGTTTGGCGGCAGGCTTGTCAACATCAGCGACGTGTGCCACGGTGTGGTGACACCATGTAGTGTGGTTGCTAAAGACCCTATGTTTGCCGGTTGTGGTGATACGTTCGAGGTTGGACGCTATCACAGCTGGGTGGTTGACAGGGATAGTCTTCCTGCGTGTCTTGAGGTGACGGCGGTGAGTGATGACGGGCTGGTTATGGCTCTGAGGCACCGCATGTTCGATATTCGCGGCATACAGTTTCATCCCGAGAGTGTGATGACACCCTTGGGAAGGCGTATGCTCGAAAACTGGCTTGCGATGTGATAAATGCCGCAATGCTCTTGTTTCTCGGGAAAAATACCTATTTTTGCAGCTGGTATAATGAGTTATTTATGGAAAAGGCAGACAACGACAACAAGTTTTTTAAGGACGGCGACGGCGGCACGGAGCATGACTGTGGCGTCGATGCCGTGTCGTGGCATGCTGTCAAGCTGTTTGCCGTTAGGCAGAAGGACGTGGCTGACTATTTTTCCGACTGCGGTCTCGAGTCGTTTATTCCCATGTGCCGCCACGACTTTGTCGACGGCGAGGGGCGGAGACGTCACGACATACGTCCGGTCGTCACTAATCTGATATTCGTGAAAGCCGCATTCGGTGTCCGTCGCATGCTTGCGATATATTCCGGATATCCCCGCCGGCTGTTTGTAATGCGCAAGAGCAAGGACAATCCGGAACTTTATAACATACCGGACAGACAGATGCGCGAGTTCATACTGATGTGCAATCCGGAGCTTGGGATGAAGCGCTATCTTACCGAGAGCGAGGCACGGATGAAGAGCGGGCAGCGCGTGGTTGTCGACTACGGACCGTTGAAAGGGCTTTCAGGACGCCTTGTACGGCAGAGCCGCAAGTACTTCCTGCTGAAAGATGTTCCCGGCATGGCGGTGATGATAAAGGTTTCACGATGGTGCTGCCGCCCTGTTGAAGAGTAATATCAGCAAAAGCCCGCTCTATGCAAACTTGCAGGAGCGGGCTTTTTATGAATATAAGCAGACGATGTCAGAACTCGCTCGTAAAGTGGAAACGTATGTTCTTGAAGTCCTGCTGTGCCATTTGCAGCACATATCCCGAGTCGGCAAGGAACACATCGCGCCCGTCCTTGTCTTTTGCCATGTACTGGTACTTGCGTTTCTTGAACGCTTCAAGCTCGGCTGGGTCGTCTGCCTCAACCCAGCATGCCTTGTGCAGGTGTACCGGTTCCCAACGGCAGCGGGCGTTGTACTCGTTTTCGAGACGGTATTGTATCACCTCGAATTGCAATTGCCCTACGGTTCCTATTATCTTGCGTCCGTTGAACTGGTTGACGAACATCTGTGCCACACCCTCATCCATGAGCTGGTCTATGCCCTTGCTGAGCTGCTTGCTCTTCATCGGGTCGTCGTTTTCGATATACTTGAACATCTCGGGAGAGAATGACGGAAGTCCGCGGAAGTGGAGCTTCTCGCCCTCGGTGAGCGTGTCACCTATCTTGAACACGCCGTTGTCGGGCAGTCCCACTATGTCGCCGGGATAAGCCTCGTCTATGGTGCTTTTGCGCTGCGCCATGAACTGTGTCGGCGATGAGAAGCGTACGGTCTTGCCCTGACGCACGAGCAGGTAGGGCTGATTGCGCACGAACCTGCCGCTGCATACCTTGCAAAAGGCTATGCACGAGCGGTGGTTGGGGTCGATGTTTGCCGTAATCTTAAAGATGAAGCCTGTGAACTTGGGTTCTTCGGGACTTACCGTGCGCTCTTCTGCCATGGTGGGACGGGGCGACGGAGCTATCTCTACGAAGCAGTTGAGCAGCTCCTGTACGCCGAAGTTGTTCAGCGCGCTGCCGAAGAAAACGGGTGCAACTTCTGCCTGCCTGTATGCGTCGACGTCGAAGGCGGGATATACTCCGTCTACCAGTTCGAGATCATCGCGCAGCTTGGCTGCGTCGGTTTCTCCCACGCGTGCATCCAGTTCGGCTGACATTATGTCTACTTCAACCTTCTCCGTTACGCGTTGCTTGTCTGGGGTAAACAGGTCGAGCTTGTTCTCGTATATGTTATAGACGCCCTTGAACTTTGCGCCTTGGTTGATAGGCCACGACAGCGGGCGCACCTTTATCTCCAGTTCCTGTTCCAGCTCGTCGAGAATGTCGAAGGGATCGCGTCCCTCTCGGTCCATCTTATTTATGAATATTATCACGGGTGTGTTGCGCATACGGCATACGTTCATCAGTTTGCGCGTCTGTGCCTCAACACCCTTTGCGCTGTCCACCACGATTATCGCCGAGTCCACCGCCGTCAGCGTGCGGTATGTATCTTCGGCAAAGTCCTGGTGACCCGGCGTGTCGAGGATGTTTACCTTGTATCCTTCGTAGTCGAACTCCATGACAGATGTCGATACCGATATTCCGCGCTGCTTCTCTATGTCCATCCAGTCGGACGTTGCCGTCTTTCGTATCTTGTTGCTCTTTACGGCACCTGCCACCTGTATCTGTCCGCCGAAGAGAAGAAACTTCTCGGTGAGCGTTGTCTTTCCGGCATCTGGGTGAGATATTATGGCGAAGGTCCGCCTTCTTTCTATTTCGTTGTTCATAAGAATGATGTTTGTCTCCCTTTACTTCCTTACTCCTTACTCCATTTATTCCTTAAAGACCTTAAGTCCTTAAAGTCTTTAAGGTCACTAATGTCATTCAACTCCTTACTCCATTAACTCCTTACTCTTGAACTCCTTATTCCTTTGCTCCTTCATTCAATATCTCCACGCATTCTTTCAGAGACTCCTCCCAATGGGGAATGTCGATGCCGTATGTTGTCTTTATCTTTGTCTTGTCAAGCACGCTGTATGCAGGTCTTTTGGCTGCCGTGGGATATTCGCTTGTATGCAGCGGCTTCACATTGCATCCGTCTATGCCTGCCATGCGGTGTATTGCCTTCGTGAAATCATACCAGCTGCATACCCCTTCGTTGGAGAAGTGGTATATGCCGGGGACAATGCCGTGGTTTACTGCCGACATTATAGCCAAGGCAAGGTCGCGTGCGTAGGTTGGCGTACCTATCTGGTCGAAAATCACGCCGAGGTTTTCCCTCTCCCTGCCGAGACGCATCATTGTCTTTACAAAGTTGTTGCCGAATGTAGAGTAAAGCCATGCCGTGCGTATTATCATTGTTCTGCTGCATGCGCCAGTTGCCCTTTGCTCTCCGGCAAGCTTGGTCTCGCCGTATACACTGTCAGGACATGTGGGCAGGTCTTCGGTGTAGGGCGTGTGAGCCGTCCCGTCGAAAACATAGTCGGTGGATATCTGTATGAGCCAGCCTCCTCGGCGTTCTATCGCTGTGGCAAGATATTCCGGTGCATCCGAGTTTATCCTGCGGCACAGTTCCGTGTTGCTTTCCGCCTTGTCCACTGCCGTGTATGCTGCGCAGTTTACAATGCCGTCGATGCCGTTGTCGTCTACAAATGCCCTTACGGCGTTGCTGTCGGTGATGTCGAGCGATGCCACGTCGGTGTTGAAATAGTTATGCTGAGGATTAACCTTCTCAAGCAGCTGCATTTCGTTTCCCAGCTGTCCGTTGCATCCTGTTATGAGTATATTCATTGCTGTGATGTTTTGTTGCATGATGCACGGCACGGTGCGCCGCACATCCTCTGTTGTAAGTTTCCGGTTATAAGTTGTCTGTTTATGAGTGCATCCGCTGCCCTAAAACTCCAGCGGTTCCTCCTTGTCCTTCATGTAATAGTCGGACAGCATGCCTACGAACGTCGTTATCTCCTTTATCGCGTGCATGGTGTCGGGGCTTATCTCCTTTTTCTGCAGGCGAAGCATCATCACTCCGTAGAGGGCATTGAAACATGTCTCCACCTCGTTCTCGTCTTTCCTGCCACTGCGGTTGCGAAGCTCGACGATAAACGGCAACACCTTATAATACTCGCCCGTGTAGAACGGGTACTTGCTGCTCTGCTGCAGACTGGCGTTAAGCTCGCACAGCTGCTGCATCACGAGCTTGTTTATCTGCAGGTGACCGCTCTCGCGGCAGCCCTCTCCGTTCATCATGCGAACAAGATTGCCGTACCAGTCGGTCATCTCTTCTTTCTGTTCCTCGTCATAGCCGAACTTGTCTATGTATTCCTTCCTTATCCTTGCCAGCGAGCATCCGTATGCTCGGATGATGTCTTCCACCTGCCACATGTACAGCAGGTACTCGGCAATGTTTTTCTTTCTGAGATCCTGAGATATGAACATTGTATTGATGATGTTACAGCGAGAATGTATATAGGTTGAACACCGTGCCAATAAGCACGATGAAAGATATGATGATGACAATGCTGCCGATAACCCTGTTGATGATTATTATGCCGCTGTTGTCGAATATCCCCCTTATCTTGTCCACGAGCCACGTCAGCCCGAACCACCACAGCATCGCACCGAGCACTATGCTGAGATATCCGGCGCACATCTCAAGCGGGTGGTTGGGCACCACGAATGCCAGCTGTGCATAGCACGCCATGAAAAGAAAGATGATGAGCGGGTTTGAGAATGTGACGAAGAATGCCGTTATGCCGTTCTGCACGAGTGTTCCCCGCCCGTTGTTGCTTATATGTATCTTCTTTGTCGGATTGCTTCTGTAACAGTATATTCCGAATGCCATGAGCATGATGCTGCCGCTTATCTGGAGCATGAACTTGTTGTGCCCCTGATTTATGATGTCCATGATGAACGACATGCCGAGACCGGTGATGAGGGCGTAGAATATGTCGCTTACGCATGCCCCGATGCCTGTGACAAATCCATACCACCTGCCCTTGTTCAGCGTCCTCTGGATGCAGAGCACGCCTACCGGTCCCATAGGAGCTGATGCGATGATGCCGATAAGTATTCCCTTGAATATCAAATCTAAAATATCTATGTGGATAGGAAATGCCATAGTGGCTGCAAAGTTCCTGATTTTTTGCCGAATATACAAATTTTGACAGCAAAACTTTGAATACCGCAATTAATTTGATACCTTTGCCATTACATAGTACATAGTTATATACACCTATTAAATATTATATCAATGAATACATTATCAACAGTGAAGCCTTATGTCATAGCCCTCGACCTCGGAGGCACCAACTCCGTGTTCGGCATAGTTGACAGCAGGGGAGAGATAAAGGCGACTACTACGATAAAGACCCGCGGATATGCCACAGCCGACGGTTATGTCGATGCAGCGTGCGATGCTCTGCAGCTGATAATAGACCAGGTGGGAGGAATAGAGACGGTGAGGGCTATGGGCATAGGTGCACCCAATGCCAACTATTATAAGGGTACGGTGGAGATGACGCCGAACATTGCGTGGGCTCACGACAGTGTGGTGCCTCTTGCCGACATGTTCAGCCGCAGGCTTGGTGTGCCTGTGGCAATAACCAACGATGCCAATGCCGCGGCAATGGGCGAGATGACATACGGCGTGGCGCGTGGAATGAAGAACTTTATCATGCTGACACTCGGCACGGGCGTAGGCTCCGGCATTGTTATCAACGGGCAGTTGGTTTACGGCAGTGACGGCTTTGCCGGCGAGTTGGGGCACATGGTAGTACGCCGTAATGGCGGCCGTCCGTGCGGATGCGGGCGCAACGGTTGTCTTGAGACATACTGTTCGGCTACGGGTGTGGCGCGCACGGCACGGGAGTTTCTGCTCACAAGTGACGAGAGTTCGTTGCTTAGAGACATTAATCCTGATGACATCACGTCGCTCGACGTGTCGCTGGCAGCCGAAAAAGGAGATGCGCTTGCCGTGCGCGTATACGAGTTTACGGGTGAGTTGCTCGGAGAGGCATGTGCGGATATGACAGTATTCTCATCGCCTGAGGCTTTTGTTTTCTTCGGCGGGCTGACAAAGGCGGGCGACTTGCTCATGGAACCTATAAGGCGCAGCTATGAGAAGAACGTCATGCCGATGTTCAAGAAAAATCCTGCGCAGTTCCTCGTCAGCAGTCTCGGAGGTTCTTCCGCCGCCGTTCTCGGCGCAAGCGCGATAGGGTGGGACATTGGAGGATAGGAGTAAGGAGTAAGGAGAAAAAGGAGGAAAAAGGAGTAAGGAGAAAAGTAAGAAGAGACATTGAATACTATGTTTGACATAGTTCGGCTTAACGTCTTTCCTGCTTTTCTCCTTACTCCTTTTTCCTCCTTTTTCTCCTTACTCCTTTATTTCACCGGTATTTCTTCCAATGTCTTTGTCAGCAGCGTCCAGAATTTTGGCACCGACGGGTGGAATGCGCGTTCGTTGGGAGTGTGCGGAGAAAGCATCGTCGGACCGAACGAGCAGATGTCCAAACCGGGATATTTGGAGAGAATGATGCTGCACTCCAGTCCGGCGTGTACAACCTGTACGGTCGGCTCCTCGTTGAAAAGGTCCTTGTACAGTCCGCGCATAACCTTTATCAGCTCACTGTCGGTGTTCGGATCCCATCCTCCGTACTCTCCGCTTCTCTTTACTTCCATTCCAGCCATGCCGAAGCAGCTTTCGAGCGATGTTGCAATCTCGTCCTTTACCGTCTCGCTTGCACTTCTTGCCAAAATCTTTATTGCAGCCTTGCCGCCGGCAATGTCTATTATGGCGAGGTTTGACGATGTCTCCACGATGTTTGGGATTGACGGTATGTAACGCCAAACGCCGTTATGTGCGGCACAGATGGCGTTGACGAGGTTGTCCTGTATTTCCAGCGGCACCTCTGTCTCTGGCAGTTCCGTGTCTTCCACCGTTACGTATATCTCGTTTTCAATGCCTTTGTATTCGTTGTTGAAAGCCTCACGATAGTCGCCGGCAAGTTCGGCAATGTCGTCCTTGTTCTCTTTCGGCAGCGTGAGCACAGCCTCCGCCTCGAACGGTATGGCGTTGCGCATGTTGCCGCCGTGCCATGATGCAAGGCGTGCATCGTCTTCGGATATTGCCTCGCGCACGATACGTGCAAGCAGCTTGTTGGCGTTAGCCCTGCCTTCGCCTATCTCCAGACCCGAGTGTCCGCCTTTAAGACCTTTCACGGTTATCTTTACGGCAACGTCGTTCTTGTCGGTCTCAACTTCCTTATAGTCCAGCACGGCTGTTATGTCCACGCCTCCGGCACTTCCTATTATCATCTCTCCTTCCTGCTCCGTGTCGAGGTTCAGCAGTATTTCACCCGTAAGCTCGCCTGCGGGCAGTCCGTTTGCACCGTACATACCGGTCTCCTCGTCAGCTGTTATCAGTGCTTCTATCGGTCCGTGCCTGAGGTCCTTAGCCTCCATCACAGCCATTATAGCAGCCACACCCAGACCGTTGTCGGCACCGAGTGTCGTGCCCTTTGCCTTTACCCAGTCTCCGTCTATGTATGTCTGTATGGGGTCGGTCTCGAAGTTGTGCGTGCTTTCCTTCTCCTTCTGCGGCACCATGTCCATGTGTGCCTGAAGAATTACGGTCTTGCGGTTTTCCATTCCCGGCGTGGCAGGCTTGCGCATCACAATGTTTTCAGCCTCGTCCTTGAATGCTTCCACGCCGGCGCGCTTTGCAAAGTCTAACAGGAACTGCTGCACTCTCTCCAAATGTCCCGACGGACGCGGCACCTGTGTCAGTCCGTAAAAGTTTCTCCAGATACACTCCGGTTTAAGATTCATGATTTCGCTCATAGTATGTTTATTTTAGATTGATGAATATATTTCCCTTTATTGCTGTACATCCGGGAGCGTCTTCCGCCCTGCCGTCATGCGCCGTGTAAAGCCCAGAGCTGCCCAGCTGTACACGCCGAGCAGCACGACAAGCATTGTCTGCACCGTGTGGACGATGAGGACGAAGAACAGTGCGCTGTCCGAAGCCACGCCGTAGAGTATCAGCATCGTCTTCACGGCAAAGTGCCACGGTCCGGCACCGTTAGGCGTGGGCACTATCACGGCGATGCTGCCTACGATGAAAGTTGTAAGGGCGCATCCCGCTCCCAGTCCCTCCGTGAAGCCGAAGCAGAAGAACGTAAGATAATAATGCAGGAAATAGCTGCCCCATATAGCCAGGGTGAAAAACACAAACAGCGGCACGTTGCGCACGTTGCGCAGCGATGTCACTCCCTGCCATATCCCCCCGAGTGTGGCTTTCACCTTATTATATATGGCAAGTCTTTTCATTATTAGATGCAGCAGTATTGCCGCCGCTATCCCGCAGATAGCCGTCACGGCATAGCCCGTGCCGGAGAACTTGCCGGTAAGAGAGTCCATGCTCGTGCCCGTATGCTCGAAGAAAGTTGAAAATACGCCCATCTGCGTCAGCAGCGTCAACAACGTTATGCCCAGCATCAGCAGGGAGTCTATCGCCCTTTCGGTAACCACCGTGCCGAGGGCTTTCGGAAACGACACATTGTCATATCTCTTCAGAACCCCGCAGCGTGCAAACTCGCCCACGCGCGGTATAATCAGACTCGCCGCGTAAGAAAGCATTACGGCATGCACGCATGTGGACGTGCGTGCCCTTTCGCCCATCGGCTCGAGTGTCTGCCGCCATCTCCAGCCGCGGAACAGCTGTGCCAGTATGCCGAACGGAAACGACAGCAGCATCCATGTCCAGTTCATGCCGTGTGTAACGACGTGCCAGATGCGGCTGAAGTCAAAATCGCGGTACATCCAATACAATATCATGCCGCCCAAAACAAGCGGCAGCGCTATCTTCAGCGAACTGTTCAGAAGTTTCCTCTTATTCACTTTCAATGTTCTTTTTTCGCCTTTCCTGCATTATCAGTAAGGATATGACGGTTGAATGTAGAATGCAGGCAATCCTGCGTGCAGCTGTCCGGTAACAGTTGCTGTTAAATGCAAAGATACTGTAAAAAGGCGTAAGCACAAAACAAACAGCCCCTTTTTTACTCTGTGCCATTCGTTGCATAAATATACACATGACCTCCTGCCTTCGTAAAGCATACGTTTTGCATTACGGAAGCTATGCTTTTGCTGTCTTAAAGCATAGCTTTTGCACTCCGAAATGCCACCTTTTGCATTCTAAAAGGTATCATTCTGATTATCAATAATATACAGTAGTGTATATTATTACACTTCTGTATATGCTTTTGCATATATATAAACATGAGTTTGACGAATTTATCTTTCTTGTTATACTATAAGAGGGTGTTGCAGAACATGAAATCATCCCATTGTAGGGACATATTCTTGTATTTGTCCGCCATGCAGCCATTGAATATCAGGATGTTACAAACGGACAAATACAAGAATATGTCCCTACAAGCTTAAAGAATAGAGTTCTGCAACACCCTCTTGTAATATTCATACAGCTCACGTATATTACTTTCCTCATTCCTTCCTTTAAATAAAAATATTTTCACGGTAATCATTGAAATTTCAGATAGTTTTACGTATCTTTGCAGCAGATTCTCGTAGTCTGCAAAAATTCATGTAATGCAAGGCCTGTACTTGTAGGGCATGTACAGACATACAGCACACGCCGAGCCTGAAGCCATAAGCCGACGGAGGAAGCGGGCGGGTATGGAGAATCAGACATAGTTAAGGCGTTTACATGCGTCTTGTTGCTGACCCTTGGAAACTTCGCAACTTTCAAAAGAGTTTGTTGGTAACTTGGCAACGTAGATGTCCTCGGGATGTGTTTATAAGCGCATCCCCTTAGGAATATCCATATACCTTATTATATTATGATAAGTTTATGGTTGATGTTCCAAGATAAGGGGATTGCTATATTCATATCGGCGTGGGCTTTATGCGTTGTCCGTTCTACAGACTCGGGCAATGCGAAGGCCTCTAAGGGTGGAACGGCAACGGACGGTTCACGCTTTTTTATGTCCGCAAAACAGCATTCTTCTTAGAATGCCCGTATCAATCAAGTAAGCCTATAGGGATGCAAGACCGCTCTGTACTCTCTTCCATAACGTCTGCAGATGTAACGGACGGCGGCGGAGCCGTGGAGCGTAATGCTGGAACATGGCACGTTGCCCGCGTATGTTGCAATGCAGAGCGCACCGTATGCCGGCGCCTTGTTGAGGCTGGAATAGAAGCATACGTACCCGTTATCAAGAAACGCAGCCGTCGTCGCGACCGTATAACTTTCATTGACAGCATACTCATTTCCATGTACGTGTTTTTCCGTTGTGGCGATGACCGCATAAAAAGCATATACCGTTTTCCCGGCATTGTTGATATACTTCGTTGTGCAGGTACCACGAACTATGCAGTTATTCCCGACACACAGATAGACAGTCTGAAAATCCTCTGTGCCAATGCTGTCGAGAGTCTTGTCTTCAAGCCCGGACAAATCCGTCCCGGTACCCGCATCGTAATCAGTCATGGCAGACTTAAAGGTGTTACAGGGGAGATACTATCTACAGATGCTTCGTGCACATCGCTTTGTGTCCGCATCGACTTGCTTGGATGCGCGGTTGTCAATGTGCCGGTGGAATGGTGCGTTGGGGATATGTGATGGATATGCTTTATTTTAATTTTCGATAAGGTGAGGTTGTATATGCTTAATTCTCTATATGAGAAATATCATTTGAAAAATAAAAACAATAATTAATATTCTTATAGAATCTAATTTATTTTATTCATCAAATAAAAGGAAAGTATTCCACACTTAATGAAATATATAGATTTAGATGATTGTTTGGTAATGGCAATGACCCAGAGTGAAATTTGGATATGTGGAATAGTCAAATCTCGATGGATTGGCTCAGGTTTAAGTGGTATTTTTCATGATGAGTAAAGTGAGCAGACAAAGAAAAATTAGGATAAATATATTCTTTGATGTTATTTAATTTTTAGTTTTCAAGTATGAACGTGATAAAAACCGCCATTGATGGCGTAGTGATAATAGAACCGCGTGTGTTCAGGGATGAGCGCGGCTATTTCTTTGAGAGTTTTTCCCAACGTGAGTTTGACGAAAAGGTCCGCAGGATAAATTTCGTTCAGGACAATGAGAGCATGTCAAGCTATGGCGTGATGCGCGGTCTTCATTTCCAGCGCCCTCCTTTTACGCAGAGCAAACTTGTGCGTTGTGTCAGTGGTGCCGTGCTTGACGTGGCTGTGGATATCCGCAAGGGTTCCCCGACTTATGGCCGTCATGTCGCCGTAGAGCTGACGGAGGACAACCACCGTCAGTTCTTTGTCCCGCGTGGCTTCGCTCACGGTTTTGCAGTGTTGAGCGAAACAGCCGTCTTTCAGTATAAGTGCGATAATTTTTATGCGCCGGAAGCAGATGGCGGTATATCCATCAAGGATGATTCTTTGGGCATAGACTGGAAAATCCCAACGGAAAGTGCGCTGCTCTCGGATAAGGATACGAGACATGCGTTGCTCCGAGAATTCGATTCTCCTTTTGATATCAATGTTGATTTATATGCAGACACAAAATAGACAGTTATGAACATATTAGTTACCGGAGCCAACGGACAGCTTGGCAACGAGATACGCATCATCTCGAAGGATATGGCCGACCGCTTTGTCTTCACCGACGTAAGTCAGGTGGAGGGGCAGGAGACGGCGTTTCTCGACATCACCGACCTTGCGGCGGTGCGCGGGATGGTGAGCCGTGAGAAGATAGACGTGATTATCAACTGCGCCGCCTACACCAATGTCGACGCCGCCGAGACGAACGCCGCCCTTGCGGAGAAGCTGAACGCCGACGCCCCGAAGAACCTCGCGACGGCGATGGCCGAGGCCGGCGGGCTGCTCGTTCACGTCTCTACGGACTATGTTTTCGGCCGCGAACCTTACAACACGCCGTGCCGCGAGGACCAGAAGGGGACCCCGACGGGCGTCTACGGCCTGACGAAGCTCCACGGCGAGCAGAATATCATCGCGAGCGGCTGCCGTCATGTCATCATCCGCACGGCGTGGCTTTACAGTGAGTTCGGCCGCAATTTCTGCAAGACGATGCTCCATCTGACGGCGACGAAGCCCGAGCTCAACGTCGTTTTCGACCAGTGCGGCACGCCGACGTATGCCTACGACCTTGCCTGCGCCATCATGACGATTGTCGGGCGGTGGTCTCCTGACGACGACACGTTCCCCTACGGAGTCTATCATTACAGCAACGAGGGCGTATGTTCGTGGTATGACTTCACGAAGATGATAGCGGAGTATGCCGGACGGACGTCCTGCAACATCCGCCCCTGCCACAGCGACGAGTTCCCCTCGCCCGTGACGCGTCCGGCCTACAGCGTGCTCGACAAGACGAAGATAAAGGAGACGTTCGGCATCGGGATACCCTATTGGACGGAGTCGCTGCGCAGGTGCATCGAAAATATGAAATCATAATTTTAATAACCAACCTTTAATAATGTAGATACTGTTCCCTTTTTTTGCAACTTTTCGGGAATAAGTCTACATGTTAAAGGTTTTAAAGCTATAATAAACATGGAATTTAAGAGAAACATCGTAATCACAGGTGGTGCAGGTTTTATCGGTAGTCATGTAGTACGCCTGTTTGTGAATAAATACCCGGAATACCGTATCATCAACCTTGACAAGCTGACCTATGCCGGCAATCTGGCCAACCTGAAGGACATAGAGGACAAGCCTAACTATAAGTTCGTGAAGATGGACATCTGCGATTTCGACGCTTTCTACCGTCTGATGCAGGACGAGCGGGTCGACGGCATCATCCACTTGGCTGCCGAAAGTCACGTCGACCGTTCCATCAAGGACCCGTTCACCTTCGCCCGAACCAACGTGATGGGCACATTGGCGCTGCTTCAGGCCGCAAAGCTCTATTGGGAGTCGCTGCCGGAGAAGTATGAGGGCAAACGCTTCTATCACATATCAACAGATGAGGTGTATGGTGCATTGCAGATGACACATCCCGAGGGTGTAGAACCTCCGTTTACCACCAAGGCTTCGTCTTCGCAGCACCATGAGGCATATGGAGAAGAGTTCTTCTTGGAGACAACAAAGTACAATCCCCACTCTCCATATTCAGCATCCAAGGCAAGCAGTGACCACTTCGTGCGTGCGTTCCATGATACATATGGTATGCCAACTATCGTGACCAACTGCTCGAACAACTACGGGCCGTATCAGTTTCCGGAGAAGCTCATCCCGCTTTTCATCAACAACATCCGCCACCGCAAGCCGCTTCCCGTCTACGGCAAGGGCGAGAACGTCCGCGACTGGCTTTACGTCGAGGACCATGCCCGCGCCATCGACGTGATCTTCCACAACGGCAGGATTGCCGAGACATACAATATCGGCGGCTTCAACGAATGGAAGAACATCGACATCATCAAGGTTGTCATCAACACCGTCGACCGCCTTCTCGGCCGTCAGGAGGGCGAGGACATGGACCTCATCACCTACGTCACCGACCGTGCCGGCCACGACCTTCGCTACGCCATCGACTCTTCCAAGCTCCAGCGCGAACTCGGGTGGGAGCCCAGTCTGCAGTTCGAGGAGGGCATTGAGAAGACCGTCCGTTGGTATCTGGAACATCAGGAGTGGATGGACAATATCACGAGCGGCGAGTATGAGAAGTATTATGAGGAGATGTATAAGGTAAGATAAATTCATAAATACTTTATTTACCGAGTCCTATCCCTGAACAGAGTTGACGGATGGCGTAATCCAAAGATACCATAGTTCAGGGACAAGGTCAACTGTTCTGAAAAGGTCACACTCCATTGGAACCTGCAAGAATGAGAAAAAGTATTTCATTTGTGTTTTAGTAGACTGATAGAAGGCGAGACTGATTATGAAAAAAATACTCTTCAGTGCTGTCGCACAATAAATTCACTCAAACGAAAGTAAAACAAAATGCTCTATAGTTCTCTGCTTTCTGTTTATCAGTGGAAAGTAATTGAGTAATAATATGGAATAATTACATATGAAGATAAAAAGGAATCCGAATTTTGAATTATTGCGATTGCTGAGTATGTTTTTTATAATTGTAAACCATAACATTCTAAATATTTCAACTGAATGGCAAATACAACAAATTAAAGGCTTAAATTTTATCCTTACAGACATTTTATATCAAGCAGTATATGTCGCAGTGAATTGTTATATTCTTATTAGTGGATATTTCTTAGTTGGAAGCAATAAATACGACTTCAATTTTATCAAAGTTGTAAAATTATGGAGTGTTGTCTTTTTTTATTCGGTAATCATATATTTGATATGCTTATTCCCTCTGAAACTACTTACATTTAATGTGAAAGATGTGGTCCATGTTATATTGCCAATCCATTATGATTTATATTGGTTTATAACTCAATATATTGGACTATTTTTAATCTCTCCTTTTCTTATTAAATCTGCAAATAACCTTACCAAAGAAGATTATAAAAAATTTCTAATAATCTCATTTTTCATAGTTTCAATACTGCAATTACAAGGATTGAAAGGTGGTTTTTCTTTGTTGTGGTTTATATTCCTATTTATGTTTTCCGGGTATATACGTTTGTATGATCCACAACATCTAATTAAAAGTCATCCTTTTGCGACATATATTACTTTCACTTGTATATTGGGTTTAATAAGTATATTGTTAGGATATAGCTCGTCAAAACTGTCAATTGTAAGTTATTTAGGATTCTACAATGGACCATTTATCTTCATTTCTTCCGTTGCATTATTTTATGTGTTTAAAGAAATGAAGCCGTTAAATGAATCTAATAAAATAGTCAAGGTGATTTTGTATTTTGCTCCAACATGCTTTGGCATTTATTTAATTCATGAACATCCTTATCTGAAAGACTATTTATGGGATAATGTGCGTATTATGACAAGAAAACTTTCTTTATTTAATATATTGTTTATTCTGTGTTTCTCTTTTGGCTTATTTGTTATTTGTGCAGTAATTGAGAAGATTAGACTTTTCATGTTCAAAATTTCAGGTATTGACAATTGCATCACCATGATTTCAGACAAAACTATTTTGTTGTATTCTAATATCAGAAATATATGGCAGAGTCATTGAAACAGAAAACTATAATTGGAACACTTTGGAGTAGTGTGGATAGATTTGCAAGTGCTGGTATAAATTTTATATTGGGCTTAGTCTTAGCTCGTTTGCTTCTCCCCAAAGAATATGGATTGATTGCCATGATCTCCATATTTATGGCTATTTCACAATCGATTATAGATTCAGGTTTTTCAAATGCTCTAATTAGAAAAAAAAATCGTACAGAAGCAGATAATTCAACGACATTCTATTTTAATATTGTCGTGGGATTTATCATGTATGCAGTATTATTCGTTTTAGCACCATATATAGCGGAATTCTATTGTGAACCTATTCTTACAAGTATTATTAGAGTAATGGGAATATCTTTGTTCTTCAGCTCAATAAGCATTGTACAACAGGCATTACTGACAATTAAGATAGATTTTAAAACTCAGACAAAAATATCTCTTCTTAGTGTGATAATTTCTGGAATTATAGGAATTGTTATAGCATATACGGGATATGGAGTGTGGGCATTAGTTGCGCAGGCAGTTATCGCCTCTTTCATACGAACATTGTTTTTATGGTTCTTTGTAAAATGGAAACCTGTAACTGGCTTTTCAATGGAGTCTTTTCATTATCTGTTCGGATATGGTTCCAAATTATTGATTTCTGGGATAATGGAAACAATTTATAGAAATCTGTACGTTATAGTAATTGGTAAAGCATTTTCCGCCTTGCATCTTGGATTTTATTCAAGAGGAGAACAATTGAGCTATTTTCCAGCCAATAATATAACAGGAGTCATACAAAGGGTCACGTTTCCTGTGCTGAGTGAAATTCAGGATGATGAAGAACGACTTAAACGAAATTTTTTTAAAATTCTTCATGTCGTTGTATATATAACATTCCCTGTTATGATTTTACTGATAGTTACCTCATTGCCATTGGTAAAAATTGTACTTACAGAAAAATGGTTAGGCTGTGTACCTGTTATTCAGATTTTATCCATATCCTTTATGTGGTTTCCTGTTCATATTTTAAATCTTAATTTGTTACAAGTAAAAGGACGTTCTGATTTATATCTAAGGTTAGAGATTATTAAAAAAATAATAGGAGTAGCAACACTCGTTGTTACAATTCCGTTTGGCATTATAGCTATGTGTTGGGGACGTGTCGCTTATTGTTTTATTGAACTATTTATTAATTTATATTATCCCCATATTTTGTTTAGGATAGATATAAAGAAACAGTTACTGGGAATATTCTCAATATTCTTTAGTTTTAGTATGATTGGAGCAATAACATATTTTATCATGAATTTATTCTCATCGGATATTTGCCAGTTAGTTATAGGCATAGTCGTTTTTGTTTTCTTTTGGATTTGTTTGTCAATTACAAATAATGAGTTTAATATAAGAAATAGAATAATAATAAAACAGAGAAGACAATGAGAGTTCTTTGGTTCTCCGTAACACCTTCACTTTTTATACATCACGGTATAATGCATAATGCAGGAGGATGGATATCTTCTTTGCAAAAAATTATTATGGATGAATCTTCGGTTCAGTTGGGTGTAGCATTCCATTATAAAGACTGCGATTTTAAATATGAAAAAGAAAATGTTTCTTACTATCCTATTCCCAATCAAGGCTTTCTATCCTTTTTTAGAAAAAGAAGGCATTCAGAATATATTCTTCAATATTATTTAAAAATTATAGAAGACTTTAATCCAGACATTATCCAAATATTTGGTAGTGAGAATGACTTTGGATGTATCTGTAAGCATACGGATAGACCAGTTGTTATTCATATACAAGGAAGTATGCCTCCATATTGTAATGCATTATTTCCCATTGAAATGAATATATATGATTTCGTTTTTACAAGGGGATTGCCTATAAAAAGACGAATAATAGGTTTATGTTCAAAGAAGTCGTTCAAAAGAAGGGCGAAAATGGAAATAGATATTATAAAGAACTGCAATTACTTTATGGGACGAACAGATTGGGATAAAAGTTTAATTGAACTGTTTAATCCACAGGCAAAGTATTTCCATGTAGATGAAGCGTTAAGAGACAATTTCCTTACAACAAAGAAACGTTGGCAATGGCATGAAGGAAAAGCAACTATTATCAGTGTAATATCAAGTCCATGGTATAAGGGTGTAGATCTTGTATTAAAGACAGCTAAACTTTTAAAACAGTTTACTGATATAGACTTTGAATGGAATATATATGGTACACGTGACATTTTGTTCTTTGAGAACAAATACGGTATCAAGGCATCTGATGTGGGTGTTTATGTAAAAGGAATTGCTACAAAAGAAGAACTTGTAGAAGCATTATGTGACGCCTCTTGCTACGTACATCCCAGTTACATAGATAATAGTCCTAATAGTGTTTGCGAACCACAACTTTTAGGTGTTCCTGTTATTGCTACTAATGTTGGAGGAGTATCCTCAATTTTAGATAATCCTTAATTCCGCAACACTTTGATTTAACTTTATTTATAAGTTCCTGAGCAAC
>ERZ778514.904-NODE-904-length-24497-cov-9.610793_pt1 | contig 24497 bp, 20 predicted proteins | sample MGYA00510344_ERZ778514 | MGnify/ENA primary metagenome ERZ778514 (study PRJEB29527, sample SAMN07138968) | mouse gut metagenome | material: feces | host: mouse | place: China:Nanjing | collected 2016-01-25 ...
TCGAACCACGGCGACCCGTCGAGCGCCCTGCTGGAGGTGCTCGACCCGGAGCAGAACACCACCTTCCACGACAACTACATCGACATGGAGTACGACCTGTCGAAGGTCCTCTTCATCGCCACGGCCAACAACATAGCCAACATCGCCCCGGCGCTGCGCGACCGCATGGAGATGATCAACATCGCGGGCTACCTGACCGAGGAGAAGGTGCGCATCGCCCTGGATCACCTGCTGCCCAAGCAGCGCGAGGCCCACGGCATCCGCGAGGCGGAGATGCAGCTCTCGGCCGGGGCCGTCGAGCGCATCATCGGCTCCTACACGCGCGAGGCGGGCGTGCGCTCGCTCGACAAGCTGCTGGCCAAGCTCGCGCGTGCGCGTGCCAAGCAGATCGCCTTCGACGAGGGCTTCGCCGCAGAGATGACCGACGCCGAGATCGAGAAGATCCTCGGCATGCCCAAGTTCCTGCGCGAGGAGTACGAGGTGGGCGGCATGACGGGCGTCGTGACCGGCCTGGCCTGGACCGAGGTGGGGGGCGACATCCTCTACATCGAGTCGGTGCTGACGCCCGGCAAGGGCAAGCTGAGCCTGACGGGCAACCTGGGCGACGTGATGAAGGAGTCGGCGACGATCGCCCACGAGTGGGTGATGGCCCACTGCGAGGAGCTGGGGATCGACCCCAAGCTCTTCGAAACGCGCGACCTGAACATCCACGTGCCCGAGGGGGCGATCCCCAAGGACGGCCCCTCGGCCGGCATCACCATGGTCACCTCGATCGTCTCGACCTACACCGGGCGCAAGGTGCGCGAGCGCATCGCCATGACGGGCGAGACGACGCTGCGCGGCCGCGTGACCCCCGTGGGCGGCGTCAAGGAGAAGATCCTGGCGGCCAAGCGCGCCGGCATCCATACGATCATCCTCTCGGAGGAGAACCGCAAGGACATCGCCGAGATCAAACCCGAATACGTCGAGGGGCTCGCGTTCCACTACGTGCGCACCAACGACGAGGTGCTGGCCCTGGCCCTGGAGTAAAACGACAGCCATGAAAACCATCGCAATCATCCCCGCGCGCTACGCCTCGACGCGCTTCCCGGGAAAACCGCTGGCCCGGCTGGGCGGCAAGAGCGTCATCGAGCGCGTCTACGGGCAGGTGGCCGGCGTGCTCGACGAGGCCGTGGTCGCTACCGACGACCGGCGCATCCTCGAGGCCGTGGAGGCCTTCGGCGGGCGGGCCGTCATGACCTCGCCCGACCACCGCAGCGGCACAGACCGCTGCCGCGAGGCTTTCGACCGCATCTGCGCCGAGGGGCGCACTTTCGACGCGGTGGTCAACGTGCAGGGCGACGAGCCCTTCATCCGCGCCTCGCAGCTCGGGGCGCTCGTGCGCTGCTTCGACGACCCGTCCGTCGACATCGCCACGCTGGTCAAGCCCTTCACGCAGGCCGACGGCGCCGAGGCGCTCGAGAACCCCAACTCCCCGAAGGTGGTGCTCGACGCGCAGTCGCGGGCCCTCTGCTTCTCGCGCTCGGTCATCCCCTACCTGCGGGGCGTCGCACGCGAGGAGTGGCTCGCGCGCCACACCTTTTATAAGCACATCGGCATCTACGGCTTCCGCGCCGCGGCGCTGCGCGCCGTGACCGAGCTGCCCCAGTCGCCGCTCGAGCTGGCCGAGTCGCTCGAGCAGATGCGCTGGCTGGAGAACGGCTACCGCATAGGCGTGGGGATCACCGACGCCGAGACGGTGGGCATCGACACGCCCGAGGATCTGGAGCGGGCGGAGCGCTTCCTCAATTCACAATTCATGATTCACAATTCTCAATTATGAAGCTTATCGCAGGGCCGTGCGTCATCGAATCGGCCGAACTGCTCGACACGGTGGCCGAACGGCTGGTCGCCATCAACCGCCGGCTGGGCGTGGAGATCATCTTCAAGGCGTCGTTCGACAAGGCCAACCGCACGTCGCTCACGTCGTTCCGCGGGCCGGGCATCGACCGCGGGCTGCGGATGCTCGCCGACGTGAAGTCGAAGTGGGGGCTGCGGCTGCTCACCGACATCCACGAGGCGTGGCAGGCGGCGCCGGCGGCCGAGGTGGTCGACGTGCTGCAGATCCCGGCCTTCCTCTGCCGCCAGACCGACCTGCTCCTCGCCGCTGCTGCGACGGGCCGCACGGTCAACATCAAGAAGGCGCAGTTCCTCTCGGGCGCCGACATGCGGTTCCCCTACGAGAAGGCCCGCGAGGCGGGTGCCGGCGAGGTGTGGCTTACCGAGCGCGGCAACATCTACGGCTACAACAATCTGGTGGTCGACTTCCGCAACATCCCCGACATGCTGCGCATCGCCCCCACGGTGGTGATGGACTGCACCCACTCGGTGCAGCGTCCCGGCGCCGCGGGCGGCAAGACGGGCGGAAACCGCGAGTTCGTGCCGGCGATGGCGCGCGCGGCCAAGGCGTTCGGCGCCAACGGCTTCTTCTTCGAGGTGCACCCCGCGCCCGACGCGGCCCTGAGCGACGGCCCCAACATGCTGCCTCTGGACGAGCTGGAGAATCTCATCAAAACCCTGCTATAAAATGATGACCGACAACGAAAAGGCGCGGATCGTGGAGGTGGCGCGCCGCGCCGTGCACACCGAGATGCTGGCGTTGCAAGAGATGGAGCAGCGGCTGGGCGACGCCTTCGCCGAGGCCGTGGAGACGATCCTCGCCTGCACGGGCAAGTGCATCGTCACGGGCATGGGCAAGTCGGGCCTGGTGGGCCGCAAGATCGCCGCAACGCTCGCCTCGACCGGCACGCCGAGCTTCTTCCTCCACCCGGGCGAGGCCTTCCACGGCGACCTGGGCATGATCTCGAAGGAGGACGTGGTGCTGGCCCTCTCCTACTCGGGCGAGACCGACGAGATCCTGAAGATCGTACCCTTCATCCACGCCAACGGCAACCGTCTGATCTCGATGACGGGCAAGCCCGACTCGGCGCTGGCCCGCAACTCGGACGTGCACCTCGACGTGGGCGTCAGGGAGGAGGCCTGCATCCTCCACCTCGCGCCCACGAGCTCGACCACGGCGCAGATCGCCATGGGCGACGCGCTGGCCGTGTCGCTCATGCAGCAGCGCAACTTCACGAGCGTCGACTTCGCGCGCCTGCACCCGGGCGGCAGCCTGGGACGCCGCCTGCTGATGACCGTGGGCAACGTGATGCGCGACCACGACCTGCCCGTCGTGGCGCCCGACTGCCCCGCGGCGGAGATGATCCACGCCATATCGAAGGGCGGGCTGGGGCTGATCGTCGTCTGCGACGGCGACCGCATCGAGGGCATCGTCACCGACGGCGACATCCGTCGCACGATGGAGCGCCGCCGGGCCGAGTTCTTCAACATCCGCGCCCGCGACATCGCCACGCTCCATCCCAAGACCATCGCGGCCGACGAGAAGCTGATCGAGGCCGAGAAGATGATGACGCGCAACAAGATCACCTCGCTGCTCGTGACGGACGACGACGGGCGGCTGCAGGGGGTCGTTCAGATCTACGACATCAAGCTGTAGGGGGGGGCGGCAGCAGGGCGTGTGCCGAGACCTTCGTTTCGACACACGCCCTTTTCGGTCGCTTGCAGGGAGTGTTGCGCTCCCTGCGTCGGGTTGTCTCCCGAGGGGAATCAGTCGCCCTCCTCGAGCTGGAAGAGCGCCTCGACCGGGCGGTCGAAGCAGCGGGCGATCTTGAGCGCCAGCAGGGTCGAGGGGACGAACTTCCCCGCCTCGACGGCGTTGATCGTCTGGCGGCTCACGCCCACGGCGTCGGCCAGCTGCTGCTGGGTCATGCGCCGCTCGGCGCGCGCGACGCGGAGGCTATTCTTCATCGCCCGCCTCCTTTCTCATCCTCCGCAGCTGCCAGCGGTAGATCGCCGTGAAGAGCAGCGGCAGCGTGAAGAGGTTGTAGACCATCACGTCGATGAATGCGAATCCGTAGACCGCGAGCGCCGCGACGATGACGACGGCCGTGTGGACGTAGAGCGCCGTGAGCAGCGCATTGAGGCGGATGTGGGCGATCATCTCGTCCTCGACCCGCTCGCGCGAGCAGGTGACGAAGAGCGTTCCGAGCAGCAGGGAGATGATGATGAAGTTGTTGAGCCACGGTTCGATGCCGTTGCCGAGGCGCCGGATGTCCACCTCGCGTCCCAACCGGACGACGTATTCGATTTTGGCGGCCAGCCCGGATGTGTCGTGTCCGTTGAAAACGATGAAGCTCCCGAGCAGCAGGCTCGGGACGAGCAATGCCCATCCGATTTTCTGAAAACGGTGGGGCAGAAGCAGGATTTTTCCCATAAGGCGTTCGTTTTTGTCTGTTCGGCAGGCTGTCGGAGGTGCACACTGCTCCCGCCTGCTGTTGCAAATGTAAACTATAATTTACAAAATTGCAAGCAAACACGACAAAAATTACTCCCTCACGTAGTGGGGCAGCTCGTCGGGGAGCTCCATCGAGAACTCCACCAGGCCGCCGATCGCGCCCCCGTCGCGGCGCCAGACGGTCTGGTAGATCAGCTTGCGGGTGCCGCGCTTCTCGATGGTGTAGACGTTGCGGCCGCCCTCGGAGAGCAGGCGGCGGATGATCGACAGCGAGCGCTCGTTGTGGCAGGGCAGCAGCGAGCGGCCGCCGACGTCGCCGTTGACGGCCACCGACCGCTCGTTCTGGTAGATGACCACGCCTTCGGTGTCGCACGCCGTCAGGGCGCAGTCGAGCAGGTCGAACAATTCCATGAACCGATGAAAATTGAAAGTTGAAAATTGAAAGCAGTCGGAGCCGTGCCGTTCCGAACGGAATGAGGGGTCTGAAAGCTCTGGCCTCCGCCTACTGCTGGATCTTGACCAGCTGCTCGCGGTAGGCGTTGAGGATGCGCGACTTGGAGATGAAACCCAGGTAGCGGTTCTGCTTGTCGACCACGGGCAGCATCCACGTGTGCTTGTCCTCGAACTTGGGCAGGATGCTCTGGATCGACTCGTGCTCGAGGATGCGGTCGGGGGGCTGGATCATGTAGTGGGAGATGGGCCGGCCGTACTTCTCGCGCTTGAACATGTCCTCGCGCAGGTCGTCGAGCTGCACGACGCCCAGCAGGCGGCCGAAGTTGTCGATCACGGGGAAGATGTTACGGCGTGCCGACGAGATGATGTGCACCAGGTCGCCCAGGGTCATCCGTTCGCGGATGCGCACGAAGTCGGTCTCCATCAGCTCGTCGAGCTTCAGGAAGACGAAGACCGACTGGTCCTTGTCGTGCGTGAGCAGCTCGCCACGCTGCCGCAGCTGTTTGGTGTAGATCGAGTCGGGGTCGAGCCAGTAGCCCACGGCGAACGAGATGCAGGCCGTGATCATCAGCGGGATGAAGAGCCCGTAGCCGTTCGACAGCTCGGCGATGAGGAAGATCGAGGTGAGCGGCGCATTCATCACTCCGGCCATGACGCCCGCCATGCCCACGAGCGTGAACGAGACGACGGGCACCTGCCAGTCGAAGGCGAAGTTGCAGATCAGGGCCAGCGTGGCGCCCGTGAAGGCCCCCACGAAGAGCGACGGGGCGAACGTACCGCCCACGCCCCCCGCGGCGTTGGTCGAGGCCATGGCGATCACCTTGAAGAACATGGTGGCCACGACGAAGAGGATGACCACCCAGTCTATGTCGCGGAAGCGGTAGAAGAGCGAGTTGTCGAACAGCTCGTAGGCGCGGCCGTGCATGAGCGACGTGAAGCCCTCATAGCCCTCGCCGTAGAGGGGCGGGAAGACGAAGATAAGTACGCCGAGGACGACGCCTCCGGCGATCCATTTCTTGTATTGGCGGTCGAATCGCTTGAACCAGGCACCCACGCGGGCGTTCATCGAGGTGAAGTACCACGCCATCAGGCCGCACATGCCGCCCAGGAGGATATAGAGCGGGATCTGCCACAGGTGGAAGGCGTCCTCCGGCGCGAGCGTCACGGCCAGCACGGGATCGAAGCCGCGCAGCATGAAAGCCATGGTCGTGGCGGTGATCGAGGCGATCAGCAGCGGGATGACCGACCCGGCGGTGATGTCGAGCATGAGGATTTCGAGCACGAAGACCACGCCCGTGATCGGCGCCTTGAAGATCGCCGCCAGCGCCGCGCCCGCGCCGCAGCACAGCAGCAGGGTGGTGTACTTGTAGTTGAGGCGCGCCAGGCGGCCGACGTTCGAGCCGATGGCGGCGCCCGTCAGCACGATCGGCGCCTCGGGACCCACCGAGCCGCCGAAGCCGATGGTCGTGGCGCCGCCCACGATCGAGGTCCAGCAGTTGTGGCGCGCGATGCGCGAGTCGCGCCGCGACATGGCGTAGAGCACGCGCGTGACCCCTTCGGAGATGTTGTCGCGCACGACGTAGCGCACGAAGAGCGTCGCGAGGATGATGCCCACGGCCGGGTAGACCAGGAAGAGAAAGTGGGCGCTGTCGACCGGAAACCAGCGCGTGAGGCCCCCCTTGATCGTGTAGAGGAGTACCTCGAAGAGCCACGTGCCCAGGCCGGCGAGCACGCCGACCACGACGGCCAGCAGCATGAGCATCTGACTATTCGAAAGCCGCCGCGCGAGGCGGTAGAAGAGGGCGTAGAGCCGTTCGGCACGGAGGTTCATCTTCCTCGGAATTGAAAGTTGAAAATGGAGGGTTGAAAATTAACAACCGGGCCGGAGCGACGGGGCGGGTCCTATGTCCCCCTCCGTCGCCCGAAAGCTCCGTTTTTAATTCCTAATTATTCATTTTTAATTATCGATTGGCGTAAGCCTTGGCCTGCTGCTCGATCAGCTCCGTATCGTCGAAGTAGTTGATGCGCATGGCGCGGCGCACCTCGTCGAGCGTCGCCGCGGCGGTCGCGCGGGCTGCGGCCGAGCCCTCCTCGAGGATGCGGTAGACCTCCTCGATGCGCCCCTCGAACTCCTTGCGGCGGGCGCGGATCGGGTCGAGCGTCTCGTTGAGCACGGCGATGAGCAGCCGCTTGACCTTCACGTCGCCCAGACCGCCGCGGCGGTAGTGGGCCTTCAGCTCGTCGAGCGAGGCGTAGTCGGGCAGGTATTTGGCCATGTGCTCGGGGCGGCAGAAGGCGTCGAGGTAGGTGAAGACCGTGTTGCCCTCGACCTTGCCCGGGTCCTCCACACGCAGGTGGTCGGGGTCGGTGTACATGCCCATGACCTTCTTCTTCACCTCGTCGGCCGTGTCCGACAGATAGATGCAGTTGCCCAGCGACTTGGACATCTTGGCCTTGCCGTCGGTGCCCGGCAGGCGCATGCAGGCGGCGTTGTCGGGCAGCAGGATCTCGGGCTCGACCAGCGTGGGGCCGTAGACCGAGTTGAACTTGTGGACGATCTCGCGCGTCTGCTCGACCATCGGCTCCTGATCATCGCCCGCCGGCACGGTCGTCGCCTTGAAGGCGGTGATGTCCGACGCCTGGCTGATGGGGTAGGTGAAGAAGCCCACGGGGATGCCCGCGCGCTGCGCGGTGTCGCCCTCCACGGCGTTCTCCGAGAAGCCGCGCAGCTGGATCTCGGCCTTGACGGTCGGGTTGCGCTGGAGGCGCTGCACCGTCACCAGGTTCATATAGTAGAAGGCCAGCTCGCACAGCTCCGGCACCTGCGACTGGATGAAGAGCGTCGAGCGCGAGGGGTCGAGGCCCGCCGAGAGGTAGTCGAGCGCCACCTCGATGACGTTCTGCCGCACCTTCTCGGGGTTGTCGGCGTTGTCGGTGAGCGCCTGCGCGTCGGCGATCATGATGAAGATGCGGTCGAACTCGCCCGAGTTCTGCAACTCGACGCGGCGGCGCAGCGAGCCTACGTAGTGGCCCAGGTGGAGGCGGCCCGTGGGACGGTCGCCCGTGAGGATGATTTTCTTTGCCATGTTATCTTTTGTCGTTTTCGATTCGGAGGATTTGCAAAGATACGAAAAGTCGAGCGCAGAAGCAAACCGCAAGGTTTGTTTCTGCCGAGACTGAGTATCTTCGGCGAAGCCAAAGATACGATTAGCCGAATACAAAACCAAACTTGTCGGGGGTTTGTCGAGGCGGAGTATCTAAGAAATCCGTGCCTTGCCCGGGTGCCTGCGCGGCGCGCGTCAGCGGCGCGTGCAGAGCTTCACGCGCCAGAGCAGCCCCACGCTCACATAGCGCATGGGGCGGTCGAGGCCGTCGACGGTGCCGTTGGCGTCGGCGCAGAGGGCGTGCAGGCGCAGGTCGCGGCTGCCGCGCCGGGGGAAGAGCTCGACCCCGCCGCCGTAGAAGAAGCGGTCGGTGCCCGGGGCCACGCAGCGATCGGCGGCCGGCGCCTGGGAGGGCGCCTCTCCGTTGCGGTCGTAGCCGCACTTGAAGAGCAGCCGCACCCGCTCGTGGAGCGTGCAGCAGACGCGGCCGATGCAGGTGATGTCGCGCAGGCGGAGCAGGCGGCGCGGGAGGGCGCGCTCCATCAGGTCGAACTCCAGGCGCAGCGGCCCCCGCTCGAAGGCGGTGCCCAGCGAGAGGATGGCCAGGTGGCGCCCCCGCTCGTATTCGAGCAGGTTGGCCGACCAGAGGGTCGTGAAGCTGCCCATGCGCCCCGACCACATCAGATTGTAGGCGAACAGCCCGTCGCCCATGCGGCCGAAAGGGGAGTTGCACCACTGCGCCGTGAGGGTGTGGTCGCCCGAGGCGGAGGTGCGCGACGCCGAGAGGGCGAACTGGTAGCAGGCCAGGTGCTGCACGAAGACCGAGTAGAAGTAGTCGTCGACGGGCGTGCAGTCGACCTCGTAGCCGCCCATCGCAACGGGCTGCTTGCCCGCCGAGAGGGCCGTGCGCAGCGTCGGGCGCCAGGTGAGGTAGACCCAGTCGGTGGCGTTGAACAGATCGCCGTCCGCGTTGTCGAACTTGTTGAGCCGCTGGCGGAAGTGGTAGGTGACGGCCGGGCCGATGCTCCCTTCGAGACGGAGGTTGAGGTACTCGCCCCGCAGTCCCGTGAAGGGATCGCCGCCCTCGGGCGCCTCGTGCGTGAACGAGGTGCGCACCTCGAGCGAGAGGTCGGGCCGCTCGAGGCGCGCGTGGGGCGCTCCGTCGGAGTCCGGGTCGGGTCGGTCGTCGGGTGCGGCGGCCGCGAGGGGCAGCGCCGGGCAGAGCAGCAGGGCGAGCAGCAGTCGTTTCATCGGTCGGTGGGTTCGGAGCGCGCGTCGCGATTCCGAAGCGTAAATCGGGGTTTCGTTTCGAAAGTGGAAGCGAAATTAGGTCGAATAATTCAAAATCGAAAGTCGTGGGACGGGAAGTTGGCGGATGATAGAATAATTTTATATTTTTGCATCAAACGATATGCGCACATGACGATCATCCAGCTCGAATACCTGTTGGCGGTGGCCAACTGCGGCAGCTTCTCGCAGGCGGCCGAACACTGTTTCGTGACGCAGCCCTCGCTGAGCATGCAGGTCAAGGCTCTGGAGGAGGAGCTGGGCGTGGTGCTGCTCGACCGCTCGAAGAAGCCCGTGATCCCCACCGAGGCGGGCGAGGTGGTGCTCGACCGGGCGCGCGAGGCGCTCCGGGCCTACAACAACATCCGCGAGGCGGTGGCCGAACTCAAGGGCGAGACGGCGGGCCGTCTGCGTCTGGGCGTCATCCCCACCATCGCCCCCTACCTGCTCCACCGCTTCATCCCGGCCTTCGTGCAGGGCTATCCCAAGGTGGAGCTGGAGGTCTCGGAGATGAAGACCGCCGAGATCGTCGAGGCGCTCAAGCGCGACCGCATCGACGCGGCGCTGGTGGCCAGCGGCACCTGCGGCGAGGGGATTCTGGAGCAGGAGCTCTTCAACGATCGCTTCTACGCCTATGTCTCGCCCGAGAATCCGCTCTACGAGCGCCACAACGTGCGCATAGAGGATATAGACCTGAAGGATCTGGTGATCCTGAGCCCCGGCAACTGCATGCGCGACCAGATCATCGAGCTCTGCCAGGCCAAGCGCGAGATGCCGTCGCACTACACCTTCGAGTCGGGGTCGCTCGAGACGCTCATGCGCATCGTCGACTGCACGGCCTCGCTGACCATTGTGCCCGAGATGGCCGTCGACTGCCTGCCGGCCGAGCGGCGCGACCGCCTCAAGCCCCTGGCCAAGGGGGCCATGTCGCGCAAGATCGCCGTGGCCGTGCGCCGCACCTACGTCAAGAGCTCGATCATCCGCGCCCTGACCGCCACGATCCTCCGCGAGACGGGGCACGAGGAGGAGAAGTAAAAAGTGAGAAGTGAAAAGTAATAAGTGAGAAGTTGAAAGTTGAAAATGAAGGAGGGTGGGGTGCGCCGGAAATGACGGCCGAAGGCCGGCGGGCCGCAGCCTCCGGCGGCGGAGGCCCGCAACTCGCCCGAGGCTCGTGGCGGCACTCCGCAGGCTGCGGCCTGCCGGAGAGGTAAAAAGTGAGAAGTGGGTGGCGTTTTCGGCCCGTAGCCAGCTGAGGGGCGATCAAGGCACAGCCGACAGAGCAGCCCTCCGCCGGGGGTGGCTGCGGGCTGCCGGCTCTGCGAGCCGCCTTTTCGCCCGCAAGTTCCCTTTGCCGGCTGGGGCGGTCGCGCCGGAGGCGCGAGCCGCAAAGGGACGAAGCCAGAGGATTCGATAGCTCCCTCCGAATCGCGCAGCGTCGGCTGCGCGGGCCGCAGCCTCCGGGGCGGAGGCCCGCAACTCGCCAGAGCCCCCCCCCTCCGCAGGCCGCGGCCCGTCGCCCGTCCGCCCTCCCGTTTTCGGTTTTTCTCTCCCCGTTTTGCATTTTCCGCCCGTTCGGCGCGAGGTTTGCAGTCCTCATTTTTGCGTGCGGATTTTTGATTGTCGATTCTATTTTGTACCTTTGCAAGGTTATAGATACGCAGAAAAAAAGAGTATGGATAAATTGATAGAGACGATCGTCGAGGCGATCGAGGAGAAAAAGGGGCGGAACATCGTATCGCTCGACCTGAGGGGCTTCGACGGAGCGATCAGCTCCCACTTCGTGGTGTGCAACGCCGATTCGACCACGCAGGTGGCCGCCATCGCCGCCGGCATCGAGGAGCGGGTGCTCGAGCGGCTGGGCGAGAAGGTGTGGCGCATCGAGGGGCAGCAGAATGCCGTGTGGATCGCCATGGACTATGTCGACGTGGTGGTGCACATCTTCCAGACCGAGCTGCGCGACTTCTACCGCCTGGAGGAGCTGTGGGCCGACGCGCCGGCGAAACATTACGAATACGAGGCGTAGGGTATGGCAACGCAGAACCGCAACGGCAACAGAATGAACGTCAACGTGCCCCGTCCTACCTATTGGATATACGGCATGATCGCCGCCCTGATCCTCGGCTGGTGGATCTTCGGCGAGCGGACCGACGCCCCCGTCACGGGCGACTGGACCGTCGTCGAGCGGATGGTCGAGGCGGGCGACGTGGAGAAGATTCAGGTCATCAACCGCACCGAGGCGCAGGTCTATCTGCGCCGCGAGGCCGTGGAGCGCTACCGCCGCGACACGGTCGACAAGCGTCTTGCGCACCTGCCGGAGCGGGGCGTGCAGATGACCTTCACCATCGGTTCGGTCGACGCCCTGCGCGAGGACCTGCGGGCCGCCGAGCAGCGCTCGGGCCACGCCGTGCCCGTCGTCTACGAGAACCGCGCCAACGACTGGACCAACGTGCTGGTGAGCTTCCTGCCGTGGCTGGTCATCATCGGCGTCTGGTTCTTCCTCATGCGCTCCATGTCGCGCGGCGGCGGTGCGGGCGGCGGAGGCGGCATCATGAACGTGGGCAAGGCCCGCGCGCAGGTCTTCGACAAGGACAACGCCCGGCGCGTGACCTTCAAGGACGTGGCCGGACTGGAGGAGGCCAAGGTCGAGATCATGGAGATCGTCGACTTCCTCAAAAAAGCCGACAAATACAAGGAGCTTGGGGCCAAGATCCCCAAGGGGGCGCTGCTGGTGGGCCCTCCGGGTACGGGCAAGACGCTGCTGGCCAAGGCCGTGGCGGGCGAGGCCAACGTGCCGTTCCTCTCGATCTCGGGCTCCGATTTCGTGGAGATGTTCGTGGGCGTGGGCGCCTCGCGCGTGCGTGACCTCTTCGAGCAGGCCAAGCAGAAGGCCCCCTGCATCGTCTTCATCGACGAGATCGACGCCATCGGCCGCGCGCGCGGCAAGAACGCCGGATTCTCGGGTAACGACGAGCGCGAAAACACGCTCAACCAGCTGCTCACGGAGATGGACGGCTTCCAGACCAACACGGGCGTGATCGTGCTGGCGGCCACCAACCGCGCCGACATCCTCGACAAGGCCCTCATGCGTGCCGGCCGCTTCGACCGGCAGATCGAGGTGGGGCTGCCCGACGTGAAGGAGCGCGAGGAGATCTTCGAAGTGCACCTGCGCACGCTGAAGCTCGATCCGGCGCTCGACCGCTCGTTCCTGGCGCGCCAGACCCCCGGGTTCTCGGGCGCCGACATCGCCAACGTCTGCAACGAGGCGGCCCTCATCGCCGCGCGCCACGACAAGAAAGAGATTTCGAAGGAGGACTTCCTGGCGGCCATCGACCGCATCGTGGGGGGCCTCGAGCGCCGCAACAAGATCATCACGGACGAGGAGAAGCGCGTGATCGCCTACCACGAGGCGGGCCACGCCACAGTGAGCTGGATCCTCGAGAATGCCAATCCGCTCATCAAGGTCACGATCATCCCGCGCGGCAAGGCGCTCGGCGCGGCGTGGTACCTGCCCGAGGAGCGGCAGATCACTACGCGCGAGCAGATGATGGACCAGCTGGCCGCGACGCTGGGCGGCCGCGTGTCGGAGCAGATCCACTTCGGCCACCTCTCGACCGGGGCACTCAACGATCTGGAGCGCACGACGCGTCAGGCCTACGCCATGGTCGCCTACTACGGCATGAGCGACGCCGTGGGCGCCCTCTCGTTCTACGACTCGACGGGCCAGAGCGATATGGCCCTCACCAAACCCTACTCCGAGCGGACGGCCGAGCGCATCGACGCCGAGGCGCGCCGCCTGGTGGACGAGGCGCTGGCGATGGCCGAGCGCGTGCTGCGCGACCACGCCGCAGGGGTGAAGGAGCTGGCCGAGCTGCTGCTCGCGCGTGAAGTGGTCTTCACCGAGGACGTGGAGCGCATCTTCGGCCGCCGCCGGAAGGATGTCGAGCGCGAACGCCGCGAGGCCGAAGCCGCCGCACTGCGCCGTGAGGCCGGGGCGGAAGCGGAGCGCGAGGCGGCCCGGCGCGACGATGCCGGACCCTCGGGCGACGGCAGCCCGGCGTCGCAGCCCGAATAACCCCGGCCGCGCCCCGGGCACCCCGGATCCGCGCGATCCGACCCGAACCAAGCACGTTAAACCGGAAAAAACCGATTCCGATGAACGACAAAATGAAGAACCTCGTGATCCGCTCCCTGAGCGGCGCCGTGCTGGGCGTCGTCGTGTTGGGCGCGATCCTCTGGTCGCAGTGGAGCTTCGGCGCCCTGCTCCTCGTGCTCTCGCTCGCGGGCATGCACGAATTTTACGCCCTGTGCGAACGGCGGGGCGAGGCGCCGCAGCGCGTGCTGGGCCTCCTCTCCGGCGCGCTGCTCTTCGCGCTCAACTTCGCCTTCGTCAGCGACGACATCCGCATCCTCGGACCGGCCGGCCACGCCTTCGGCAGCGGCATGGCCTTCCTGCTGCTGCTCATGCCGCTGCTGTTCGTCTGCGAGCTCTACCGCAAGCGCGAGAACCCCGCTGCCAACATCGCCGTGACGCTGCTGGGCGTGGTCTACGTGGCCCTGCCCTTCTCGCTGCTGCTCTACCTCCCGATCCTCTCGACCGACGCATGGACGCCGTGGGTGGTCGTGGCCTACGTAGCCATCATCTGGGCCAACGACGTCTGCGCCTATCTGGTGGGCATGACCGTCGGCCGCCGCAAGCTCTTCGAGCGCCTCTCGCCCAAGAAGTCGTGGGAGGGGTTCTTCGGCGGGCTGGCCGGCGCCGTCGGTGCGGGCCTCGCGGCCGGGCACCTGCTGGGCGCCTCGCTCGCGGCGTGGGCCGGGCTGGCGCTCGTCGCGGCCGTCGTGGCCGTCGCGGGCGATCTGGTCGAGTCGATGTTCAAGCGTGCGGCCGGAGTCAAGGACTCGGGGTCGCTCATCCCCGGCCACGGGGGCGTGCTCGACCGCTTCGACGCCATGCTGCTCTCGGCGCCCTTCGTCTTCGTCTACATGATCTTCGTGATGTAACCCCTGCTAACCCAAACCGTTATGAGAATTAACAAGGAAGGCTATACGATTATCGGCATCTCGGGTGTCGTCTGCCTTTTGATCTGGTGGGTCTTCTACCAGCTGCTCGCCTCGCCTCATGCCCTGCTATGGGGCGGTTCGCTGTTTCTGCTGTTTTTCTGGTTCTTCATCGTGGCCTTCTTCCGCGAGCCGCGGCGCGTGCGCATCCACGACGCCGATCTGGTCTTCTCGCCCTGCGACGGCCGCGTGGTGGTGACCGAGGCGGTCAAGGAGACCGAGTACCTCGGCGAGGAGATGATGCAGATCTCGATCTTCATGTCGGTCACGAACGTCCACATGAACTGGGTTCCCGTGGGCGGCGAGGTGGAGTACTACAAGTACCACCCGGGCCGTTTCCTGGTGGCCTGGCACCCCAAGTCGTCGACCGAGAACGAGCGCACGACCACCGTCATCCGCATGGCCTCGGGCCGCAAGGTGCTCTTCCGCCAGATCGCGGGCATCCTCGCGCGCCGCATCGTATCCTACATGAAGGTGGGCCAGACGGTCGAGCAGAACAGCGTGTCGGGCTTCATCAAGTTCGGCTCGCGCATCGACGTGCTGATTCCCAAGGAGAGCGAACTGCTGGTGGAGCTCGGCGACCCGGTGGTCGGCTCGCAGACCCCCATCGCCCGCCTGCCCAAGGCGTAACGCTGCGCGGCGATGGAGCGCAACTCAATCAACGTGTGGCGATTCGCGGCGGGCGCGGCGGCCGCTGCGGTGGCGCTGTTCCTCGTGTGGTACTTCTCGTCGATCGTCGTCTATATCCTCGTCGCGGCGGTGCTGGCCGTCGTGGGCGCTCCGCTCGTCGGGCATCTGGAACGTCTGGAGGTGCGCGGGAGGCGCATGCCCCGCTCGCTGGCGGCGCTGGCGACGCTCGCGGTGATCTGGGTGGTCGCCGCCTCGCTCTGCTCGCTCTTCCTGCCGCTGGTCTTCCACAAGGTCCACCAGGCGGCCACGCTCGACTTCGCCCTCGTCACGCAGGGCATCGCCGAGCCGCTGGAGGGGATGCAGCGCTACATGGGGGACCTGCTGGCGCTGCCCGACAGCTTCTCGCTCTCCGACTCGATCGCCGAGTCGCTGCATGGGTTGGTAAGCATCGACTCGCTCAACCTGCTGCTCTCGTCGATCGTGGGGCTTACGCTCTCGACCGTCGTGGCGGTCTTCTCCATATCGTTCATCACCTTCTTCTTCCTGAAGGACGACCGCCTCTTCTACCGCATGGTCGCCTCGGCCTTCCCCGAGCGCTACCACTCGGGCATCACACGCGCGCTGGACGAGGTGACCGTGCTGCTGTCGCGCTACTTCACGGGCATTCTGGCCGAGAGCCTGCTGCTGACGGTCGCCGCCATGCTGGCGATGATGGCCTTCGGGATGCCGGCCGCCGACGCCTCGTTCATCGGACTGGTGATGGGGGTGATGAACGTGGTGCCCTACGCCGGGCCGCTCATCGGCGGCGTGGTGTCGGTGGCGGTGGGCATCGTCACCCCCATCGAGGGGATGACGGCCGGTCGCACGGCCCTGGTCATCGCCTGCACGCTGCTCGTGCTCAAGGGGCTCGACGACTTCGTGCTGCAACCCACGCTCTACTCCGAGCGGGTGAAGGCCCACCCGCTGGAGATCTTTCTGGTGATCCTCATCGCTGGATCGGTGGCCGGCATCCTCGGGATGCTGCTGGCGATCCCCTCCTATACCGTGCTGCGCGTCTTCGCCAAGGAGTTCTTCTCGCAGTTCCGCCTCGTGCGTCAGCTCACCGACAAGATATGAGGACGGGGAGGGTGATCGAAGGGGTGGTCCGCAGCGGCCGCCGGCTGGGGCGCGAGCTGGGCTTCCCGACGGCCAACCTCGACGTGCCGCGCGACCTGGAGCTCGAGGACGGGGTCTACCGCTCGCGCGTGCGAGTCGGCGGCCGCACCTACGACGCCATGTCGAACCTGGGCTGCAACCCCTCCGTGGGCGGAGCCGAGCGGCGGCTGGAGACACACCTGTTCGACTTCGCGGGCGACCTCTACGGCCGGAGGCTGCGCGTGGAGCTGCTCGATCGCATCCGCGGCGAGCGGCGCTTCGCCTCCGTGGAGGAACTGCGCGCGCAGATCGCCCGCGACAAAACGCATATTCAAAACCTCAATACCATGTTTTTAGACCCGAACATTCCCTACAAGGTGGCCGATATGTCGCTCGCCGAGTGGGGCCGCAAAGAGATCGAAATCGCCGAGCACGAAATGCCCGGCCTGATGGCCGTGCGACGCAAGTACGGCGCTGAAAAACCGCTCGCCGGCGTGCGCATCATGGGCTCGCTGCACATGACCATCCAGACCGCCGTGCTCATCGAGACGCTCGTCGAGCTGGGCGCCGACGTGCGCTGGTGCTCGTGCAACATCTTCTCGACGCAGGACCATGCGGCGGCCGCCGTGGCCGAGCGCGGCGTGGCCGTCTTCGCCTGGAAGGGCGAGACGCTGCCCGAGTACTGGTGGTGCACGGCCATGGCGCTCTCGTTCCCCGGCGGCAAGGGCCCGCAGCTGATCGTCGACGACGGCGGCGACGCCACGCTCCTGATCCACAAAGGATACAAGGCCGAGAACGACGCTTCGACGCTCGATTACGCCCCCTCGTCCTACGAGGAGGAGGTGATTCTCGAGACGCTGCGGCGGCTCCTGGCCGAGGACGGCGACAAGTGGCACCGCACGGTGGCCGAGTGGCGCGGCGTGAGCGAGGAGACCACCACGGGCGTGCACCGCCTCTACCAGATGCAGGCGGCGGGCGAGCTGCTCGTGCCGGCCATCAACGTCAACGATTCCTGCACCAAGTCGAAGTTCGACAACCTCTACGGCTGCCGCGAGTCGCTGGCCGACGGCATCAAGCGCGCCACCGACGTGATGATCGCCGGCAAGGTGGTCGTCGTGTGCGGCTACGGCGACGTGGGCAAGGGGTGCGCCCGTTCGATGCGCTCCTACGGCGCCCGCGTGATCGTCACCGAGATCGACCCCATCTGCGCCCTGCAGGCCGCCATGGAGGGCTTCGAGGTGAAGACCGTGGAGAGCGCGCTCGCCGAGGGCAACATCTTCGTGACCTGCACGGGCAACTGCGACATCATCACGCTCGAGCACATGGAGCGCATGCGCGACCAGGCCATCGTCTGCAACATCGGCCACTTCGACAACGAGATCCAGATGGCCCGTCTCGACGCTTCGGGTGCCGTGAAGAGCACCATCAAGCCCCAGGTCGACAAGTATACCTTCGCCGACGGGCACGCGATCTTCGTGCTGGCCGAGGGGCGTTTGGTCAACCTCGGCTGCGCCACGGGACACCCTTCGTTCGTCATGTCCAACTCCTTCACCAACCAGTGTCTGGCCCAGCTCGAACTGTGGCAGCAGCCCCTCGAGGTCGGCGTCTACCGCCTGCCGAAGCACCTCGACGAGGAGGTCGCGCGGCTCCACCTCGCGAGCCTCGGCGTCGAGCTGACGACGCTCACACCCAAGCAGGCCGACTACATCGGCGTGAAGGCCGAAGGGCCCTATAAGGCGGATCACTACCGCTACTGATTTTCGATTCTCACGGGCACCTTTCGCCCTGCCTTGTCCGGCCCGAACGGGAAATAGGAAACTATGTCCCGTCCGGGCCGGGCTGCGTTATGTCGAAATCTGCTCCGCGATAATCGAAAATCGTGCTGATGGGGCTTCACGAAGCACGGAACTCTCTCGCCTGAAATCGAAAACGGGGGGGGCTGGGCCGGACTGCGTTATGACGAAATCTGCTCCGCGATAATCGAAAATCGTGCGGGTCGGGGCTTCGCAATTCACAATCGAGTTGTGCGGCTGCGGTTCGTATCTGTTTTCAGACCGTAGCCGGCGAAGGGGCGCGAGAAAAGCGAGCTGCCCTTCGCCCGGGGGCGGCTACGGGCTGCCGGCTCTTAGCCGGGGGCGCACACGAAAACCCCCGACCCAAAGGGCCGGGGGTTGCGCGTAGAGCGGAGCGGCGGGTTTAGTAGCCGAAGATCTCCTGCTGCGAGACGGTCTCGACGGGGCCGAGCGTCCGCAGGTAGTTCATGTCGAGATCCTTGATGTCGCCCAGGATGCCGTAGACGTAGTGGCGGTCCTTGACCCACTTCCGCTGGGCGGCCTTCACGTCTTCGAGCGTCATCGACTGCACCTTCTCGAAGAGCTGCTTCGAGCGGTCCTCCGTGAGCCCCAGCTCGCGCAGCGAGAGGTACGACCACAGCACGCCCTGCTTGACCGTGCGCTCGGTGCGGATGCGCGAGAGCATGGCCTCCTTGGCGATCGCGAAGGCGGCCTCCGACTCGGGCATGTCGTTGATGATGCTGTCGAAAGCCTCGATGGCCTGGCGCATCTTGTCGTTCTGCGTGGCGATGAAGGCGTAGAACATGTAGGGGGCCTTCAGGTTGCCGGGCTTCGAGAGCATGGCGTAGGCCGAGTAGGCCAGGCCGCGCGCCTCGCGCATCTCCTGGAAGCAGATCGAGTTCATGCCGCCGCTGAAGTACTCGTTGTAGAGGTTGATCTCGGGGTCGGTCTTCACGTCGAACAGCTCGCCGCGGTTGGAGTACTGGAGGTAGTAGAGCTGCTTGGCGTCGTACTGCGCCAGGACCACCTTGGCCCGGTCGGTGGGCTGCGGCGTGCTGTAGATCTTCTCCAGCGGCTGGAGTTCGGCGGCGGTCTTGTGGTGCTCGGCGAGCGTGGCCGTGAACTCCTTCTCGGACATGGGACCGTAGTAGAGCACCTCGTGCTGCTTGCCCATCAGCTCGCGGACCTTCGAGAGCAGCTCGGGCGAGGTCAGCGCCTCGAGCGAGGGGTTGTCGAGCGTCGTGCGGCGGATGAACTCGGGGCCGTAGAAGACGTAGCGCTGCATGGCGCTGAAGTTCGACTGCTGGTTGAGCTTCGAGTCGGCGCGGCGCTTGATCATGTCGGCCTTGAGGTTGGCCAGGATCGCCTCGTCGGGCAGGGCGCCCGCGATGAGCTGCTCCACCAGGTCGATCGCCTTGCCCATGTTCTCGCTCAGGCCCGAGACGGTGATCGACGACTGGGTGGTGCCGGCGCCCAGCGAGAAGGAGCAGGCGATGTCGTACATCTCCGAAGCCATCTGCTCGGCCGTGAGGGCCTCGGTGCCCAGGTAGCTTATGTAGTCGAAGGCGAGGTTGAGCGCCGGATCGCGCTCCGTGCCGGTGTCGAAGACGTAGGTCAGACGGAAGATGTCGTTGGTCTCGTTCTTCTTGTAGAGGGCGTGCACGCCGGGGGCGACGTCGAACTGCGACATCTCCTTGTCGTAGTCGACGAAGACGGGTTCGATGGGGGCCACCTCGCTCTGCTGGATCTCCGCGAGGAAGGCGCTCTGCCGGTCGCGGTTGGTCACGATGGGGGTGATCTTCGGCGCGGCGATCTTCTGCTCGTCGGGATCCTTGCCCTCGCGCTTGTAGATGATGGCGTAGCTCTCCGGGCCGAGGAACTCGTTGGCCCACGCCACGACGTCCTCCTTGGTCACCTTGGCCATGCGGTCGAGCGTGCGGATGTCGTCGGCCCACTCCGAGCCGTTGATGAACGACTGCACGTACATGTCGGCACGCGATCCGTTGCTCTCGTAGGAGAGCATCTGGTACTTCTTGAGGTTGTTGATCGTGGCGGCGATGAGCTTCTCGTCGAAGTCGCCCGTGCGCAGCTTGGCCACCTCGCCGAGCAGCAGGTCGCGCACCTGGTCGAGCGTCTGGCCCGCCTTGGGACGGCCGGCCACGAGGAACGTGCCGTAGTCGGGCTGCGACGAGGCGTAGCCGTAGGCCGAGAGGACCTTCTGCTGCTGCACCAGATCGAGGTCGATCAGACCGGCCTGGCCGTTGTAGAGGATCGAGCCGACGATCTCGGCCACGTCCCACGAGTGGTCGGTCGCCGCGGGCAGACGCCAGCCCAGCGTGATGTTCTCGGCCTCGGGACCGAAGATCTCGCGCACGATGGGCGAGGCGATCGGCTGCTCGGGCTCGAACTGCAGCTCGGGCAGCTCGGGGTTGGGCTGCATGTCGCCGAAGTACTTGTCGATCGTCGCGATCATCGCCTCGGGATCGAAGTCGCCCGAGAGGCAGATGGCCATGTTGTTGGGCACGTAGTAGGTCTTGTGGTAGTTCTTGATGTTGGTGATCGAGGGGTTCTTCAGGTGCTCCTGCGTGCCCAGCACGGTCTGCGTGCCGTAGGGGTGGTGGGGGAACAGCGCCGCGTCGAGGGCCTCCCACACCTTGCGGCTGTCGCGCGTCAGCGACATGTTCTTCTCCTCGTAGACGGTCTCCAGCTCGGTGTGGAAGCCGCGGATCACGGGGTTGCGGAAGCGGTCTGCCTGGATGCGGGCCCAGTTGTCGACCTGGTTCGAGGGGATGTCCTCGACGTAGACGGTCATGTCCTGCGACGTGTAGGCGTTGGTGCCGTTGGCGCCGATGGTCGACATGAGCTTGTCGTACTCGTTGGGGATGGCGATCTTCGACGCCTCGTAGCTCACCGAGTCGATGCGGTGGTAGATCGCGGCGCGCTCGGCCTCGTCGGTGGTCTTGCGGTAGGTCTCGAACAGCTGCTCGATCTCATCGAGCAGGGGCTTCTCTGCGGCGTAGTCCGACGTGCCGAACTGCTCGGTGCCCTTGAACATCAGGTGCTCGAAGTAGTGGGCCAGACCGGTCGTCTCGGCCGGGTCGTTCTTGCCGCCCACCTTCACGGCGATGTAGGTCTGGATGCGGGGCGTCTCGGGGTTGACGCTCATGTAGACCTTCAGCCCGTTGGGCAGGGTGTAGATGCGGGTCTTGAGCGGATCGCCCTGGACCGTCTCGTACTTGTACTTGCTACAAGCCGCGGTGAACATCGCTGCGACGACCACCGCCAGGAATAGGAGTTTTTTCATCTATGGAATGATTGGGAACGTAGTGTTTATATGGCGGCGCCGAACCACCCCTGGCCGCGGAACCAGATGTCGGCGACGATCTGTGCCGTCATGCCGATCGTGACGGCGAACTTGAGCCCCGTGCCGACGACGAAGGCCAGGAACGAGCCCATGCCCACCTTCAGCGCCTTCGACGGGTCGCGGCCGTCGTGGAGCAGCTCGCCCGCGACGGCGCCCAGGAAGGGTCCGAGCAGGATGCCCAGCGGCGGAAAGAGGAAAAAGCCGGCGAAGACCCCCACAGTGGCGCCCACGGCACCCGCGCGCGAGCCGCCGAAGCGGCGCGTCATCCAGGCCGGGAGGTAGAAGTCGGCCACCGACACGGCCGCGGCCGCGAGGCCCCATGCCGCGAGCGCCCCGCCTCCGATCGCCGAGCGCTCGGCCAGCGAGGCGCACAGCAGCCCTGCATAGCCCACCGCAGGCCCCGGGATGGCCGGGACGATGCAGCCCGCGATGCCCGCCAGGGCGAGCACGACGGCGGCGAGGATGAGGAAGAGGTCCATGGCGTTCGGTCGATCTTATGGGCAAATATAGACATTTAAAACAAAAAATCGCCCTTTCGGAGCGATTTTCTGCTAAATTTTTCGTTGACGGGAGGGCGCCCTCCTATCCGATCACGCGGTTGGTCTCCGTGTCGGGGAAGACGATCCAGGGGCGGAACTGCTTCGCCTCGTCGAAATCCATCAGGGCGTAGGAGGCGATGATGACCACGTCGCCCACCTGCACCTTGCGGGCTGCGGCGCCGTTGAGGCAGATGCAGCCGCTGTCGCGCTCGCCCCGGATGATGTAGGTCTCGAAACGCTCGCCGTTGTTGATGTCCAGAATCTGGACCTTCTCGCCCTCGATCATGTTGGCGGCCTCCATGAGCGCCTCGTCGATGGTGATGCTCCCCACGTAGTTGAGATTGGCCTGGGTGACCGTGACGCGGTGGATCTTCGATTTGATGACTTCGATCTGGAATTTCATTATCGGATGCGGATGTTGTCGATTAACCGGATGTCGCCCGCCTGCACGGCGATGCAGCCCTGGATGCGCTCGCTCTCGTCCCACGTCTCGACGCGGCGCATGGTCAGCGCGTCGACCGACTGGTAGTAGATGACCCGCAGCAGGTCGTCGCACTCGATCCGGGTGCGGACCCACGCCTCCAGCTCGGCGGGGGAGAGGCTGCGCGACTGCTCGGCGGCCTGGCGCAGCACGGCGTAGATGCGCGGCGCGGCGGCGCGGTGCGCCGCATCGAGCAGCTGGTTGCGCGACGAGAGGGCCAGGCCGTCGTCGCCGCGCACGATGGGGCACTCGACGATCTCGACCGGCAGCGAGAGCTGCGCCACCATGGCGCGGATGACGGCGATCTGCTGGAAGTCCTTCTCGCCGAAGTAGGCGCGCGCCGGGCGCACGATGTCGAACAGGCGGCTGACGACCTGCGCCACGCCGTTGAAGTGGCCGGGGCGCGTGGCGCCCTCCATCACCTTGTCGACCTGCCCGAAGTCGAACTGTCTGCTGTCGGGCTCGGGGTAGATCTCCTCGACCGAGGGCATGAGCACCAGGTCGGCGCCGGCCTCGGAGAGCAGACGCTCGTCGGCCTCCGGGGTGCGGGGGTAGTGCTTCAGATCGTTCTTGTCGTTGAACTGCGTGGGGTTGACGAAGACGCTGACGACCACCGTCTCGTTTTCGCGGCGCGCGCGCTCGACCAGCGAGCGGTGGCCGGCGTGCAGGGCGCCCATCGTCGGCACGAAGCCGATGCCCGACTGCTCCCGCCCGTCCAGTGCGGCGCGGAGCTCCTTGACGCTGTGGAATACTTTCATCTCGATTCGTTGCGCCGCGCGACGCGTGCCGGGCGGCCATTGACGGCGGCAAAGGTAGAAAAGATAATTAAGAATAAAAAATTAAGATTTAAAAATCGAGGTCCCGGCGCCCCGCGTGCGACCGAATGGCAGGCCGGAGCGCAATAAATTCGCGATTTTGCGCTTTTATATGGGGTTTCGCCCTATCTTTGCAGCCGAAACCCCATACTACTTTAAATATGAAAAGCATTTACGCCATGTCATTTTCCCTCATCGCGCTCGCCGCGTGCGACGCCACGACGGGCGAGAAACCGTGGATCGTCGACCGCTTCGACGACGTGAAGGTGATCCGCTACGAAGTGCCCGGATTCGACGCTCTGCCGCTCGAAGAGAAGGAGCTGGTCTACTACCTCGCCCAGGCCGCCAAGTGCGGCCGCGACATCCTCTTCGACCAGAACTGCCCCGCGAACCTTGCCGTGCGCCGCACGCTGGAGACCCTCTACGAGAACTACGCCGGTGACCGCACGGCCGAGGAGTGGAAGGCGCTCGAAAAGTACCTCAAGAAGGTGTGGTTCGCCAATGGCATCCACCACCACTACTCCAACGACAAGTTCGTGCCCGAGTTCTCGGAGGTGTTCCTGCTCGATGCCATCGAGTCGATCCCCGAGGAGCGCTTCGGCGCGGAGCTCAACGCCCTGCGCGGCGAGGTGTGCCGGGCGATCTTCGATCCGGCGCTCTATCCCACCAAGCTCAACCAGAAGGCCGGCGACGACCTGCTGCTCACCTCGTCGAGCAACTACTACAGCGGCGTGAGCCAGCAGGAGGCCGAGCGCTTCTATGCCGAGATGGCCGCGGCCGACGCGGGCAACCCCTGCCCGATCTCCTACGGCCTCAACTCGCAGCTGACGAAGGACCCCGCGACGGGCGAGCTGTGCGAGCGGGTGTGGAAGGTCGGCGGCATGTACTCGCCCGCCATCGAGCGCATCGTCTACTGGCTCGGCAAGGCGCACGAGGTGGCCCGCGAGCCGCAGAAGAGCAACATCGCGGCGCTGATCTCCTATTATAATACGGGCGATCTGAAGGAGTTCGACCGCTACAACATCGGCTGGGTCCGCGACACGGTGTCGAACGTCGACTTCGTCAACGGCTTCATCGAGGACTACGGCGATCCGCTGGGCCGCAAGGCGTCGTGGGAGGCCAACGTCAACTTCATGGACAAGGCCGCATGTCACCGCACGGAGGTGATCTCGGAGAATGCCCAGTGGTTCGAGGACCACTCGCCCGTGGCGCCCGAGTACAAGAAGAAAGAGGTGCGCGGCGTCTCGGCCAAGGTCATCACCGTGGCGATGCTCGGCGGCGACTGCTACCCGGCGACCCCCATCGGCATCAACCTGCCCAACGCCGACTGGATCCGCAAGGAGCACGGTTCCAAGTCGGTGACCATCGACAACATCACCTACGCCTACGACCGCGCGGCGCAGGGCAACGGCTTTGCCGAGGAGTTCGTGCTGCGCGCCGACGACCGCGAGCGCATGGAGCGCTACGGCAAGCTGGCCGACGACCTGCACACCGACCTGCACGAGT
>ERZ778514.906-NODE-906-length-24470-cov-8.488634_pt1 | contig 24470 bp, 24 predicted proteins | sample MGYA00510344_ERZ778514 | MGnify/ENA primary metagenome ERZ778514 (study PRJEB29527, sample SAMN07138968) | mouse gut metagenome | material: feces | host: mouse | place: China:Nanjing | collected 2016-01-25 ...
GGCAGGGGTGGTTTGTGATATAACAAGAAAGATAAATCCGCCGGACTCACGCTAATTATAACGTGAGTCCGGCGGATTTATCTTTCTTGTTATTATAGGAATTAATGGGGACAAAGAGAATTAAGGAGTTAAGACAATGGTCTTGTTGCAAGGCTTCCAAGCCCGTTCGGGGCGGCTGTTTCGGATTTTTATTGCTTATTAAGCTTATAGGGCTTATAAGACAAAAATGCCATATAAGCCCATAAGAAAAAGGCAAAAGAAAAAGGGAATAAGGCATTTGTCTTGACTCCTTAACTCCCTTTAACTTCTTAACTCCTTACTCCCTTTCCTCCTTACTCCTTAAAACTATCCTCCTTAGCACTCCCTATGCGTTCTGTTTCAGCTGTTCCGTAAACTCGTCTATGCGCCTCATCTCGTGCGGTATGTCTATTCTTTGCGGACAATGTTCCGTGCACTGCCCGCATCCTATGCAGTGGCTTGCCTGCCGCAGCTTTGGCACGCTGCGGTCATAGCCTATGAGGTATGCCCTGCGTGCACGCCGGTAGTCGGGGTCCTGCGTGCCTTTGTTTGGCATGTTGCCCTCTTTTATGCACTTGTTATAGTGCGACAGGATTGCCGGGATGTTTATTCCGTAAGGGCAGGGCATGCAGTAGTTGCACTCGTTGCACGGCACGGTCTTGAGGTTGTAGATGTCTTTGGCGATGTCTTCGAGAAACTTCACCTCTTCCTTAGTTAGCGGTTTCAGGGGCGCGTAGGTGGAAATGTTGTCCTTGAGATGCTCCATATAGGTCATTCCGCTTAGCACGGTGAGCACCTTTGCAGGCGTTCCGGCAAAGCGGAAAGCCCAGCTTGCCACGCTCTTCTCCGGCTCGCGCTCCTTCATTTTTGCCACTATGGCATCGGGAACGTTGGCAAGCCGTCCGCCGAGCAGCGGCTCCATTATCACCGCCGGTATGCCGCGCTTCTCCAGTTCGCCGTACAGATAGACGGCATCGGTGTTGCGCTGGTTTATCTCATCGGCATAGTTCCAGTCGAGATAGTTAAGCTCTATCTGCACGAAATCCCAGTGATACTTACCCTCGTCATGCCACCGGAGAAGCATGTCGAATATCTTTATGTCGCCGTGATACGAGAAGCCGAGGTTGCGTATGCGCCCTTTCCGCTTCTGCTCTACAAGCCAGTCGAGTATCCCGTTGTCCATGTAACGCCCGTTGAAGGTAGCCTCAGGGTCGTCGCCCATTCCTATGCCGTGCAGCAGGAGATAGTCAACGTATGACACCTGCAGCTCTTTCAGCGAGTTTTCAAACATCTCCATAGATGCCTTGCGTGTCCATGTCTCGGGGTTGAAGTTGGACAGTTTTGTGGCAATGAAGTACTTGTCGCGCGGGTGGCGGCTGAGGGCGATGCCCGTGGACTGCTCCGACTTGCCCTGACAATAAGCCGGTGACGTGTCGAAATAGTTCACTCCGTGCTCCAGGGCGTAGTCAACCTGCCTGTTCACCATGTCCTGGTCTATCGGCGCATCGGGGTTTTCGCGTGCCGTCCCGTTGCCTTTCACCGGCAGGCGCATCATGCCGTAGCCCAGCAGCGACACCTTCTCGCCCGTGGCGGGGTTCACCCTGTATGTCATTTTGTCCTTCGGCGGCTCCTGTGATGCCGTTCCGCTGCTTCCGTTTCCTTTTTTGCAGGCTGCAAGAAGAGCCGACGATGCAATGGCGCTGCCGCCCAGTGTCTTTATGAAATCCCTTCTGTTAATATTCTTCTTCATGTTTCGTAGTCGTTGTTTTTGCCTTATATTTCGCGGTGTACCTCGTGCCCCTCCACATATATTGCGCTGAACGGGCGCGCCGGACACAGGTTCTCACATGCTCCGCAGCCGATACATATTGTCTCGTTCACGGCAGGTATCATCAGCTCGGAGTCCTCGTCATCGGTCAGCGGGACCATCGTTATCGCCCCGACGGGACAGTGGCGGGCACAGTTTCCGCACGCTACGCCGTCGGCAACGGGCACACAGTTCTTCTTTATCCATACCGCATGCCCTGTCTGTATTGCCGATTTTTCCTCCCTGCTTATCGGCTTTATAGCCCCCGTCGGGCATACTTCGCCGCACCGTGTGCATTCCGGGCGGCAGTATCCGCGCTCGTATGACATTGTGGGCTGCATCAAAGTGTCGATATCCGTGGAAGGTCTGAGCACGCCGTTGGGGCACGCTGACACGCACAACTGGCACGCCGTGCAGTGCTGCGACATGTTCTGTGCCGACCATGAGCCGGGAGGCGTGAGCGGAGTGGTGCGCTCTGGCGCAATCTTGTCTTCTATCTCGGCAAGTCCTCCGTCCACTTTCTTCTTGTTCTGTGCCGTCACTGCCGTTGCGGCGGCAAGTGCGGTGCCGAGCAGAAACGAGCGTCTGCCGCTGTCAACGGCTGTTTCCTTGTCCGCGCCTTTGCTACTTTCGTGTGCGGCGTTGCCCTTTTCTTTGCTTTTTCCGCCGCTCTTTTCCGTTGCGTGGCAGTACGTCATGGCATGCTTGCTGCACTTTTCGAGACAGTCTCCGCATGCCACGCAGCGGCTGTAGTCCACCGTGTGGCTCTTCAGGTCGATTGCCGCAGCCTTGCAGTTCTTGGCGCACCGTCCGCAGCTGATGCACTTATCGGTGTCGATATGTACCTTCAGCCATGAGAAGCGGGAAACAAATCCCAACACAGTGCCCACGGGACAGACGGTGTTGCACCATGTCCTGCCGTTGCGCCAGGCAAGTATGGCGATGACAACGAATGTCGCCGAGGCGATGACGAACGTCGGAATACTCTTTATCCATACGTCCGCGCTGTAGAAGGCGTAGCTGTCCAGTCTCTCGGCAACGGCTGCCAGCACGTTGTTCGCCGCCGTCCAGACGGGGCGGAACAGGTTTTCTGCAATGCGCCCGTAGGTGCTGTACGGTGCGAGCAGCGATACAATGACGCTCACTCCGCCGGCGAGTGCCGCCACGAACACGGCAAGCACGGTGTAGCGCAGCACGCTTTTGGCGGGCGAAAAGCTGAAGCGGTTCTTCTTTCTCCTGCCGTGCAGTGCCGAGATGATGTCCTGCATAATGCCCAAGGGACATATCACGGAGCAGTAGATGCGCCCGAAGACAAGCGTGATGATAATCAGCACCGCCACAACTACCGCATTGAGGGCGAGCAGGGCGGGAAGGAACTGTATCTTTGCGGTCCACCCGAGCCATGCGTGAAGCGTGCCGGTGACATCGAGAAACAGCAGTGTTATCATCACAAACATTGCTGTTGCCAGTGTAATTCGTATTTTCTTTAACATGTTTAGATGGTATTTCTTTGGTTTAGAGAATGTTTTTCCTTTTCCGTCATCCCGACTATCAGGATGCTTGCCTCGTAGAGCAGCCAGATGGGAGCCGACACGATGAGGAGTGTGAATATGTCGGATGTAGGTGTTATGACGGCGGCTATTATCAGGATAGCCACTATGGCGTGGCGGCGGCAGCGTCTCATCCATTCAGCGCGGAGCATGCCGAGGCGCGCCAGAAGCCAGCTCACGACCGGTATCTCGAACACTATGCCGAAGGTAAGGCTCATCATCAGCAGCGTGTCTGTATACGAGCTGAGCGTCAGCATGTTGTCGACGGCGTCGCTTACCTGATATGTTCCGAGGAAGCGGACGGTGAGCGGGAATATCATTGCATAGTTGACGGCAACCCCGATGAGGAACATCACGTAGGCGGAGACGGTTATCCGCACCGAATAGCGCCGCTCGTTGTCGTACAGGGCGGGCGAGATGAAGCGGAACATCACGTAGAGAAGATAGGGAGAGGCGCACAGTATGCCTGCCGCCAGCGCCACCTTTACATGTATCATGAACTGTTCCGTCAGTCCGGTGTTTATGAGGTGTATGCTGAAAGGCTCCGTCCCGAGCAGGCGGTAGGCAGGGAAGTCGCTGCTGCATGGCGCAAGCACCACGGCGAAAAGCCGGTCCTTGAGACAGAATGCGGCAATGCCGGCGATGCACGAGGCAAGCAGCATCCTTATGATACTGCCCCTGAGCACGTCCAGGTGTTCCCAAAACGTAAGACGGCTGCTGTCGTCCATGGCTATTTCCCGTTGTCCTTTTCCTCTTCGTCGGCAATGCCTTTCATGCCGTCCTTGAAGCTTTTTACGCCTTTACCGAGTCCTTTCATCATCTCCGGAATTTTCTTTCCGCCGAAGAGGAGCAGCACTACAAGTGCTATAAGTATAATTTCGGGTGTCCCTAACATGATGTTATGTATTTTAAGTTAATATGTATGTCTTTTATAAACGTATCATCACGCCTCCCATGAAAGTAGCCCTTGGCATGGGGTATCCGCGGTTTATCTCATATTTCTGCGCCAGAAGGTTCTCTCCTCTGCCCCATAGCGTGATGTTGCGGCATGCCTCGTAGCTTACGCTCAGGTCGAGCAGGCAGAAGTTTTCCTTTGTTTCCGCAGCACCTGTTTCGGTGTACAGTCCGTCTATATATTGCAGTCCGGCGTTTGCCTTCCATCTTCCGTTCTTATAAGAAGTGCCGATGAAGCCCTTGAACTCAGGCGCGGCAACCACCTTGTTGTGCATGTGCAGCAGGCTGTAGTTGTTGTTCAGTGCCCAGTGGCGGTCTATGCGCCACGACCATTCCGCCTCTATGCCGCTGTTTTCGATGGCTCCCGTGTTTATGTTCTTCGGTCCGTTGTCAGTCCTGACGTTCTGTATAAGGTTGTCGCCGTTGATGTAGAACAGGTTCACACCATACCTGAAAGCCCCGTCCATGAGCCTCTGTTTCCACGAAATCTCGTAGTTCATCATGCGTTCCGGGCGCAGGTCGCTGTTTGCCGGGCGCCAGAAGTACATCTCACGTATCGTCGGATTGCGATAGCCTTTGCTTACCATAGCTTTCAGTTCGCCGTCGCGCGGTGTGCGGAACACCAGTCCGCCCTGCGGTATCCACTCCGTTCCTACCTGCGAGTGGTGGTCGGCGCGTATGCCGGCATCCACCGTCAGCCACGGCGTAATGTCCTGACGGAAGTCTGCATACACGGCTATCTCGTTCTCGCTCTCGTCACCTATCGGCGCAAGGTCTTCTCCCGTGGCAATCACCTTGTTCCATGCCTTGCCGTAGATGTGCTGCATGTCGGCTCCCACAGTTATGCGGTTGCCGCGGAACAGCTGTGCACTCTGGTAGAAAGACAGTCCTATCAAGGCGTCGTCAGAGCGGAAATAGTTCTTCTGAGGTTCCTCCCCATCCTCGTATCCGTCGTTTATTTTATGCCTGCCGAAGTTATAGTATGCGCTCAACGCTCCCGAAGTGCGTTCGTATTTGTTCTCCACGGCAGCCGACACCACGCCTCTTGTAATCCATTGGCGGGCATCGTAGACCGGCACCTGTACCGACCCCGGGTATGAGGCGTTGAAATGTGTGATGTCCGCGTCGGCATATACGTTCCAGTTCTGCGATATGTCATATCCCAGCTTGAGGTATCCGCCGTACTGCTCGAAGTCCATCTGCCGCCTGTGGTTGTCCGAACGGCTGTACTGTCCGGCAAGTATGCTGTAGAACTTACCCTTTCGTATGCGGTTCGTCAGTTCGCTTTGGAAAGTCCCGTAAGAGCCTGCGCCGATGTTGATGTCGGTCTTCACGCCGTCGGCAGGCATCTTTCGGGTCACGATGTTTATTACTCCTCCCATGGCGTTCGAGCCGTATAGCATTGACGCCGGTCCGCGCAGCACCTCCACCTGCTCTGCCATCAACGTCTGGTAAGAGTCGCTTATGGAGTGTCCGAATATGCCCTGATACTGCGGATGACCGTCTATGAGCACCATAATCCGCCCCGCGCCGCTGCCCAGTCCGCGTATGCTTATGTCGCCGGCTCTGCCGTCGCTCACGGCATATCCGGCAATTGAGCGTGCCGTGACGAACAGTCCCGGCACCTGTTCCGACAGTGTCGGCAGCACGTTGGTGCGCTGCTTCTCGGTGAGCTTGTCGCGTCCGACCACCGATATAGTCATTGGCAGATGGCGTATGTCCGTGCTGTTGCGCGTCCCCGTCACCACCACCTCGTCTATTCCGTGTGCCGTGCTGTCAGCCGGTTCAGCCGAGGAGAGCAAGCCTGCCGCCGCCAGTGAAGCCGTAATAAGAAGTCTCTTCATGTTGCAGCAGGTGATTTTTATTTGTCGATGTCCACTATCACATACTTCCTGCTGCCAAGTCCTATCTTCTCGGCATACTCCGTTATGTACGTGCCGTGCTGCCTGTTGATGCGCTCGATGAGCGGTTTCTCGTCATCGCCTTGTGTCCCCTTGTGGCTGAACACCTTGTCCAGACAAGCCTGGTCGAGAGCCACGGGGTCGAGCGAGGCAAGTATGCCCATGTCCTTAAGCTGCGGGTCGGCAGGGTGGCTGTCGCAGTCGCAGTCAACGCTCATGTTGTTCATCACATTAATATATATGATGTTGCCCCCGAAATAGTCGGCAACAGCCTGTGCCGCAGCAGCCATGCTTTCAAGGAAATGGTCCTGTGCCGGCAGCTTGTTCCACAGCTCGGCGGGGCTTTTCGTTGCTCCGGCGGTGTGTATGTATGCTTTTCCTGCACTTGAGGCAACGCCTATCGACTGGTTTTTCAGTACACCTCCGAAGCCTCCCATGGCATGTCCCTTGAAGTGGGCGAGGTTCACCATAAAGTCGTAGTTGGCAAGATGGCTGCCCACTATGTTGTATTTCATGTGCGTCTTGTCCCTCACCGGTATGCGTATGTCCCCGTATTCGTCCATGATATCCACGGCTGCGATGCTGTCAAAACCGTGCTCATGTATCGTCTGCCAGTGTGCCTCCGTAGTGTTGCGCTTGCCCGGATAAGCCGTGTTGCACTCCACGATGGTGCCGTTGACCTCATCTACAAGATTACGTATAAGCGTGGGCTTGAGATAGTTGTGCCCTCCCGCTTCGCCTGTGCTTATCTTTACGGCAACCCTTCCGCTGGCCTCTTTGCCCAGTGCCTTGTATATCCTGACAAGAGCCTCGGGACTTATGTCTTTTGTGAAATAGACTTTAGGCTGTGCCTGCAATGCTGTTACCGTGATAATAAACAGTGCTGATAAAAGAAACTTTTTCATGTCTTATGTATTTATATATTTGTTCACGGTGCAAAATTAATGATGTTCTATAATATATAATGTATATTTTTTACGGAACAGATAACCATTTTTACAGGAAATCACAGCCACTGTCATGCGGCAGAAGGCTCAGAGATACCACTTCGAATACTCCACATAGTGCTTCGCAAAGTCTTCCGCCTGATGAGGCTTGGTCTTCTTTATGAACTTGGCGGGCACTCCGCCCCATATCTCGTGCTCGCCTATCTTTGTGCCTTGGAGCACCAGTGCCCCTGCGGCAACCACCGCTCCCTCGCCTATGTCGGCGTGGTCGAGCACCGTTGCGCCCATGCCTATCAGTGCACCCTTGCGTATGGTGCATGCGTGGACGGTTGCGTTGTGCCCTATGGTGACGTCGTCTTCTATCACAACGGGTCCCGTCGTGTTGGTTACATGCACGCATGAGCCGTCCTGAACATTTACCCTGTTGCCCAAGGTTATCGGTGCCACGTCGCCCCTAAGCACTGCGTTGAACCATATAGAGCACTCGTCTCCCATTGTCACTTCTCCGACTATTGTGGCGTTTTCGCTGAAATAGCAGTCCTTTCCCCATTTCGGGGTGAGGTCCTTAACTGATTTTATAAGAGCCATATCATTATTGTTTGTTTGCCGTTTTACGGCACAAAGATACGGGTTTTATTTGCTTTAATGATATTGTTTAAGTATTTTTGCAAAATAAATGGTTTCTTGGAGAACTCCGAGAACTCTGAGAACTCGGAGCTCTCCGAGAGCTCCGAAAAAACTTTAAAAACTCTTAACCATGGAAAAACGCCCCAAGCCGTTCCTTCTCATGCAAGGCGACTATGAGAACCTTGTTGTCTACAAGATAGCCAAATGTATCTATGCCATAACCTGGTACTTTGCCAATACCTATCTTGAGAAGGGCGACCGCACGCGCGACCAGATGATACAGGCGGCACGCAGCGGGAAGTACGGCATGGCATGCGGGGTTCGGATACATTCCCGCAACAGCATTATTATACGGCAAACCGCCTCTGAGAACAATCTCCCAGAGGCGGTCTTTCTTTATCCTATATTACAGATACGGATGTATCTTACAGGTTCGGGTTGATTTTGTTCCACTCGCTGACAGCCGGAACGATGTTCAGCGTAACCAGCTCATCGCGCATCTTGCACAAGTGCTCGTAGCTTGCGTCAAGCTTGGCGTTCTCCTCCGGTGTTCCCTGCGGCACGTTGTAGTGGCAGCCGTCGGCATCGATAGTGGTGTCCATAGCCATCATGATATTCTTGTACTTGTCTGTGCTTACGTATGTTCCTGCGGGGAAGCGGAATGTCTCGCCGCCCATTGCAGAGCGTATCATCTCAACAGACAGGTATGACGGGCTTTGGAACGAAGAGCGTCCGCGGAGCTTGATGATTGCCGCACCGCCCTGTGTAACGTCCTTCTTCATCTGCTCCCACTCCTCGGTTGTAAACTCGTCGGTGCCGATGATGTCGGTGAGGTTGCGGCCTGCAACCTTCACATGGCTGCCGAACACAGCCATCTGCTCGCCGTGTCCGCCGTATGTAGCACATCCGGTTATCTCTGTCTGCATAACGCCGAACTTCTTTGCCAGTGCGCTCTGCAGGCGTGTGGTGTCGAGTGCGGCAAGTGTCGTAACCTGTCCGGGCTTCAGTCCCGAGTAGAGCAGTGTTACAAGACCTGTCAGGTCGGCAGGGTTGAAGATGATGACAACGTGCTTCACGTCCGGGCAGTAAGCCTTGATGTTCTTGCCAAGCTCCTCGGCAATCTTGCAGTTGCCGGCAAGCAGGTCCTCGCGCGTCATGCCTTCCTTACGCGGCGCGCCGCCCGACGAGATGATATATTTTGCGTTTGTGAACGCCTCTTTCACGTCGGTCGTGGCGGTGATCTTCACGTCTCCGAAGCCAGACTGGCGCATCTCTTCTGCCACGCCCTCGGGCAGGAACACGTCGTAGAGGCATATCTCACTTGTCAGACCCATCATGAGGGCAGTCTGAACCATGTTTGAACCAATCATTCCGGCAGCGCCGACGATTGTCAGTTTGTCGTTTGTTAGAAATTTCATGAGTTTATTTTTTTATTATTAATGCAATCTTTTTATCCGGAAACAGTATTGAATGACGGTGGCCGGAAGTACCGGAACGCCCGTGAAGACATAAATTACATGCTGCCTGTTGTATGTAAGAATGATGCAGACCGAACGCAATCGGGTCTGCCTTAATTTGTCTGTGTACACTTTTTTCCTATGCAAAGATAGCAAAAAAACACTATATTTATTGTCTGAACACTGCTTTTATTTGTTATTAAATATGAAAAGGCATATCTTTGTAAAGCAGAACTTACAATTTGATATATGAACCGATTTACAACCGAACGCCTCGCCGCACTGCGCGAGGTGATGCGCCGTGAACAGCTCGACGCATTCATAATTCCGAGTACCGACCCGCATAATGGCGAATATGTGCCTCCGAGGTGGGAGGCGCGCAAGTGGCTCACGGGCTTTGACGGTTCGGCGGGCACAGCCGTGGTGACGGCTGACAAGGCTGCGCTGTGGACCGACTCGCGGTATTTCCTTGCCGCTGCCGAACAGCTGGAAGGTACGGAGTTTGTGCTCATGAAAGACGGGATGCCCGACACGCCGGACATCTGCAAGTGGCTCGGAATGAAGCTCTCCGCGCTGCGCAATCCGGCGGTGGGGCTGGACGGGACGGTCAATACAGCTGCCACGGTGAAGGCACTTGCCGACAGGCTGCGTGCCGAGGGCGGCATAACATTGCGTACCAACATAGACCCCTTTGAACGTATATGGCACGACCGCCCGCAGGTGCCGGCAGGAAAGGTGACGGTACATCCCCTCGAATATGCCGGAGAGAGCTGCCGCAGCAAGCTCGGCAGGATACGTGCCCGCCTGTCGGAGATGCACGTGGGCGGCATGCTGGTGTCGGCACTCGACGATATTGCGTGGACGCTCAACCTCCGCGGAGACGACGTGCACTGCAATCCGGTGTTCGTCTCATATCTGCTGATAGAGCATGAGCGCGCCACTATATATATAAATAAGGTGAAGCTGACCGCTGAGGTGGAGGTTTATCTCGAAGAACAGGGCGTGGAAGTAGAAGACTACGGCATGGTTTACGAGGGGCTGAGGCGGTATGACGGATACAACCTGCTGGTTGACGGGAGCGGGACATGCCACGCGCTTTACAGTGCCGTGCGCTGTGTGAAGGCAGATATGCCGTCGCCTGTGCCGTACATGAAAGCCGTCAAGAACGCTGCCGAGACGGCGGGCTTCCGCCGTGCCATGGTGCGCGACGGTGTGGCAATGGTAAAGTTTCTCAGCCGCCTGCTTCCCTCGGTGCGCAAGGGAGGAGAGACCGAGCTTTCCGTAAGCCGCAGCATAGAGAGGATGAGGGCGGAGCAGGACGGCTTCCGCGGCATCTCTTTTGACACGATATCAGCCTACGCCGAACACGGGGCGGTGGTCCATTACGAGCCGACGCCCGCCACCGACAAGCCTCTGCGCCCCGAAGGGCTGCTCCTGATAGACAGCGGGGCGCAGTATGCCGACGGCACCACCGACATAACACGTACCGTTGCGCTCGGCGACGTGACGGAAGAGGAGCGGCGCGTGTACACCCTTGTGCTGAAGGGACACATACGGTTGCAGATGCTGAAGTTTCCCCGCGGGGCAAGCGGCACTCAGCTCGATGCCGTTGCCCGCTGTGCCTTGTGGGCGGAGGGCATGAACTTCATGCACGGCACGGGTCACGGCGTAGGCTCATACCTGTGTGTCCACGAGGGACCGCACCAGATACGCATGGAGTGGAAGCCAGCCCCGATTGTCGAGGGTATGACCGTCACGGACGAGCCTGGGATGTACCTTGCCTGCCGTTTCGGTGTCCGCATAGAGAACATGCTGCTTGCCGTGCCTTACCGTGAAACCGAGTTCGGCAGTTTCCTCCAGTTCGAGACCCTCACCCTTTGTCCTATAGACACGTCGCCGGTGATGACGGAACTGCTCTCCGCCGACGAGCGTGCATGGCTGAACGCATATCACAAGACGGTGTACGACAAGCTCTCCCCGCATCTTTCCGCCGACGAGTGCGCATGGCTGAAAGACGCCACTGCGGAGATTTAGAACACCCGTAAAGACGCCCCTCGTATCTTCCTGTAAATCAAGATGATACCTCCGGCGTTCCAAAAGGTGCCCTTTTGAAGGCTGAAAGACGGCATTTCAGCTTCCGAAAGGGCACCTTTTGCATTGCAGCTTGCCATGTCCTGCAACGCAGGGTGTAATATAACGTGAGTCTGGTGAAAGTCATGTTTTGCGCTCTGAAAGAGCAGTGAGCCATCAGCCCGGGGTAGAGCGGAGCGGCACTCCGGGGCTATAATGCGTGTGGACATGCCGCCTTGAAAAGGCAAAAGCATGGTCGCGGATAGACGTCATACCATTGTAACATCTTAACACATAGCTGCTTGCATCAAGGCTTTTGTCCTTTCAGGACGGCATGTGGCATGTGTTGCCAATACCCGGGGTGCCGCTCCGCTCTGCCCCGGGCTGAGAGCTTGCAGCCCTTTCAGGGCGCATTCATGTGATTTAGCGTGAGTTCCGAATATTACAAACCACCCCTGCCCCTCCTTTGGAAAATGAGGGGACGCGGCACAGGTTTCATTTGCAGATATATAATGCGTCCTTGATTTCTTCAATAAGGTCTTTAAAGTCATTAAAGACCATAATGTCAATCCACTCCTTACTCTGCTTCCTCCCTTTCCTCCTTCCTCCCTTTTCTCCCAATTTAATCATTCGTCCTTTAACTTCCTCTAACTTCCCATAACTTCTTTAACTCCCTACTCCCTTTCCTCCTTTCTCCCCTTCCTCCCAATTTAATCATTCGTCCTTTAACTCCCTCTAACTTCCCATAACTTCTTTAACTTCCTAATACTCACTTCTTTCCTACGTGTCCCCTCCTTTTCCAAAGGAGGGGCAGGGGTGGTTTGTGATATAACAAGAAAGATAAATGCACCGGACCCGTTAAAAAAGGCTTGCACTTGCGGATTGTATTATGTCGAATTCGCGTTTATTTAATCTGAATTCACCGAGTTCACGTTAATGTAATTAGGTTCCTGCAAGCATAGACAGGTGGCAAAGGAGGTGTATGCTGACATATTAATAGCCGGCAAATCACAGTTAATTTATGTTTATTTTACGCGTCATAAAATTAAACATCCTTAAATTACCCCCCCCGAATTGTTTAATAATCGTAATACGATTAATTTTGCAAAAAATAGCTAAAAGTCGTGAAAACGATGTAATATTTGTATCATGCGCAATATCCGCCGTATGAAAGAAGTGCTTTATTGGAACTTAAATTAATATATAAAATATTCAGCCATGTCACAGAATAAGACAGTAATTCCTGGTGTATCAGGTAATGTAGGCGGAGATGCAGGCGGTTTCGGACCTGCTCCTGATTTTTATTCACGCAACGGTCGGGTAACCGGTCGCGGCACTGTTGTGTCCGATATGTCGCAGGACTCTCAGGCGGCAGGTCAGGGCTTGCCCGGCGGAAAACCGGCTGCACCGAAATATATTGTCTCAGGCAAGCCGGTGGTAGGCTTCGCCTATTCCATCTCGCGCTCTCCGGTGGGAGAGTTCTGGCCGCTCCATGTAGGGCAGAACACCATCGGCAAGGACCCGGGCTGCGACATCGTGCTCAATGAGGGTACGGTAAGTGCAGAACACGCCGTGCTTGTCGTGAGGAAGATGAAGAACCCTGAGAAGGTCATAGCCTCGGTGAGCGACGCGCGTTCTACCAACGGCACGATGATAAACGGCATGAGCCTCGGGTTCCAGGCAGAAGAGTGCAAGAACGGGGATATCATCACCATTGGCGACAACTACGAGCTTTACATCATGCTTGTGGATGTGGCAGAGCTCGGACTGAAGGTCTCAGAGAACTTTGTGCATGTTGATGAGGCACCTGAAGACATGATGATGGACATTCCGGACATCCCGTCTCCGTTCGTACCGGGCGGCACAGTAGGGGCAGACGGTACAAATCCCCAATACAATACAGGCGGAACTATAGGAATTTAAAATGGCGATGCAGACAGTAGTAAAGCGTCAGGGAGACCCGCTTGTATATCTGTTCGCACAGGGGCAATGGTATTTTTACAATCCCGCTGACAAGCCCATAGGCAGCGGGGCAATGGGCGATGTGTACAGAGGATACAGCTGTACGACGCGCAAGCCCATAGCCGTGAAGCGGGTGAAGGATGCCTTTGCCAACAGTCCTATGATACGGGAGCGTGCCCGTCAGGAGGCATCATTGTCGTACAGACATCCCAATCTGGTGGAGATGCTGGGATGTTGTGAGTATGCGCAGGACAAGGGACCTATCTTCATACTCAGCAATTTTGTCAACGGCACCAATGTGGACGGATACATGAAGTATTTCGAAAACAGCCCGTTGCGCGTGGAAAAGGCATGCTGCGTCATATACTCTGTGCTCGATGCCCTCGACTACATCCATTCAAAGGGAGTGGTGCACCGCGATATAAAGCCGTCGAACATAATGGTGGAGAACGACAACAACGTACGCCTGATGGACCTCGGCATAGCACGCATGAACTTTGCCGGCAAGCATACGGTTGCCGGTTTCATCGGCACGCCCGACTATGCGGCTCCGGAACAGATAAAGCAGGGAGACGCGCCGGGCGAGGGAAGCAAGATAACGGCAGCCACCGACATCTATTCGCTCGGCATAACATTCTACGAACTGCTGACGGGAACCAACCCCATGGCAAGCGAGAGCGAGGCGGAATGTCTGCGCAAACAGGCAAAAGAGTCACTGCCGGCACATCCGGATATACCAAGGAAGCTGATGAAGGTCATATACAAGGCAACGGAGAAGGACCCGGCACAGCGCTATCAGAGGGCGTCCGAATTTAAACAGGCGGTAATGGAGGCAATGACCCCGAGACCTCACTGGTGGGAAAATGTGTTCGGCGGGCTTTCATTCGACTTCCTGACGGTTATGAGTATAATACTGCTCATTGCGGTCATAGTGTTTATAATAATGATGATTTAAGGACAGATGATGATGCTTGTCTGTGTCCGATATCATAAAAAATACTTGAGATGGATCTAATACAACTGCATTCTGGCAACGGGGACAAACTAATAAACGACAACAAAGACTTTCTTGTCCATGGCGAGTCGCGTATCGGCGGCAGACCGGAGAACCAGGACACGATGGGCGCAAGGGAGACTCCGTTGGGCTATGTCGTGACGGTCTGCGACGGCATGGGAGGAGGTCCCGGCGGCAAGACGGCATCGATGATAGCCGTAAACACTATCCTCGACACCGTGGGCGGGGCAGACAAAGATGCCGATGCGGCTGAGACAGTTGCGGATGCGCTGAAGAAAGCAAACCGCAGCATACTTGACGTGGCTTCTGAAAACCCGCGGCTGCGCGGCATGGGGTCTACGGCAACCGTTGTGCTGATGTCGGAAAAGTCGGCAATAGTGGCACATGTGGGCGACAGCCGCATATATCAGATAAGGGGACACAAGAAAGTTTTCCGCACGTTTGACCATTCCGTGGTGTTCAACCTTGTGCGCCAGGGGGTAATAACGGAGGAACAGGCAAGGCTTTCCGACCAGTCGAACATCATTACGCGCGCTCTCGGCGTAGGCGACGAGGTCGTTCCTGAAGTGGCGGAGCTTCCTTATGAGAAAGGCGACAGGTTTGTGCTGTGCTCTGACGGCATACATGGAGCCATGTCCGAGAAGGAATTTATAAAGCTCATCTCCGACAGGTCAAAGTCGCTCGGGGCGGTGACAGACGATGTCGCAACGCTCGTGGACAATCTCGGAAGGACGAACGGAGGGCATCATGACAACCTTACGATAGTGGTGGCGGAACCTAAGATAAACTCAAAAATAAAACCGAAAATGTCTAAAACAACAAAAATTGTTTTTCAGGTGCTTGCCGCCGTATGTGCAGTAAGCATATTGCTGAATGTCTTCTTCGTATGCAGCAACCGGACGGGTGCAGGCGCAAAGGATGCAGACAGCATTGCCGTGATGCTGAAAAAAGACTCTTTGAAGAGCGATACAATCAAGCAGCTGAAAGACTCTCTTGCAAAGCAGAAGATAAAACTTGAATTGATAGAGAGAATAACAAAGAAATAACATAACATCTGATAGATATGAAAGTATATTCAATAGGGCGTGAGATGGGCTGTGACATTGTAATCAATGACAGCACGGACGTGATAAGCCGCCGCCATGCAACGCTGAATGTCTACCCGTCGGGTAAGATGACGATTATCGATATGAGCCAGAATGGCACGTATGTCAACGGGATTAAGATTGCGCCGAACGTGCCGGTACCGGTGACAAGGAAAGATAATATATCGTTTGCGCACATTGCACGGCTCGACTGGAACAGTGTTCCGAACACACAGGCGAAGATACTGCGCTTTGCGGCGCTGGGAGTGATAGCCCTGCTTGTTGTCTTTGGCGGAGTATACGGCATAAAGGCAATTGGCGGCGACAAGGAGCCTGAGAAGCCGGCAACGGCTGTTACGGACAGCATAGGCAGTGAGGCGCGTAAGAAGGCGATACAGGAGGAAGAGCAGCGCAAGCAGGATTCTATAAAGAACCATGTTAAGGACTCTCTTAAAAAGGCAAATGCAAAACAGGGCAAGGTAAAGACGAAGAAACCGGCGGACAATAAACCGGCGGACAAGAAGCCTAAGAAGGAAACAAAGGAAAAGAAGACGGAGGAACAGCCGGACCGTATTATTTAATCGTTTAATTAAATCGCAACAACGTTATGAGATTATTGAAGATAGGGCGTGATGCACAATGCAACATTGTGATAAACAGTCAGGTGGTAAGTGGCATACATGCGGAAATGACGCTTATGAACAGCGGTGACATTTTGTTGGAAGACAAGAACAGCCACAACGGTACGTTTGTAAACGGCAACAAGCTGGTTCCTAACACTCCGTGCAACGTAAAGCGCGGTGACAAGATTACCTTCGGAAATGTTGAACTGCAGTGGGCGCAAGTGCCGCCGCAGCCGGACACAAGTATGTACAGTGCCATTTATGAGATAGGTTCGAACTTTAACAATGACATACAGCTTAGCGGTGCCACGGTGAGCCGTTTCCATGCGACAATCGTGAAGGACCGTAAGAACCGTGTGTTCATCATAGACCACAGTAAGAACGGCACCACTGTCGACGGCATGCGTATACAGTCGGATGTTCCTCACAGGCTTAAAAGCAGCAGCGTTGTTGTCTGCGGCGGCGTTCCTCTTGAGTGGAAGTCGCGCGTGCAGATGCCTACGGCGGCATGGAAGGTAATCCTTACCGTAGCGGCAAGCCTTCTCGTGCTGTTCGGCGTGGGCTTCGGTGCATATAAGCTGATAGATGGCGGAGAGAAGAAATACAGTGACGACAAACTGTATTCGATGTACAACAACTCGGTTGTGATGGTTCGAGGACTTTATCATTATAAGGTTACGGCGGGTAATATAGATCTCACGTGTTTGAGAATACCGACAAATTATATTCTAATTGGAGGAAAGGTAATGCCTGTCAGTGAGTATACACTTAATGAGATATCTGCCGACAAGAAATTTTGTCAATATGAAGCGACAGGCTTTTTTGTATCAAAAGATGGTAAGATGATAACAAACTTGCATGTTGTCAAACCATGGTTGTTTGACAACGCGCTGGAACAGATAGAGATATATGTCAAGGAGAGGATGGAGAATATAGACAAGAAATTATTGCGTGATGCAGGAATTATAGTACCGTTGACGACATATATGTCTATGGTAAAAGTTGAGGGCGTGCTTGATAAGCTGGAGTTTGTGCCTCAAGGACTGTATTTCTCGCCTGAAAACATCACAACCTGTCGTGTGCTTTCTGCTGGAGACAATATTGAGAATGATATTGCCTTGATACAATCAGAGAAATCGGAACTTCCGTCAAGGACACGGTTTGTAAATATCAAGGACTCTATTGTTGTGGCAGACGACAATTATAAGGTGGGTACACATATTTATACGATAGGTTTCCCGTTCGGAAGCGACTTGCAAGACGACAAGTCTGAAAAAGGCATACAGGTGCTCGCACATGGCGGAAGTATCACGCAGGCAGACACCGAATACAGTTTCGGCTTTGATGCGGCATCGTTCCACGGTGCGAGCGGTTCTCCCGTATTCAACGATAAAGGCTTCCTCATAGGTGTGCTGCGCGGTGGTGTGGATAGGTCGCAGGGCTTCAACTATGCAATAAAGTCTAAGCACGTCAAGGAACTGGTTGAAAGTCCGCACAGGAAATAATGTAAATGACAAGGTGATGAAAAAGATATTATTATCTATGGCGGCAGTATTGTTTGCCGCACTGACGGCAAATGCCGTGATAGCACAGCAGGTTGTGCTGAAAAACGGGACCGTTCTTTACGGCTATACGCAGAAGCAGGACATGAAGGGAAACATAACGTTCTGTACTGAGAAGGCAGTCGTTGTGCTGGATGGGGACAACGTTGAGAGCATAACAAACGAAAGGGCGTATAAGATTAAAGACCTTAATACGAAATGGGAAGACTGGGCACGGCAGAACAATGTTGTCGCCCAGTCGGACAAGAACGCTTCTTTGACCCTGTGTGATATTATTGTAAAATCCGGAATAGCCGACAATCTTGTGGCTGTTGCAGACTCTGTTGCTGAACCGGACAAGCTGGATGACGGTGCCGTGATGCACAATGCCTATAAAGTGCGCGTGCTTGAGCGGGGCAAGAAGGTGAAGTATCTGGAGCTTACACCTAATATATATAATATAAAGCGTACGGACATTGAAGCGATAAAGGGTGAAAGACGTGGCAAGGCATTGCTGTCCGGAATAAACCGTGTGTACACGATGAAGAACGGACGTGAGGTTGAAGGGCAGTATGCAGGTGAGACCAACGCCACCCTGAGCCTGTTTGTCAATGGCGATGTCGTGGAGACTTTCGACAAGGGCGATGTCATCAAGTATGCTTTCCGCCCGGTCAACCCGATGCAGGACATATTTGAGCAGAGCCAGCTTATTGACTGCGTAAGGACAAAGGCAGGGGCTAATATCTGCGGTGTGATAATAGAACAGAACTATTCCGGCAAGAAGAACAGTGACAACTATGTCCTTGTTCAGCAGCGCTCGGGCGGCATCCAAAGCGTTAAGATATCGGACATTTCCGAGATATACAGGGACGAGAACGCCGGATATGCTCCCAAAGAGGACATCATACTAAGTGAAAACGAGGTTATGATAAACCGTACTCCGGCAGCGTATGTAAACGTAGTCGAGGAGAATGACATGCTATATCCGGACAGCATAAACAACAAGGTGCTTGTTGAAAAAGGCGGTAAGCCGGCAGCAACCGTTGCCGTTGAGTATAACGGTGGAAACAGAACGGGTGCTGACAGGTTTCAGGTAGTGAGACTGAAGCCGGTTCAGAAAAAGCGTGAGACAAAGTATGTCTTCAGCTACAAGGACCTTGCAATGTCTTCAATACGCCCGCATAAGGTGGAAACGAGCGTAAACAACACCACAAGAGCCGAGTATACGGTCGGCGGAACGGGATTGTTCTTGCTTTATGATGCGGTGAGCCGCAAGGCACTGCTGTTTGAGATAAAATGATGAATGAACGTTCCGGCATGTTGGGGCAGGAACTTGGGCAAACCGGGAAGTTCTGGCATAAAGCGGTATATATATAATGTTTCAGATATATTCACAAAAAAGCAAGCTCCGCGGAGCAGCAGAGAGCAAGCAGGGAGGGCGTAAGGAAAACCAGGATAATATTGGTTTTGCCGATACGCCTCTCGGCTTTTTGCTTGTCGTATGCGACGGAATGGGCGGCGGACCGGGCGGGAAGACCGCATCGTCGCTTGCAGGGCAGTATGTCATGCGGTATGTCATGGCAGCCGATATGTCTGCTCCGCGTGAAGCAGTAATGCGCAATGCCATAGCCGGAGCAGAGGATATACTGAAGAAAAAAGTAAAGGAAAATCCGCAGTTGGCGGGCATGGGCTCGACGCTGGTGGCAATTCTTGTGGACAAGAACTCGGCTCTTGTGGCACATCTTGGAGACAGCAGATGTTATAAAATACGCGGAAACAACATGCTCTTCAGGACTGTAGACCACTCTCTCGTGTCCGAATTGGTTGAGAACAAGACCATGACAGAGGAGGAAGCGCGCACGTCGCGCCAGTCGAATGTCATAACGCGTGCCCTTGGCAGCACCAATAATCACGAGCCGCAGATAGACATTGTGCCTTATAAAAGAGGCGACCGCTTTGTGTTGTGTACCGACGGCGTGTGGGGAATAATGTCCCATGCCGACCTTATGCACCATCTGTCGTCGCCGATGGATACCGAGAAGCTTGCCGGTATGCTGTCGCAGGAGATAGACCGCATTGGATTTTCGCGCGGCGGAGGTCATGACAACCATACGGTTGCGATTGTTGAGATGATGTCGGATTCAATTTTACAGGATGAGATGAGCAAGAAACTGAAAACATTAATGGCTGCCGGGGCGGCAATGCTGCTGGTAAGTCTGATAGTGAACATTGTATGTCTGTCGAAGCTTGGCGGTGCAACCGACAACGGACTTATAGATAAGCTGAGGGAGGAAAATATCCGTTTGTCAGAATATCAGATGAAGTATGAGGCACTGCAAAAGCTTGTCGGGCAAGACAGGCAGGAAAGCATAGACGAGAACATCCGACTTCAGGAAACGGTAGACTCGCTCCATGCCGTGATAGAAGAGATGAAAGTTGCCGCCCTTATGCAACAGCCTGAACAGAAGGAAGACAAAAAGGACGTTCCACAAAGCAAGATGCCGAAAACCGTGAAGGCTCTTTCCATGTCAAATGCGGCGATTATAAATAATGTGATAGCAAAGCTTGAAGAGACAAAGAACTTTAAAAATAAGGAACAGAGAATTTCAGTAGAAAAGAAGAAAGCTGCTTTGGAAAAAGCTATGGAGTTCCTGAACGAGCTTCAGAAGCAGACAAAAGGCAGGTATGGCAATGAAATATCATCCTTGTCAAGGAAACTGATAGGTAAAAAACAAAGACTTTTATATGTTGTCATGGACAACAACAAGAACTTTGTATCAACGACAACAGCATCGCAGGAGCTGGACAAGTTGATACAGGATGCGAAACGACTGAAATCAAAAATCAAATAAATAAAATATCAACATTATGTCAATTATACGATTACAAGGTGAGGCAGAAGCCCGCAAGGGCGTTTATTATCAGCTTGATTCATCAGATGCGCCTATCGGAGTAGGCGGAATGGGGCAGGTGTTCAAGGGTGTTTGTGTGGACACGAAGACAAACTCGTCACGTCCGGTGGCGATAAAGTTCATGTACGACGACCTGCCTCCTGCTTCGATAGAGCGTGCGCGCCGTGAAGCATCAATCCAGCTGCGTAACGACAATCTCGTGGAGATGCTGGGGTTCATAGAGACAGAGAGCCGCTCGCAGTCGGGAGAGATTGTGAAGCACTATCATGTGGTGAGCGAGCTGCTTACGGGCGTGTCTCTTGCCGACCTTATGAACGGCAACACAAAAGACCGTAACGGTCAGGATGTGGCATACGCCGTGAAACTGTTGCAGGACTATCAGAAAGACCCGGAGCGCTTTGCCAAGACCGTTGCCGTGAATGTCCTTTCAGGACTTATGGCGCTGCACGATGCCGGTTATATACACCGCGACATAGACCCGTCGAACATAATGGTTACCACCGACGGACATATAAAGCTGATAGACTTCGGCATCGCCAAGCAGATGAACACGCTGACGACAAGCGACAGGTCGCTCACCGTTGCCGGCAAGTTTATGGGCAAGCCGGAATACGCCGCTCCTGAGCTCGCGCTCGGAGACATTGCCCACCAGAACCAGACAACCGACATCTATGCCATAGGCGTGCTGCTGTATTTGTGCATTGTAGGCCATACCCCGTTTGAGGGAGCACGGCATGAGATACTCGAAAAGCAGATACATACAAAAATGCCGCTTGGCGAAGTGAAGAACAAGGCGATGCGCGCCATAATAGAACGTGCATGCGAGAAGAAGCAGGAAGCACGTTTTGCAACGTCGGCACAGATGCGTGTGGCACTTGAGACAATGAGCGCCAGTGGTCCCGGGCTGTCTACGGCAAAGAAAAAGATGATTACCGGAATTGTGGCGGCATGTGTCGTTGCGCTTTGCATTGCAGGCGTGGTCGTGAAGTCAAAGCACGATGCGGCAGAGGCAAAGGCGGCTCAGGTGACGCTTGAAAAGCAGAAGTCAGATCTTACGGCTCAGATAAATCTGAAGCTTGAGGAGGCGGACAATGCCATGAAGACAGGCATGGATGCAGAGAATGACAGCTATGAGCAGGCACTGATGAAAGCCTATACAGCCTATAATGAGGCGGCAGAGATAGCCAAGAAAGGAAAGACATATAATATTGCCGCTCCCGATATAGCCGGCAAGCAGAAGCAGGTTCTTGCGGCGCTTGAGACTGCCCGTACTACCCTCTTGTCGCAGGCAGAGGCGCTTGAGGCGGCAGGAGAGGTTGCGACGGCAGAAAAATATCGTGAACGCGCGAAGAATATTGAGAACTTTAAAAAGTAATATTGGGGAATGAAAAGATACATGTTGAGAAATCTTTGTGTGCTGATATTTTCAGCCTTATGTACGGTTGTCGGCGCGCAGTCGAGCGGAGACAAGCTCTTTCTTGAAGGGCAGAACCTGCAGAAAGTGCTTACGGTAGGTTCGCAGAATGCTGCAATCAAGAAGTTCACGGCGGCAAAAGTCGTGTATGTGACGGCAGACAAGAAGAAAATGTGCGACAACCAGATTGCCGTATGCCGCAGTAATATAAAGTCGCTGTCCGTAAAGAAAACAAAGAAGAGCCCCCGGAAGGTAAAGGAGACTGTGGAAGAAAAGCCTGTTGAGAACACTGTCGTGGAAGTGAAGAAGCGCACGGACGTCAGGCTGAAGCTGTCTGAAGACGGTCTGGAGTTTAAGGCAATTCCGGGCGAAGGGGCTACGCAGAGCGTCGATGTGTTCTGCAATTATGACGACTGGGCTATAGCCTCCTGCCCCGACTGGGCAACGGTTTATACGGCAAAGGACAAGTTTACGGTGGAAGTTACGGATAATGAAACGTCCGATGACCGTTTCGGACATGTTACGGTAAAGTGTGAGGACACTGAGGTCGTGCTTGTCGTAAAGCAAAAGAAGAAGAATTTCAAGGACAAGATGCTTGACAGAATAAAGAAGAAAAAGAAGTAGCCGTATGTCCGGCTGTATCTTCCTGTAAATCAAGATGATATCTCCGGCGTTCCAAAAGGTGCCCTTTTGAAGGCTGAAAGACGGCATTTCAGCGTCCGAAAGGGCACCTTTTGCATTGCGGCTTGCCGCATCCCGCGAAATAAGTTGCTTTGTCTGCGGCTGCCGTCGGTGGCAGAGCTGACTGCAATATAATGAAGAAGAACAAATGGCAGGGCTTCGTAAAAAACGTGCTAAATATTTGGTGGTTCGGTAAATAAAATGTAATTTTGCACCCGCTTATAATAGCATGACAAGAAATATAATATTAAGTTTAACATAAAATTTAAGGACAAAACATGATTATTGTACCGGTTAAAGATGGTGAAAACATCGAGAGAGCGTTGAAGAAATTCAAGAGGAAATTTGAAAAGACAGGTGTTATCAAGGAACTCCGCGCACGCCAGCAGTTCGATAAGCCTTCTGTCTTGAAGAGGCTCAAGATGGAGCGCGCTATCTACGTTCAGAAACTGAGAGCAAAAGAGGATTAAAAATCCTTGCAAAATTTGGTGGTTCGGTTTTAATTTCGTAAATTCGTTGCCGTATATATGAAGTGAAGGCACGTTTATGATGATTGAAAAATTTTTGAACTACCTGCTGCTTGAGAAGAATTGTTCTGAACGGACAGTACGCAACTACGGCTTGGATTTGAGATTGTTTGAGTCGTATTTCAAAAATTTGGATGCTCGTCTCTCTTGGGAATCGATTGATTCCGATGTTATCCGTGACTGGATGGAGAGTATGATGGATAGAGGAAACAATGCCACTTCAATTAACAGAAGATTGAGTGCATTGCGTTCCTTTTATCGTTTTGCCCTTTCCCGTAATTTTGTCAGTGCCGATCCGGCGCATGGCATAACAGGACCTAAAAAGAGTCTTGTCCTTCCCCGTTTTGTAAAAGAAGGTGAGATGGATGCCCTTCTCGATTCTTTCTCGGCTGCGGAGCATACATATAATAATGTGTGCGCACGCGCGATACTGCTTATGTTCTACTGGACTGGCATGCGCGTGTCTGAGCTGACAGGGCTTGATGACAGCAGCGTAGACTTTGTCTCGTGCAACGTAAAGGTGGCAGGAAAAGGCAACAAGCACCGCCTGGTGCCTTTCGGCAGGGAACTTAAAGAATGCCTTGAAAAATATATCGCCGTGAGGGATGCGTGCGTAACCAGGACAGACGATGCCCTGTTTGTCACCGGGAAAGGAAAGCGTATAGGATATTATAATGTGAGAAAGCTTGTCGGCGAAAATCTTTCCAAGGTCTGTACGCTGGACAAAAAGACACCTCACGTGTTACGCCACTCGTATGCCACTGCGATGCTGAACAACGGGGCGGGGATAGAGAGCGTGAAGAAATTGCTCGGGCACAGCAGCGTAGCCACGACGGAAGTGTATACCCATGTGACGTTTGAGAAACTAAAGGAAGCTTATGAGGCCGCCCATCCGCGGTCGTAACAATATCTAAAAACAGGAGGTTATTATGGAAATTAGAATTAAATCGGTCAATTTTGATGCTACGGAGCAACTGAAAGAATTTGCAGACAAGAAGGTATCCAAGTTAGGCAAGACGTTTGAGGATATACGTAACGTGGACGTGCAGTTTAAGGTTGTCAAGCCTGCAACTTCCTTGAACAAGGAGACGAGCATTTCCGTGGCGGTCCCCGGAACGCAGCTTTTTGTAGAGAAGGTGTGCGATACTTTTGAGGAGGGAGTGGATCTTTGTGTCGATGCGATGAAGGTCCAGCTCTCGAAATTTAAAGAAAAACAGCGCGGAAAGTAAAAAAAAGTTTGAAAAGTTTTGGCGATTAAAAAATAATGCCTACCTTTGCAGCCGTCTTCGAACAAGTGCTTATGCTTGTGACAACGGCTGCAAAGCTTGCCTCTTTAGCTCAGTTGGCCAGAGCACGTGATTTGTAATCTCGGGGTCGTT
>ERZ778514.911-NODE-911-length-24308-cov-6.445512_pt1 | contig 24308 bp, 20 predicted proteins | sample MGYA00510344_ERZ778514 | MGnify/ENA primary metagenome ERZ778514 (study PRJEB29527, sample SAMN07138968) | mouse gut metagenome | material: feces | host: mouse | place: China:Nanjing | collected 2016-01-25 ...
CGTTCACCTCCTCGCCGTTGGTCAACCGCACACGTGCTACCTTACGCATAGCCGAGTTAGGCTTCTTGGGAGTCGTCGTGTACACGCGCGTACATACGCCCCGGCGCTGCGGACATGCGGCCAGTGCCGGCGACTTCGACTTGTCTACCAGGCTCGTACGACCGTTTCTCACTAACTGTTGAATAGTTGGCATTTCTTTCGGTTTTTGTCCTTAATTGTTAGTTAAAATCTATTTCCATTGTCCTAAATGGACTGCAAAGATACGAATTTTTTCGGAAATACAACATACGGACACATCTTTTTCACGTTTTTTCAGCATTTTAGCCGCTCTTTCATTTGTTTTTCCTATCAATTTTTCAAAACCATAATCAATTACATATGACGAATCCGCAAACCATTTCATCGAACGCAGGTTATGCCCGCCATCGGACCGCCCGGACCGCGGCCGGCGGCGCACCCCCGCCCCGGCACGGGCCCCGCCACCGGCGCCGCGGGGAGGCGGAGGCCGGGACGGAGGTGCGAACGGCGCTCTTTTTTTGTATATTTGCGGTCGGAAAACTATCCCGTACCGCACAAAAACACATCCGATGGAATACGACTTCAGAGAAATGGAAGCCAGATGGCAGCGCCGCTGGCAGGAAGAGAAAACCTACAAGGTGGAGATCGACCCCGCGCGTCCGAAATTCTACGTGCTCGACATGTTCCCCTACCCCTCGGGCGCCGGCCTTCACGTGGGTCATCCGCTGGGCTACATCGCCTCGGACATCTACTCGCGATACAAGCGGCAGAAGGGATTCAACGTGCTGCATCCGATGGGATTCGACGCCTTCGGCCTGCCCGCCGAGCAGTACGCCATACAGACGGGCCAGCACCCGGCCGTGACCACCGAGCGCAACATCGCCCGCTACCGCGAGCAGCTCGACAAGATCGGCTTCTCGTTCGACTGGGACCGCGAGGTGCGCACGTGCGACCCGGCCTACTACAAGTGGACGCAGTGGGCCTTCCTGAAGATGTACGACCACTACTACTGCCGCACGACGCAGCGGGCCCGGCCCGTCTCGGAGCTCGTCGAGGCCTTCGCCGAACGCGGCAACGAGGGGCTCAACGCCGCCTGCACGGCGGAGATCAGCTTCACGGCCGACGAGTGGAACGGCTGGGACGAGCAGCGCCGCGAGCAGGTGCTCCAGAACTACCGCCTGGCGTTCCGCGCCGACACGATGGTGAACTGGTGTCCGCAGCTGGGCACGGTGCTGGCCAACGACGAGGTGCGCGACGGACTGTCGGTGCGCGGCGGCTTCCCCGTGGAGCAGAAGCGCATGAAGCAGTGGCTGCTGCGCGTCACGGCCTACGCCCAGCGCATGCTCGACGGCCTCGAACGCCTCGAATGGAGCGAGTCGCTCAAGGAGATCCAGCGCAACTGGATCGGCCGCTCGGTGGGCGCCCAGGTCTTCTTCGACATCGCCGACAGCGACCGCAAACTCGAAATCTTCACCACACGCCCCGACACGATCTTCGGCGTCACCTTCATGGTCATCGCGCCCGAACACGAATGGGCGGGCGATCTTACGACCGAGGCGCAGCGCGCCGCCGTGGAGGAGTACGTCGAACGTTCGAAGAAGCGCTCCGAGCGCGAACGCATCGCCGAGACGCGCCGCGTGAGCGGCGTGGCGACGGGCTCGTTCGCGATCAACCCCTTCACGGGCAAGCGCATTCCGATCTACATCTCGGACTACGTGCTGGCGGGCTACGGCACGGGCGCCATCATGGCCGTGCCGGCGCACGACTCGCGCGACTACGCTTTCGCACGCCGCTTCGGGCTCGACATCGTGCCCGTGGTCGAGGGCGGCGACCTGACCGAAGCGTCGTACGACGCCAAGTCGGGCAAGCTCATCAACTCCGGCTTCCTCGACGGCAAAGAGGTGAAGGAGGCCATCGCCCTGATGTTCGACGAGGTGGAACGCCGCGGCCTCGGCAAGCGCCTCGTGAACTACCGCCTGCGCGACGCCATCTTCTCGCGCCAGCGCTACTGGGGCGAGCCGTTCCCCGTCTACTACCGCGACGACACGTCGCACCCCCTCCCCGAGGAGCGGCTGCCGCTGGAGCTGCCGCCCGTCGAGGACTTCGGCCCCACGGCCGAGGGCGAGCCGCCCCTGGCCCGCGTGAGCACCTGGCACACGGCCGAGGGCTACCCCTACGAGCGCTCGACCATGCCGGGCTTCGCCGGATCGTCGGCCTACTACCTCCGCTACATGGACCCGCACAACGACCGCGCCCTCGTGGGCCCCGAGGCGGACGCCTACTGGCGCAGCGTGGACCTCTACGTGGGCGGCATCGAGCACGCCACGGGACACCTCATGTACTCGCGCTTCTGGAACATGTTCCTCTACGACCTGGGGTACGTCTGCGAGGAGGAGCCGTTCCGCAAGCTCGTGAACCAGGGCATGATCCAGGGCCGCTCGAACTTCGTCTACCGCGTGGTGGGCACCAACCGGTTCGTGTCGCTCGGACTGAAGGAGCAGTATCGGACGCAGGAGATCCACGTGGACGTGAACATCGTGCGCAACGACCTGCTCGACCTGGAGGCGTTCCGCAACTGGATGCCCGAATACCGCGACGCGGAGTTCATACTCGAAGACGGCAAGTACGTCTGCGGCTGGGCCATCGAGAAGATGTCGAAGTCGATGTACAACGTCGTGAATCCCGACCGGATCGTCGAGCGCTACGGCGCCGACACGCTCCGCATGTACGAAATGTTCCTCGGACCGCTCGAACAGTCGAAACCGTGGGACACGAACGGCATCGACGGCGTACACAAGTTCCTGCGCCGCTTCTGGAGCCGCTTCTTCGACCGCGGAGGCACTTTCGCCGTGAGCGACGAGCCCGCCACGGACAAGGAGCTCAAGACGCTGCACAAAACCATCCGCAAGGTGAACGAGGACATCGAGAACTTCTCGTTCAACACCTCGGTCGCCGCCTTCATGATCTGCCTCAACGAACTGGGCGAATGCAACAAACGCGCGGTGCTCGAACCGCTCACGATCCTCCTCGCGCCTTTCGCGCCCCACATCGCCGAGGAGCTCTGGCACCGCCTGGGCCACACGACGACCGTGTGCGACGCCCCCTACCCCGCATGCGACGAGAAATACCTCGCCGAGAGTTCGTTCGAATACCCCGTGTCGGTAAACGGCAAGCTCCGTTTCAAGAAGGAGTATCCGCTCGCGGCCGCTCCGGCCGAGGTGCAGGCGGCCGTCGTGGCCGAACCCGAGGCACAGAAGTGGCTCGACGGCAGGACCCCGAAAAAGGTGATCGTCGTACCGGGCAAGATCATCAACATCGTCGTCTGATTCCGGGCCGCAGGTTTTCCGGCGGCTTTCCGACAATCGAATCCCCGCTCCGGCGGGGATTTTTCGTTTCCGGGACGCAGGGCGGCGCGACGGCACCGGCACCGGAAGTGTCGTTTTCGTCGGAAAAATTCGTCGCCCGGGCGACCGGCCGGACCTTTCGCCCCGGCATCACCGGACCACGTTTGCTTGCGTGCCCGACTTTTCGTAACTTTGACTTCGTCTTTAGATACTCCCGTCCGGGCAAAAGAGCAAATAAATTTGCTTTTGCGCCCGGCTTATGCGTATCTTTGCACATTCAAAACACAATGCCGACGAAACCATGGGATTCGAATACATCGAAGTCCTCTTCCGGGGACTCTGCGTAGGCGTGGCGGCGTCGATCACCGTCGGCCCCGTGGCGGTGCTATGCATCCAGCGCACGCTCTCGAAAAACCGCCGCTCGGGCATCGTCTCGGGACTCGGCGTAGCCTGCGCCGACACCTTCATGGCGATGGCCGCGCTCTTCTTCTACTCGATGCTCCAGAGCCACATCGAGCAGTACAACACGCTGCTGCGGGTCGCGGGCGGCATCTTCGTGGTGATCGTCGGGGTCTACATCTTCTCGCAGAACCCCGTGCCGCAGATCCGCCGCAACCGGGCGGGCAAGACGAGCCTCGTGCAGGACTTCGTGTCGATCTTCGGCCTCACGATCGCCAACTTCATCATGGTCATCCCCTACATCCTGGCCTTCTTCGCCGTATTCAAGGTCTCGGGCATGGGAGACGCGGAGGCGGGCTTCGGAGGCTTCATGCGCGCCGTGCTGGTGATCGCGGGCTTCTTCTGCGGCGCCGCGGCATGGTGGACGCTGCTGGCTTTCGTTCTGAACCTCTTCCGCCGCCGGTTCCGCCCGCGGCACATGCTCACGATCAACCACGTGGCCGGCATGCTGATCGGCCTGCTGGGCATCTATACGATTCTATCCACCTTTTTCGCCATCTTTCCCAATGTCGGACACTGACACACACAAGATCATCGTAGCCATCGACGGTTTCTCGTCGTGCGGCAAGAGCACCTTCGCCAAACGGATCGCCGCGCGCCTGGGCTACGTCTTCATCGACACGGGCGCCATGTACCGCGCCGTCACGCTCTACGCGCTCGAACACGGCGCCATCCGCTCGGGCGAGGTCGATGAACGGCAGGTCGTCGCGCTGCTGGACCGCATCGACATCTCGTTCCGGTTCAACCCCGCGCGGGGCGCCAGCGACATCTACGTGAACGGCACACCGGTCGAGGAGCGCATCCGCACCATCGAGGTGAGCGAATGCGTGAGCCGCGTGAGCGCCATCCCCGAGGTGCGGCGCAAGCTGGTGGCCATGCAGCAGGCCGCGGGCAGCGCGCGGGGCGTGGTGATGGACGGCCGCGACATCGGCACGGTGGTCTTCCCCGACGCCGAGCTGAAGATCTTCATGACGGCCGACCCCGCGGTGCGCGCACGCCGCCGCTACGACGAGCTGCGCGCCAAGGGCGACGACGTGTCGCTCGACGAAATCGAACGCAACGTCCGCTCGCGCGACCGGGCCGACATGAGCCGCGCCGTGTCGCCGCTGCGCCGCGCGGACGACGCCATCGAGCTGGACAACAGCCACATGAGTGTGGACGAACAAATGGAATGGTTTATGAACGAATACCGCCGCGCGACGGCGGCCCGATAACCCCTCAGGCAATGCGCATCGAGATCGACGACAAATCGGGCTTCTGCTTCGGCGTGGTGCGGGCGATCGGCGAGGCCGAACGCGCCCTGGCCGCCGGCGGCACGGTCTGCTCGCTGGGCGACATCGTGCACAACCGCATCGAGGTCCAGCGCCTCGAACGGCTCGGGCTCCGCACCGTCACCCACGACGACATGGAGCGTCTGCGGGGCCAGCGGCTCTTCATCCGCGCCCACGGCGAGCCCCCCGGCACCTATGCCCGGGCCCGCGAACTGGGCATCGAACTGATCGACGCCACGTGCCCCACGGTCGCGCGGCTCCAGCAGCGCGTGAAACGGGCGCACGCCGCCATGGGGCCCGTCGGCGGCCAGGTGGCGATCCTGGGCAAGCGCAGCCATGCCGAGGTGATCGGCCTGGTGGGACAGAGCGACGAACCGACGGTCGTGGTGGAGTGCGAGGCCGACCTCGCGCAGTTCGACTTCGCACGCCCCGTGCACTTCCTCTCGCAGACCACGCAGAGCATCGCGCTGTTCGAACACCTGGCCGACGAGATGCGCCGACGCGCGGAAGACCCGACGCGGATCACCGTGGAGGACACGATCTGCCGCCAGGTCTCGAACCGCGAGCAGCACCTCGCGCGCTTCGCCCGGCGCTTCGATACGGTGATCTTCGTCTGCGGACGCAAGTCGTCGAACGGCAAAGTCCTCTGCGAGGTGTGCCGTGCGGCCAATCCGCGCACCTACACCGTGGAGGAGGCCTCGGAGCTCGACCCCGCATGGTTCGCCGGCGCCGAGTCGGCGGGCATCTGCGGCGCCACCTCCACCCCCCGCTGGCTCATGCAGGAGGTGGCCGACGCCATCGCCGCACGCATGCGCCCCGCCGACCGCTGACACGGGACGGCGAGCCGGCCGGGCATGGGACGGCGAACCCCGATCCCCGCATGCGACCGGCTGCCGGGCCGGCCGCCGCACGAAGCGACGCGCACGACCGCCGCAAACCCGGCAAACCGGAAAAACCGGACGAAAAACCGGAAAACGAAACACGAATCCGCACAATGAAAAAGATCCATATCCTTCGCGCCGCGAAATATTTCCTCGGGCTCTGCGTTCTTGTCGCAGGAGCGACCTTCCTGCTCTGCATCTCGGGGCTCTCGGCCGGCACGCCCGGCGACCTGCTGCGCATCCTCACGGACACGACCCGCGGCCGGATGCTGGTGGTCGTCGCCGTGGTGCTTTCGGTGCTGTGGCCCCGCCTGGGTTTCGCGACCCTGCGCATACGGGGTGCCGGAAGCATGCCCCGCGAACGGCTCGACGAGGCTTTCCGCCGGGCGGACTACGTGCCGCACGACACCCGGGACGGCATCGTCGTCTACCGCGCCGCGAGCTTCGTGAAGCGGCTGCTCCTGCGTTTCGACGACGCGGTGACCGTGCGGCGCGACGGCGCGGACCTCGAAATGGAGGGCGCGCGCAGGGTCCTGGTCCGCATCGCCACCCACGTGGAATCGAATACCGCCAACGATCATGAATAGACGAATCATACGCCGCCTGCTGCCCGTGTTGCTCGCGGGCGCGGCGCTTCCGCTCCTCTGCGCCCGCACCAACGACTTCGGTCTGGGCCGCAGCATGGAGATCGCAGTCAATATGATGCGCGAGCTGTCGCTCCGCTTCGTGGACGAGGTGGACCCCGACCTGCTGATCGAGGGGGCCGCCGAAGGCATGGTGCGCCGCCTCGACCCCTACACCGAATACCTGTCCGAGGAGCAGATGGGCGACTTCGACATCCTCACCACCGGCAAGTACGGCGGCGTGGGCTCGCTCATCCGAAAACGGGGCGACTACGTGGTCTTCGCCCGCCCCTACCGCAATTCGCCCGCCGACAAGGCCGGGCTGCGCATCGGCGACAAGATCCTGGCCATCGACGGCGCCGACGCCCGCGGCTTCAGCGTGGCCGAGGCGAGCGGCCGCATGAAGGGCGACCCGGGCACCGAGGTGACGCTCGTCGTCGAGCACCTGCTGGACGGCAGGGTCGATACCGCGACGCTGCGCCGCGAGCGCATCGCCATTCCGGGCGTGCCCTACGCCGGATGGGTGGCCGACGGCATCGGCTACGTGCAGCACAGCGACTTCACCGAGGGGTGTTACGACGACCTTCGGGCCGCCGTGGAGGGGCTCGCGGCGGAGGGCGACCTGCGGGGGCTGATCCTCGACTACCGCAACAACGGCGGCGGCATCCTCCAGGAGGCCGTGAAGATCCTGTCGATGTTCGTTCCGAAGGGCACGGAGGTGGTCACCACGCGCGGCCGCACCGACAACAAGAGCTTCCGCACCGCCGCGGATCCGATCCTGCCCGAGCTGCCGCTCGCCGTGCTGGTGAACGGCAACACCGCATCGGCCGCCGAGATCGTGGCCGGCGCGCTCCAGGACCTCGACCGCGCGGTGATCGTCGGACAGAGGAGTTTCGGCAAGGGCCTCGTGCAATCGACCCGCCCGCTCGGCTACAACACCTACCTGAAGCTGACCACGGCCAAATACTACATCCCCTCGGGCCGCTGCATCCAGGCCGTAGACTACTCCCGGGCCCGGGAGGAAGGCGCCCGGAGCGTGCCCGACTCGCTGATCCGCGAATACGCCACGCAGGGCGGCCGCAAGGTCTACGACGGCGGCGGCATCGAGCCCGACCTGCACACCGAACCAGAATACATCAGCCGCTTCGCCATGACCCTCTACGCCCTGGGCTTCATCGAGGATTACGGCGACCGCTTCATGCGGCTGCATCCCGACCGCCGGGTCGATGTCCGCACCTTCGCGCTGACCGACGCCGACTACGCGGACTTCGTGCGTTTCATGAGCGACAAGGAGGTGCCCTACGAATCGACCACGCGGCGGGCGCTGAAGGCGCTGCGCAAGGCCGCCGGCGACGAGCGCCACGAGGCGATCGACCGGGCCGCCGAGGCGCTCGAAGCGCAGCTGCGCGACGACACCGAGTCCAACCTGGAGACCTACCGGCGCGAAATCCGCTCGCTGCTCGAAGCCGACATCGTGCTCCGCCACCACTACGCCGAGGGGGTCATCGAATACGACATCACGCACGACGACGCGGAGGTGCGGCGCGCGGTGGAGGTGCTCGAAAACCCCGGGGAGTACCGGCGCATCCTCGACACTCAGGACACCGTGCGCACCGCGCGGCACGACGACGAAACGGACACGGAGGAGTAGACGACGATGAAAAGGAGGTGGATGCACACGCTGTTCTCGTTCCGCAACCGCATGGCGATCATCGCCGTGGGGGTGGCGCTGGGTGCGGTGTCGCTGCTCTTCACCGACAACATGGCCCGCCAGCTCCAGCAGAAGGAGCAGCACGACGTGCTGCTGTGGGCCCACGCCATGGAGCGCGTGCACCGCGACGTGAGCGGCGACCTCTTGCAGGACCCGCTCATCGCCGACATCATGAGCAACGGCAACAACATACCGTTCATCATCACCGACGAAAACCTCGAAGTAATCAACTTCCACCTCATACCCGAGGAGGTGATCGACCACCCCGAGAAGCTGCGGCGCGCCATCGACCGCCTCTCGGAGGAGAACACGCCCATCCCGGTCAAGTTCTGGTGGGCCAAGCACTACCACATCATATTCTACGGCCACTCGGCGCTGCTCAAGTCGCTCTACTATTTCCCCTACGTGCAGATCACCGTCATCACGGCCTTCATCCTGCTGGGCTTCGTGGCCTTCCGCTCGTCGAAGCACGACGAGCAGAACCGCGTGTGGATCGGACTGGCCAAGGAGACCGCCCACCAGCTGGGCACGCCCACCTCGTCACTGCTCGGCTGGATCGAGTATCTGCGGTCGCAGCCCGTCGATCAGGAGGCCGTGGAGGAGATGAACAAGGACCTGGCCCATCTGATGAAGATCGTGGACCGCTTCTCGAAGATCGGTTCCGAGACGCCCCTCACCCCGGCCAACATCAACGAAACGGTGGGTGAATCGGTGATGTACTTCCGCAAGCGCATCCCGCGCAACGTCACGCTCGACTACAACGGCCTGGCCATCGCCCCCGTGCAGGCCAGCATCAATACGGCGCTCTTCGAATGGGTGGTCGAGAACCTGATGAAGAACTCGCTCGACGCCCTCCAGGGCCACGGCGCCATCGAGGTGCGCATCGGCGCCGACGACCGCTACGTGACCGTGGATGTGAAAGACACGGGCAAGGGCATCCCGAAGAGCAACTGGCACCGCATCTTCGAACCGGGCTTCACCACCAAAACCCGCGGCTGGGGCCTCGGCCTCTCGCTCTCGCGCCGCATCATCGAGGAGTACCACCAGGGCAAGATCGCCGTAGTGGAGTCGGAGATCGGCCGCGGCACCACCATCCGCATCACCCTCAAACGCCTGTTCGAATGACGGAGACGCCCGATACCGCACAGCACGCCGGCCGCACCGCCCTGCTGCCGGCGCACGACGCCGCCGACACGCTCGGCCGCACGCTCCCCGCACCGGACGCCGATTCCGTTCGCACGCCGGCGGCCGACACGCTCGCGCCCCTCTTCGCGGCCGAAGCCGCCGACACGCTTCCCGTCCCCGTGCGCACCGCCGCTCCGGCCGAGGTCTACGGCGCCGCATCGTACCCGGGCGCAGCTCCCGCCCTCCCGGACCCCGCGCCGCTGGCGGGTGACCCGCTGTTCCAGCTCCTCGTGCTGCTCACGGCCTCCTTCTGCGCGCTCTTCGCGGCGCGCCACGCCGCGGACATCGTGCAGCTGTTCTTGCGCACGGTGCACGATCCGGGCAGCCTCTCCGACGCGCGGAGCAACGGCCGCGACCGCTTCCTGCTCATCGCCTCCGTCCTCGGACTCCTGCTCGCGGGAATCCCGGCGGTGGCCGCCGCCGACCGGATTTACCCCCCCGGCACCTTTCCCGGCGCTGCGGCCGCCGTGCTGAGTCTGGCCGCAGCCGCAGCCTTCGCCCTCTCCTTCGCGGCCTCGGCGGGCATGCTGCGCCTGATCGGCATCGTGACGCTCAGCGGCGACTTCACCGACGAGCTGCTCCACCTCCGCACCACGACCTTCGCCGCGGCGAGCCTCCTGGCCGCGCCGGCCGTACTCCTGCACGCGCTCTGCCCCGGACCGCAGGGCGCGGTGTGGCGCTGGCTGCTCGCCGCCGACATCGCCCTGGTCTGCGCCCTCTTCCTGATCCGGTCGCTGCGGCTCTTTCTTCGGAAAAAAATTCCGATTTTGCATTGGATTTTGTACCTTTGCGCCGTCGAACTCTTTCCGCTCAGCCTCGTGTGGCTGTCGATCGCGAGACAGTAACGAAGAACGTCAAAAACGATAAGAATTGAAAGTCAATAAAGTATTGGTCGCCCAGCCGCGGCCGGCGATGATCGAGAAATCCCCCTTCTACGAACTTTCCAAAAAACACAAGGTGGAGATCGATTACACCCCTTTCATCCGAGTCGTGGGTGTGTCGCTCAAGGAATTCCGCAGCCAGCGGGTCGAGATCCTGACCCACACGGCCATCATCTTCACGTCGCGCACGACGGTGGACAGCTTCTTCCACATCTGCGAGGAGGCCCGCATCACCGTGCCCGAGAGCATGAAATACATCTGCCAGACCGAGGCCGTGGCGCTCTACCTCCAGAAATACATCGTCTACCGCAAGCGTAAAATATCGTTCGCCGACGGTTCGTTCACCTCGCTCATGGAGCTGATCGTCAAGCACCGCGACGAAAAGTTCCTGCTGGCGCTCAGCGAGCCCCACAAGCCCGAGCTGCCCGAGACGCTCGCCAAACTCAAGCTCTCGTTCGATCCCGTGATCCTGGCGCGCACCGTGGCCGCCGACCTGGAGGAGACCAACCTGCGGTCCTACGACCTGCTGGCGCTCTACTCGCCGTCGGACGTCAAGGTGCTGGTCGAGAAGTTCGGCACGCACGACCTGCCCGCCGTGGGTGTCTTCGGCGAGGGCACGCTGCGCGCCGCGCTCGAAGCGGGCCTCACGGTGAAAGCCGCAGCCCCCACGCCCGAGGCGCCTTCGATGGTCAAGGCCGTGGACATCTTCATCACGAAGACCGAATCCGGCGAGGAGATCGGCGACGTGGCCGTGGCGACCGACCCCCGCAAGGAGGAGTTCCTCCGCGTGCAGGAGAGCAAACTCGCAAAGAAAACCCGCAAGCGCACCGTCGCCGCGGACAACACGAAATAGGCGATGAGCGACCGCAGCCTGCCCCGCACGGAGCGGCTCCGCTCGCTCGGTGCCATCCGCCGCCTGTTCGACGAGGGACAGAGCGGCTTCGTATTCCCGTTCCGCTACGTGTGGTATGCCGAGACGGACGCCGTGCCGTCGGTCGAGGTGCTCTTCAGCGTGCCCAAGAAGTTCCATAAGCGGGCCAACAAACGCAACCTCCTGCGCCGCAGGACCAAAGAGGCCTACCGGCTCGGCAAGCAGACCCTCGCCCGCGCGGAATGCACGGCCAACATCGACCTGGCGCTCATCTACTCGTCCAAAGAGGTATTGTCCTACCGGAAAATCGATCATGCGCTGCAACGCATTCTGGAGCAGATCGCTGCGCATCTGTAAATTCGCTGCGGCCCTGCCGCTGCTCGCGCTCGTGCAGTGCTACCGCCACTGCATCTCGCCGTTCACGCCTCCGTCGTGCCGTTTCACGCCCACCTGTTCGCAATACGCCGTCGAGGCCCTGCGCCGCCACGGGCCCCTGCGGGGTTCGTGGCTCACGCTGCGCCGTCTGTCCCGCTGCCATCCGTGGGGCGGCAGCGGCTACGATCCCGTGCCGTAGCGATCCGCCGAAAGCGCCAACCGCCGGGCCCGGTCAATCCTCCCTGCACGTACAGCGCTCCTCCGCCCCCTCGGTCTCGATCGTAGCGTGGGCGACGCCCTCCGCATCGAGCACCCGGCGCAACGCGGCTTTCACGCACTCGGTACGCGCGTCGGGCGCCACTACGACATGCGCCGTCAGGGCGTTCTCCGTGGTGCTGATGGCCCAAAGATGGAGGTGGTGCACTTCGCATACGCCCTCGACACCGAGCATGGCGCGCTCCACCGACGCGGGGTCGAGCCCCGGCGGCACGCCGTCGAGCGCAAGGCGCAGGCTGTCGCGCGTCAGCGACCACACCGAAGCGACGATCACCCCCGCCACGATCACCCCGATCACGGGATCGACGAACGTCCACCCCGTGCGTGCGATCACGAGCCCCGACACCAGGACGCCGACCGACACCAGCGCATCGGCCGCCATGTGCAGATAGGCGCCCTTCACGTTCAGGTCGCGCTCCTTGTCCCGCACGAAGAGCCACGCGGTGAATCCGTTCACTGCCACGCCCGCACCCGCCGTCCAGGCGATCACGCCGCCCTCCACAGGCATCGGGTGCAGCATGCGGCCGATGCTCTCCGCCACGATGGCCCCCACGGCGACCAGCAGCACGACCGAGTTGAGCAGCGAGACGAGCACCGTGCTCTTGCGGTAGCCGTAGGTGTAGCGCGGCCGCGCGTGCACCCGGGCCAGGCGGTATGCCAGCAGGGCCAGCAGCAGGCTCGCCACATCGCTCAGGTTGTGCCCGGCGTCGGACAGCAGCCCCATCGAGTCGTAGGCTATGCCCACCGCGGCCTCTATGGCGACGAATGCCGTGTTGAGCGCGATGCCCCAGGCGAAAGCGCGCCCGAGGGACGCTTCCGGTACGGCGTGCGCGCCCCGATGATGGTGGTGGTGTGTCATGCGTATCAGTCTCCTATCGTCTCCTTGATCTCCGAAAGATCGACCAGCTTATTGACGATGGCGTAGATCGTCAAACCCGCGGCCGAATGGATCTGGAGCTTGGCGGCGATGTTGCGGCGGTGCGTGATGACGGTGTGCGCCGAGATGCAGAGGCAGTCGGCGATCTGCTTGTTGGTCATTCCCTTGACCACGCACACGATGATCTCGCGTTCGCGCGCGCTCAGGGTCTCCTGCTTCTCGTCGGACTGCACGCCGTCGGCCGCCAGCCGCTCGACGGCCGGAATGAAGATTCCGTCCTCCACGGCATTGTGCGACGCCAGCTCCTGTTCGCAGGTGAATATATCAAACAGCACGCCGTTCAGCTCGTTCGTGCCGCCCGAAGGGTAATATTTGATGATGATGTTCTTCAGCTCGCGCAGCCGCGCCTCCACCTGGTCGTGGTGGCGGCGGAAGACGTCGATCGAGTAGGTGGCGCTCTTCTCGCCGCGCAGCAGCGCCTCGACGTAGGGGAACACGGTCTTCTCCTCGTAGGCCATGTGGCGGTGCACCTCGGCCACGTATTCGTCGTAGTAACGCATGATGGCGAACGACACGTCGCTCAGCGAGCAGTCCACGGCCTCGATGAGCTTGCGCCGGATGGCCGGCAGGCGGAAATCGAGAAAATAACCGTGCGAGTTGTGGAGGTAGTCGGTCAGCGCGCGCACCGACACCCCCTCGTGCGACACGCCGCCCTCGCCCGGGTTCACGAGCATGTTCACCACGGCCAGAAAGGTCGCCGTATCGACCCCGTTCGCGGCGCACACCTCGGCGATGGGTTTGTCGCCGAAGCCGAGGGCGATGCCGAAACGGCTCATGACCTGGAGCACGGAGTATTTGTCGCACACCAGATCGCACATGCGGTCGTCGCCCGTATAGTTTCCTGATTTATACATCGGTCGGTAATTTACGCACAAAAATAAGGAGCGCCCGCCGCAATGCAAATACCTAAATATGGGTATTTTCGCGCAATCCGAGATCGACGTGCGTGGTCTGGAGCAGCGTGCGTCCCGCGTCAAGCAGCATCGTGTCGGCCCCCTCGCACGCCGCAGGCATCGCACGGTCCCACACCACGTCGCCCGCGGCGCTCGTCACACCGAAGCCCTCGTTGAACACGTAGTAGCCGAACTTGGGCAGCGAGGGGTCGAAAATATCCTTGCTGTATGCGAAGTCGGAGTGGTCGATCCCCATGCGGGCCAGCAGCGTGGCCGCCAGGTCGATCTGCGAGGCGTACTCCTCCACGGTGCGGGGTCCGGCAACCGCCCCCCCCAGCCAAATCATCGGAATGCGGTGGCGGAGCGGCGCATTGTACGCCAGCCCGTAGGGATAGGCGTAGCCGTGGTCGGCCACGAGCACCACCAGCAACTCGTCCCACGCCGGCGACGCTTTCCAGCGGTCGATCATCCGGCCCAGGCAGTCGTCGGTGAAAGCCATGGCGTTGAGCACCTTGTCGTCGAACTTCGCGAACGGCACCTCGAACGGCTCGTGGCTCGACAGCGTGAGCAGCCCCGCGAGGAAAGGCCTGCCCGCGGCACTCATGCGCAGCACTTCGTCGGCGAAGTAGTCGGCGACCACGTCGTCGGCATAGCCCCACTTCGAGGTCGGAGCATCCAGACTCAGGTCTTTCTGCTGCGTGAGCTGCTGCCACCCCGTAGCGTACATGTACGAAGCCTGGTCCGTGAAGTTGAGGTCGCCGCCGTAGACGAAACGCGTGGCATACCCCTCGCGGGCCAGCGACCGCGCGATCGAGGGAAGCCTCCGGCTGCGGGCCGGGAGTTTCATCACCGACGTGCGGGTCTGGGCGGGAAACCCGCTCAGCACCGCCACCTCGCCGCGGTCCGTGCGGAACGAATTGGCGAAGAAATTCTCGAACCACACCCCCTCGCGGCGGAAGCGCTGCATGTTGGGCATCACCTCCTCGCCGTCCACCCGCTCGTCCATGAGCGTGCGGCCGAAACTCTCGCAGATGACCACCACGACGTTGGGCCGCGACATGCGGAGCAGCCCCGTGTCGGACACGGCGGAGGGACGGTCGCCGCGCAGGCGCTCGAAACGCCGCGCACGCTCCTCCTCCTCGAAGAAGGGGTACATCGCGGCATAGTCGTCGCCGTCGCCCACCGACGAGAGAAGCGAGAACACGGGATTGATCGCCGCATGGTTCAGGAAGGTATCGGCGCTGAAACAGACTTTCGAGACGTTGGCCGTGGCCACGGTCACGCCGCCGCGGATCGCCAGGAAGCAGAGCCCGCCGGCAAAGAGCAGCACGCCCGAGGCAGGCAGGCGCAGACACACCCGTTCGCCCGAAAAGAGGCGAACCACGCGGTCATAGACCCATGTCATCACCCCGGCCGAGAGCACGAACAGGAGCACCTGGCGCACCGCCTCCCACGCGCCGATGCTGGCCAGCGCCCCCTTCGGATCGGAGAGGTAGATCAGGATCGTGGCGTCGATGCGGAAACCCCAGTAGCCGTAGAGCGCAAGATCGACGGCGAAGACGGCCGCCGTGAAGAGCGACACGACGAGGAAGTAGCCCCGGAACATGCGGCGCCACACCCGGTCGGGCAGCGACACCCACAGCGACGCGAGGGTCGCGAGCAACGGCAGCGCCGTGACATAGCCCGCCACGGTCATGTCGAGCGAGAGGCCGTGCCACAGCACGAGCAGCCGCTCCGCCAACGGGGCCTCGGCGGCCTGCGCAGCGTGAAAGAGCAGGAATACGGGCTTTTGCAACGCCATCAGGAACGTCGTGGCCGCAAATACGGCAAGGAGGAACAGCAGTCGTCTCTTCATTTCGGTTCGCTTTTATGCAATCGGTATTCACGCCGGCTACGCGCCGGCGGGGAGGTTCGGCAGCGCCCCCGGATCATCGGCGACGTTGGCTCGGGAGCTGTCGTTTTCTCACCCGGACTCCGTTCGGCGCTGCGCTCGGCTCAGCGAAAACAACCGTTTTTCAACACCGCACCTGCGCACCGCGACACCCGCCGCTCCGCACGGCCCCGGGCCGCACGAAAAACCGCCCTTCGCGGGCTGCCGCCCCGGACCTGCGTCCGAACGCAAGCCGTCGGGCCGCATTGGCCGGACCGCATCCGCCGGGCCGTCAGATCTTCTCGCCGTAGGCCAGGTCGCCGGCATCGCCGATGCCCGGCACGATGTAGGCGCGCGAGGTCAGCTCCTCGTCCACGGCCGCCGTCCACAGGGTCGTAGTCTCCGCAGGCATGTTCTTCCGCACGTAGTCGATGCCCTGCTCGCTGGCGATGACCGCAGCCACATGGGTGTGCTTGGGCTGTCCGCCGCGCTCGCACAGGGCGTTGTAGGCCAGCACGAGCGACGATCCCGTCGCAAGCATCGGATCGACCAGCAGCAGCACCTTGCCCTCCAGGTCGCCGCACGATATGTACTCCACCTTCACCTTGAACTTGCCGTCCTTCGTGCTCTTGCGGTAGGCCGACACGAAGGCGTTCTGCGCGTCGTCGAAGTAGTTCAGGAATCCCTGGTGGAACGGCAGTCCCGCACGCAGGATCGTGGCCAGCACCACGCGGTCGGAGATCATCGCCACCGAAGCCTCGCCCAGGGGCGTCTCCACGATTCGCTGCTCGTAGTCGAGGGTTTTCGATATCTCGTAGGCCGTGACCTCGCCGATGCGTTCGAGGTTGCGGCGGAAACGCATCGAATCGGTGTGGATCCGCCTGTCGCGGATTTCGGCGATGAACTTGCTGAGAACGGTATTTTCGCTGCCGAGCGTATGGATTGTCATGGCTAAGGGTGTTTTGGGGTTTGTAAGTATCAGTACAGAAAATTGTTGAACGGGTAGCGTCCGGCATGGATCTCGCGCACCATGCCGTAGAGGTCGGCGCGGAACTTGTCGATGTTGGTCCGCTCCGCAGCCGAAAGGAAGATGCAGGGCGTGTTGGCCTTGGCGATCCAGCTCTGCTTCAGGTCGTCGAGCGAGAGGTTCTCGCGCCCGGCGGGCGTGAGGTCGTCCTCGTCCTTTTTAATATATGTATAAGCATCGACCTTGTTGAAGACCAGATAGACCGGCTTGTCGCCCGCACCGATCTCGCTCAGGGTCTGCTTCACCACGGCGATCTGGTCCTCGAACTGCGGATGCGAAATATCGACCACATGCACCAGCAGGTCGGCCTCGCGCACCTCGTCGAGCGTCGATTTGAACGACTCGATCAGCTCCGTGGGGAGCTTGCGGATGAAACCCACCGTATCCGAGAGCAGAAACGGCAGGTTGTCGAACACCACCTTGCGCACCGTGGTGTCGAGCGTGGCGAAGAGCTTGTTCTCGGCAAACACCTCGCTCTTGGCGAGGAGGTTCATGAGCGTCGATTTGCCCACGTTCGTATAGCCCACCAGCGCCACGCGCACCAGCGCGCCGCGGTTCGAGCGCTGCACGGCCATCTGGCGGTCGATGCGCTGCAACTCCTCCTTGAGCTTGGCGATGCGGCCGCGCACGATGCGCCGGTCGGTCTCGATCTCTCGCTCGCCGGCGCCGCCGCGCGTTCCCGTGCCGCCGCGCTGCCGCTCAAGATGGGTCCACAGACCCGCCAGGCGCGGCAGCATGTACTGGTAGTTGGCCAGCTGCACCTGCGTCTTGGCATAGGCCGTCCGCGCCCGCGACATGAAGATGTCGAGAATCAGGCGCGTGCGGTCGAGCACGCGGCAGGGCATGGCCTTCTCGATGTTGCGGGTCTGCGCGGGCGACAGTTCGTCGTCGAAGATCACCACGTCGATCTCCTCGTCGCGGCAGTAGTCGGCGATCTCCTCCAGCTTGCCCGGACCCACGTAGATGCGCGACGAGGGCTGGGGCAGCCGCTGCGTGAAGCGCTTCACGGTGGCGATGTCGGCCGTTTCGGCCAGAAACTCCAGTTCGTCGAGGTACTCGGCAGCCTGCCGCGGGTCCTGGTCGTCGCGCACCACGGCCACGGCCACGGCACGCTCGCGCCCCGGTTCGCGCCCGACGTTCTTCGTTGTGTTGTCCTTGTTTTCCAAATCGTTTTCCTATCTTGCAAGCGAGGGTATCCCCGCAAAAAGGATACCCTCGCCAATCGTTTCCGCGTCCGTTAGTTTTGCAGACGGAAGTCCACGGGCAGGTTGTAGCGCACGCGCACGGCCTGTCCGCGCTGCTTGCCGGCCGACCACACGGGCGACTTCTGCAACACGCGCACCGCCTCGTCCGACAGCGAGCGGTCGGGGCTCTGAAGCACCTGGATGTTGGTCAGACGCCCGTCCTTCTCGATCACGAAAGTCACCGTCACACGACCCGAGATGTTGTTCTCAAGCGCGATCTGCGGGAACTTCACGTTGCTCTGCACCCACTGGCGGAACTTGTTGAGGTCGCCGCCCTGGAACGAAGGCATCGTCTCCACGATGATGAACGGCTGGTCGTCCTCGATGACCTCCTCCTCGACCTCCACGATGGGCTCGATGGCGTCGTCCTCGTTGAACTCGTTGAACGTAAGTTCGGTGGTGATCTTCGTATCGTTGGTCACGATATCCAGAATGTCCGAAATCACCTTCACCTCGACCTTTTTGGGAGGCTCGGGCGGCTTCTGGTCCTGACGCGTGATCTCGGTCATCTCCTCCTCCACAACCGCCGTTTCCACATCGATTTTCTGAATCCGGTGCTCCTCCGGCGTATAGCTGAAGGCGGCGATCACGAGCCCGAGGGCCACGATCAGACCGATTTCGAGAAACAGACCCCGCTTGTTTTTCAGGTCCGCTTTGGGTGATTTTTTCTGTTCCATCTATGCTTCTTTAATTTTAATGTTCGCATGCTCGCGCTACACGGCACCCCGAAAGGCCCGTTAAGCACCTACAAATATATGGATAAAATTCCGAAAACCGATGCGCGCGGGACGAATTTCTTCATTTTTTGCCTACTTTTGCCCGCACACGACACCCGATGCTTATGGCAAACACCGAACCTCTGTACGGCAAAACGCCCGACGAACTGAGCGAACTCTGCGCACGCCTGGGCCTTCCGCGCTATGCGCCCCGCCAGATCGCACGCTGGCTCTACGTGCGCGCCGTGGCCGACCCTGCGGCCATGACCGATCTGTCGCGTGCGGCGCGCGAGGCGCTCGCCGCCGCGTGCGACCCGGGCCTCGCGCCCCCCGAGCGGGAGTGGCTCTCGGCCGACGGCACGAAAAAATACCTCTACCGCACCCGCGCCGGCCACTACGTCGAATCGGCCTTCATCCCCGACGGCGACCGCGCCACGCTCTGCGTCTCGTCGCAGGCCGGCTGCCGCATGGGCTGCCGCTTCTGCGCCACCGGGCGCCAGGGCCTCCAGGCGTCGCTCACGGCGGGCGAAATCCTGAACCAGATCGCCTCGCTGCCCGAGCGCGAGCGACTCACCAACCTGGTGTTCATGGGCATGGGCGAGCCGCTCGACAACATCGACAACGTGCTCCGCGCCCTCGAAATCCTCACTGCTCCGTGGGGCTTCGCCTGGTCGCCCACACGCATCACGGTCTCCACCTCGGGCGTGACCCCGGCGCTGCCCCGGCTGCTCGACCGCACGAAGGTCCACCTGGCCGTGAGCCTTCACAACCCCTTTTCCGACGAGCGGGCCGAGATCATGCCCGTCGAGCGCGCCTACCCCATCACCGGCGTCGCAGAGCTGCTGCGCCGCTACGACTTCACGCACCAGCGGCGCGTGTCGTTCGAGTACATCGTGCTGAGCGGACTAAACGACACCCCGCGCCACATCCGCGGCCTGTGCCGGCTGCTCGACGGCATCAAATGCCGCATCAACCTCATCCGGTTCCACAAGATCCCCGGATCACCCTACTTCTCGCCCCCCGACGAGGAGCTGATCCGCTTCCGCGACACGCTGACGGCCAAAGGAATACAGACCACGATCCGGGCCTCGCGCGGCGAGGACATCCAGGCCGCCTGCGGCCTGCTCTCCACCCGCGAACAGCAGCAGCACGCGCAGCAGTGATGCGGCCCGGCGTTGTCCACCGCGTCCCGCAAACGAAAGGGAAGCGCCCCTTCGCGCCCGGCGACGGAACGCAGCGGGTGCGGTGTTTCGCCGCCGCCCGTGCCGTCCGTGCCGCCCGTGCCGTCCGCCGCACGGGAAGCCGCACGGGAAGCCGCACGGGAAGCCGCACGGGAAGCCGCACGGCAACGGGCGCGCAAAAACCCCGGCACACGCGCCGCACGGCCGCCAGCCGCCCCCGGCATGTGCCGGAGGCGGGATTTTTCCGGCACGGAATTGGACAGTTTCGGGAAATTATTGCTAAATTTGCCCCGTTAGGCAAATGAGAGCGGAATACGGTTCCCATAACCTTTTAAACCTGCAACCATGTTCGCAATCGACCATTACGACTTCAAAGGCAAGCGCGCGATCATCCGCGTGGACTTCAACGTGCCCCTCGACGGCGAGGGCCGCGTGACCGACGACACCCGCATCCGTGCGGCCGTGCCCACCATCCGCAAGGTGCTGGAGAGCGGCGGCTCCGTGATCCTGATGTCGCACTTGGGCCGTCCGAAGAAGAATCCCGATCCGAAATACTCGCTCGAACAGATCGTGCCGGCCATCGAGCGGCTCCTGGGCACGAAGGTGCTCTTCGCCGGCGACTGCATGGGCGACAAGGCGGCCGCCATGGCTCGCGACCTGAAGCCCGGCGAGGTGATGCTGCTCGAAAACCTCCGCTTCTACGCCGAGGAGGAGGGCAAGCCCCGCGGCCTTGCGGAGGATGCCACCGACGAGGAGAAGAAAGCAGCCAAGAAAGCGTTGAAGGAGGGACCCCAGAAGGAGTTCGTGCAGCGCCTGGCCTCCTATGCCGACTGCTACATCAACGACGCGTTCGGCACGGCGCACCGCGCCCACGCCTCCACGGCCCTCATCGCCGACCTGTTCCCGAAGGACAAGATGTTCGGCTACGTCATGGAGAACGAGCTGAAGGCCATCGACGGCGTGATGGAACACCCCCGGCGTCCGTTCTGCGCCATCATCGGCGGCTCGAAGGTCTCGACCAAGATCACCATCATCGAGAAACTCATGGAGAAAGTCGATTCGATCATCCTGGGCGGCGGCATGACCTACACGTTCGCCGCGGCGCAGGGCGGCCGCGTCGGCAACTCGATCTGCGAACCCGACATGTTCCCCGTGGCGCGCGAGATCCTGGCCAAGGCCGAGGAGCGCGGCATCGAGCTGGTCATGTCGCCCGACGCGCTGATCGCCGACGCCTTCTCGGCCGACGCCCGCACCGACGAAGCTCCGGCCGACGCCATTCCCGACGGCTGGGAAGGCGTGGACATCGGCACCGAGGGCAAGCGCCGCTTCCGCGAGCACATCCTGGGCTGCAAGACCATTCTGTGGAACGGTCCGGTGGGCGTGTTCGAAATCGACAAGTTTGCGACGGGCTCGCGCGCCGTGGCCGAAGCCATCGCCGAAGCCACGGAGCAGGGCGCCTACTCGCTCATCGGCGGCGGCGACTCGGTGGCCTGCATCAACAAGTTCGGCCTCACGGACAAGGTATCCTACGTCTCGACGGGCGGCGGCGCGCTGCTCGAATACATGGAGGGCAAGGAGCTGCCGGGCGTGGCGGCCATCCGCAAATAGCGCGACCGAAATGCGGGCGGACCGGCTCCGCCCGCACTTTTTACGACACCGAAACTCAATATGAAGCAATAACCTTATGAAAAAAATCCTTTTGTTCGCAACTGTCGCAATCATGGCAAGTTGTCAGAATCAACCGGCCCGCGTGCCTGCGATCGACCTCACGAACCTCGATCCCACGGCCGCACCCGAAGTCGATTTCTACCAGTACGCCACGGGCGGCTGGCAGGAGAAAAACCCGCTGAAACCCGAATTCTCGCGCTACGGCTCGTTCGACATGCTGCGCGAAAACAACGAGATCCGCATCAACGAGCTCTTCTCGGAGATGCTCGACAGCAAGGCCGCCAAGGGCAGCGTCGAGCAGAAGATCGCCGACCTCTACCGCCTGGGACTCGACTCGACGCGTCTGAACGCCGAGGGCGCCGCTCCGATCCGCCCCGCGCTGGACGAGATCTTCGCCATCGCCGACCGCCGGGGCCTCACCGAGGTCATCGGCAAGCTCCACGGCTCGGTCGCCAATCCGTTCTTCGGCGTGGGCGTGCAGTCCGACCTGATGAACAGCGACATGAACGCGCTCTACATCTCGCAGAGCGGTCTGGGCATGGGCACGCGCGACTACTACCTCGATGAGGAGAACGCCGCGATCCGCGAGGCTTACAAGGAGTACCTGAAGAAGGTGTTCCGCCTGTCCGGCGTCGCCGAGGAGGAGCTCGCCGAGGCTGCCGAGGGCGTGATGCGCGTGGAGACCGAGCTGGCACGCAGCCAGTGGTCGAACGTCGCGCTGCGCAACGTGGCCGCACGCTACAACCCCATGTCGCGCGAAGAGTTCGAGAAGACCTACGACGCCGTGGATTGGGCTACTTACTACAAAGCGATGGGTGTGGGCGACTTCGACCGCATCATCGTGGCGACCCCGTCGGCCGTGGCCGGCGCCAACGAGGTGCTGAAGAACGCACCCATGGCCGACCTGCGCTACTACCTCGCATCGCAGTACATCAACTCCGCGGCTTCGTTCCTGAGCGACGACTTCCATGACGCATCGTTCGACTTCTTCGGCAAGACCATGACCGGCACGCCGGAGCCCCGCGCACGCTGGAAGCGCGCCATGAGCGTGCCCAACGGCACCCTCTCCGAGGCCGTGGGCGAGATCTACGTCGCACGCTACTTCCCCGAGAGCGACAAGGAGCGCATGACGCAGCTCGTGCGCAACCTCCAGACGGCCCTGGGCGAGCACATCGACGCCCTGGAGTGGATGAGCGACGAGACGAAGGCCCGCGCCCGCGAGAAGCTCGCCGCTTTCACCGTGAAGATCGGTTACCCCGACACTTGGAAGGACTATTCGTCGCTCGACATCGACCCCGAGAAGAGCTACTGGGAGAACATCGTGAACGCCAACATCTGGTACACCGCCGAGAACCTGGGCAAGCTGGGCAAACCCGTGGATAAGGACGAGTGGCACATGTCGCCCCAGACGGTGAACGCCTACTACAACCCGACGACCAACGAAATCTGCTTCCCCGCAGCCATTCTCCAGCCGCCGTTCTACAACTCGACGGCCGACGACGCGGTGAACTACGGCGCCATCGGCGTGGTGATCGGCCACGAGATGACCCACGGTTTCGACGACCAGGGCCGCCAGTTCGACAAGGACGGCAACATGAACAACTGGTGGACCGAGGCCGATTCGGAGGCCTTCAAGCTGAAGACCGACGTGCTGGTGAAGCAGTTCGACGCCGTGGAGGTGCTGCCCGCACGCGACGGCCAGCCGGCGCTCCATGCCGACGGCCGCCTGTCGCTGGGCGAGAACATCGCCGACCAGGGCGGTCTGCGCGTGGCCTACACCGCGCTGCACAACGCCATCGACACCGAGGCCGTTGCGCCCATCGACGGCTTCACGCCCGACCAGCGCTTCTACCTGGCCTACGCTACGCTGTGGGCGCAGAGCATCCGCGACGAGGAGATCGCGCGTCTGACCAAGAACGACGTGCACTCGCTCGGCGTGAACCGCGTGAACATCACGCTGCGCAACCTCCAGTCGTTCTACGACGCCTTCGGCATCACCGAGGGCCCGATGTTCCTCCCCGCAGAGGAGCGCGTGGTAGTCTGGTAACCGCTCGCGATCCGATAAAACCGGGACGTCCTTTTCGGGACGTCCCGGTTTCGTTTATACCTTCGTTTATGCCCCGGAAAATATCGGAATATCTTTTTATCGCGAGCCGAGGCTAAAAAGTCGCAGCCGGCAGTCCCGGCGGTTTGCGGCGCAGGGCGGCAGTCTGCGCAACTTTCCGTCCCGGCAGTTTACGACGGCGGGTTACAAGCTGGCGCACAGCCTGTCCCATGGCCTGCAACGCCGGGCAGCAGCCTGCGGAGCGCCCGCAGACGAAGCGTCAGCGAGTTGCGGGCCTCCGCCGCCGGAGGCTGCGGCCCGCGCGGCTTAAAAAGCCGCAAACTTCCAAGCAATACCGGACGTAAACCGGTTGCAATCAATAATTGCGGTTTGCCTGCACAGCATTTTGTTTCAGTAGTTTGCTACTGTGGGGCGCAGCCTGCGGAGTGGCCGCACGGAGCGTCAGCGAAGTTGCGGGCCTCCGCCGCCCCGAGGCTGCGGCCCGCGCGGCTCGTAAGAGCCGCAACTCGCAAAGAATATTCGGAAATGAAAATGAAAACAAAAACAGAAATAACCGAGCCGCGCACCCCGTTGCATCCCGTTGCACTGCGTCACGCCCCGTTGCTCTCCGCCGCACTCCGCCCCCCCCGAACCCCGCCGCAATGCACGTGCGGCGGGGGCTTCAAAAACAGTAACCTCTATAATGGAATTCGAGGCTTCGTTTACAATAAGGCTTAAAATCGGGCCGCAACCGGCGGTCGCGGCGGTTTGCGACGGTGGGCGGCAGCCGGCGTAACAACCTGTCCTATTGGGCCTGCAAAGCCGGTCCGCAG
>ERZ778514.914-NODE-914-length-24214-cov-6.610166_pt1 | contig 24214 bp, 27 predicted proteins | sample MGYA00510344_ERZ778514 | MGnify/ENA primary metagenome ERZ778514 (study PRJEB29527, sample SAMN07138968) | mouse gut metagenome | material: feces | host: mouse | place: China:Nanjing | collected 2016-01-25 ...
GGTTGATCCGGATTTTCTTGATAAAGCCGGCGGGGGAGAATTCTGCTTTGTGGAGAACGATTCGGTTGTTCCCTGTGCGAAAGATATAGAAAAAATTATTTTGTATCGATGGAATCGAAAGTATCCGGCTGACTTCCGGTTTGACATAAATTTAGAGGACTCGGAATGGAAGCTGGCTGAAACGAGAGAGTTTACCGGTTCTTCCCACGAAAAGATCACAGAGGAGGTATATGTCCGTGGATAAGAGGAAAAGATTTATCCTGATCTGTCTGACGGCGTTTGGCCTGATGATTTCAGGCTGTGCCGGAGAGCCTTCCGCAGAGGGTGATTTGGCGCCGGGTGAGAGGGTGTCTGTTGAAGAAAGGTCTGCTGAGGAACAATCTTCTGAATCAGACATCGGCCAGACAGTGCGGTTATCCGGACAGGCCGGAAACGTACTGGCGGCGGATTCTCTTGCTGTATCAGAGATTCCTGCGTACAGCGGTTTTCCGTATATATCGGTTAATGATAATATACCGCTTTTTACGGAAGAGGAACTTGTACAGAACTCTTTTGAGACCTACAGTGAATTGGACGGGCTTGGCAGGTGCGGTGCGGCATATGCGAATGTAGGGACAGATCTGATGCCCGATGAAAAGCGCGGTTCGATCGGGAAGGTAAAGCCCTCCGGATGGCACTCCGTGGAGTATGATATGGTAGAGGGGAACAGTCTGTACAATCGCTGTCATCTTATCGGTTATCAGCTCACCGCCGAGAATGCCAATGAGAAAAATCTTATCACCGGAACCAGGTATCTAAATACAGAAGGGATGCTTCCTTTTGAAAATATGGTGGCCGATTATGTAAAAGAAACGAAAAATCATGTACTTTACCGGGTGACGCCCATTTTTGAAGGTGATAATCTGGTCGCCGGCGGCGTGCAGATGGAAGCGATGTCTGTGGAAGACAGAGGGGAAGGAATTCTTTTTCATGTCTATTGCTACAATGTCCAGCCGGGTATTTCCATCGACTATGCTACGGGAGAAAGCCGGTTGGAAAACGTGACAGCCGGTCAGCAGGATAGGGCGGACGGAGCCGCAGAGACGCGATATATTCTGAATACGAATACGCAGAAGTTCCATGTGCCTTCCTGTTCCAGTGTAAAGCAGATGAAAAAAGCAAATACCGAAGAATATACCGGGGACAGGGACGATTTGGCTTCTATGGGTTATGAACCCTGCAAGCGGTGCAATCCATAAAAATATCCTGCAAGTAATCGAATCTTGCAGGATATTTTGCGTGATACGGCGCTTCGTGGAAGCGGATGAAGGATTGACGGTCAAATATAATATAATTGATGGTCAGATGGTTGACTCTTTCAGAAAAGATAGTATGATTTTTATAAGTACAGATTATTATTGTCGGAGGAGAAAGATTGATTAACATTTCAATTATAGATAATGACAGCGCGGCGCTCAGACTGCTGCAGAGATATGTCAGAGAGTCAACGGCAGGCAGAGAGGGAGTATCTGTTGTTGGATATCGGCGGCCGGAGATGCTTTTGGAAGAAATAGAGAAAAGGAAATGTCATATTTTGATCTCGGATATTGATATGCCGGAAATGAGCGGACTTGAGGTGGCTAAAAGGGTGAAAGAGGCAAATCCGAGAGTGTTCATCATCTTTGTAACGGCATATATGCAGTATGCGATAGAGAGTTACAGGATGGACGCTTTTCAGTACGTTTTAAAGTCAGAATTAGAGGAACGGCTGCCAAAGATTCTTTGCAGACTGACGGACATGATAGAAAGGGACAGAAAAAATTATTGTTTTATCGGAGCGGAAAGTCAAAAGAAGAAAGTGCTTTTTGATGATATCATTTGGATTAAAAAAGAAAAGAATGCCAAATATGTCACGTATGTTATGGAACATGAGAGCTGTTCGGAAAGAACGAGTCTGGAAAATGCGGTGGAAAGACTTGCCAATCCAGATTTTATGATTGTGGAAAGAGGCTGCGCAGTCAACCTCAGGCATGTAATGCGGCTTAAGGACAACGCGCTCTATCTGAGCAATCAGGATACGGTTATAATAAGCAAGGCACGTATTGTCAAAGTGAAGGAAAAGCTTCACAGGTTATGGAGTGAAGAGGAATGGTAGAGACATTGTATCCGGCGGCGTTGGCTGCAGTATCAGCGGCGGTTATACTGCTTATAGTAAAAAACAGGATGATAAAAAAGGAAAAGGATCTTTTGGCGCTTCATGATCAGATGACGGAACAGAACTACCGGCTGCTCAGGCAGAGTGCGGAGCTAAACCGGCATCTGGTACATGATGTAAAGCATCATCTTCTCATTTTGCGGGAATATGTAAAGGAAGGCGATCTGGAAGGGGTTGCAGCATATCTTGACGAAATTGAAGATGAGTATCTGTGTGTGCCGCGCAAGGCGTGGACGGGAAATGGCTTTTTGGATTTCATACTGAATCAGAAAAAGAGCAAGGCAGAGTCAAAGGGAATCTTATTTGATATTGATTCAGAGGCTATACCTGTATGGGGATTTACAGACAGTGAGATAAGCGTAGTGTTCGGAAATCTGCTGGACAATGCGATCGAGGCATGTGAAAAAGTGGAAGACCGGGAAAAATACATACATGTTTTCATGAAAAAGAGAGGGAATATTGCAGCGGTTAAGATTCGGAACAGTATTGCAGCTTGTCCGGTCCGGATGAATGGGAGGTTTGTATCAGATAAGAGCAATCCCGGTATGCATGGTTACGGTGTAAAGAGCGTGAAGCGCGTGATTTCTAAACGGGGCGGCTGTTTTGAATGTCATGCGGACAGAGAAGAGTTTTGGGTGAATATCAGCGTATTTGATAACGGTGGATAGGAGGAATTTGAAGATGTATAATATAACTTTTGGCGGAGCGGGAGCGTCTAGGTATCTGAAACAAAATAAGGCGAAAAATAAATCGTCCACACCCCTCAGAGACCAATGTCTTTTTTCGGAGCTGGCTAATTTCCAAAGCGACAGACCGGCAAAAGTGCACCCGGGAATATTATCCAGCACATGGGCGGAAAATGGACAGGAGTTACACTTAGATTATGATGAAAGTTCTACCGTGGATCACCCTGTCATAAAGGCATGGGGGGTGGACTCCAGAGGGGAGAATTTTGAGCGGTTGATTTATGTCAATGAGGTGGATCCCCGCAACGCGTCTCCGGCAGAGATGAGAGCGTTAGAGGCGCATCTGAAAAAGCAGGGCGACAGTGTGATCGCATCATCGGGTATGCGGGAATGGCGTGTGGGAGAGGCCATGTGGGGATTTGATGTCAATGAGAAGCTTGACTTTATCCAGTTTCTGAATGAAGGGGCACAGATGGCCATAGAGCCGGAAAGGGGGGCAAAGACACGTATGGATGCGGAGCGTTTTCTGTTTTATTTTCAACAGAATCAGGGACGCAGAGAACTGGAATAAAAACGGCAGGCAGGAGAGAAAAGAGTACAAAATCTGAGACAGGAGGAGAAAGAATCGTGGTTGTAACAACAAGGACAATTCAAGGACAGAGTATATATCTTTTGGAGAAAGAAGTCAAGGAGTCAGGCGGTTGTAAAACAGATGTAAAACTTGGCTATTTTATGCAGATGATGGAAAACTGGAAGGAAGGGGAGAAAAAGGACAGCCTTTCTGCAGACGAGTTAAATGATCTGAAGCAAAAGTATCATTCGGATACTATGACGCAGAAAGACTGCGTAAATCTGATGGGGGAGCTGGTGGAGGCAGGAATCATGACGAAGGAAGAAGCTCGGTCAGTGTATTCTGGCGGCATCCCTTTAGACATTACAAAAAAGAATGGATTTCTTCAGAAGTGTACGCCGGAGTTTGAAGCTATTCAGTCCAGATGGAATGAGGCAAAAAGAAGCGTAAGCAATGGTACGCAGAAGATGGGATATGATTATTTTGAGGCATGGTATGACTGGGCGAAACAAAATACCAATGTAGATGATCCTGACAATGAATCATGCTTTATTGATACAAGGAAATATATGGAAATACTGAAGGAACTGCGGGGTTGATCGCTGTCCGCTGCCATTGTAAAAGAGACAGACTTTAACACATGGAGGGATAAGAGATGAGTGGAATTAACTTTAATACGCTCAGAGGGGCTTTATATTATCCGAGGGAAATTGCAAAAAGACGGGCGGAGTCTCCCTTTGCAAACTATCTCTCGGACCGCCATGACGGGATTGTAAATGTGCGTATCTATAAAGACGGCGATGATATCACTGAAAGCATGGGCGGTTTTCCCGTGGAGGAGAAAGAGTTTTTGGAATATGCAAAAGAAAAAACAGGTACATTATTCCCGTGGGCCGAGCTTGACTTTGAGTTTAACAATACAGATGAGTTGTTGAAAGGAATATCGGAAAGATATGATCTGGAAAATGCAAAGCAAGGTGATTTGTGCCGGATTCTCAGTCTGCTGGTACAGGGCGGTGCGATAACAAAAACGGATTATTGGGATGGGCAGGCAATCGTTCCGGTTGCCGGAACAGGAGAAAATTTTCCGTTTCCAAAAGAGCCGGAAAATCTGGTGAGAGATTATTATGACAATTTTGAAGAATTTGTAGATCAATACGGCGTCTCCTATTCTGAAAATGTAAGGGAGCGTCTGCAGATGTCGCTTATGGCACACAGAAAAATCGATTTGATTTTCCAGCAGATTCAGGCGTACAGATATGAATAAATACAGATAAAGTATCATTTAAAAACAGGGAAAATAATGAAAATCAGGGGATGGCTGCGGCCATCCCCTGATTTTTATATTAAAACGTTCCGGCCTCTTTGCAGGCGGCAATGGCATCTTCGATCAATTTCGTAAATGCTTCTACCTGAAATGCAGTTCTTGTCGTAAATAATCCGTCAATGTCCGGCTGTACGATGAGTGCGTTAGAATTATCCGGATTGACGCTTCCGCCGTACAGAGCGGGAATCATCCGTCCTTCTTTTCCAAACATCTCTTCCAGACAGTCTTTGATGACCTTGTGCATTGCCTGCGCGTAATCGACCGGAGCAGGCGTGCCGTTCACGCCGATGGACCACACCGGCTCGTAAGCAATCCATACCTTTTCGATCTGCTCCTTTGCAACTCCGTGAAGACCGACCTTCAACTGAGTGCGGAGAACTTCTGCGCTGATTTTGAATTCCTTCTCCTGCGCGGTCTCGCCTACACATAGAAGAGTAGTAAAGCCGGAATCCAGAGCCTTTCGAACCTTTTTATTCTCTGTGTAATCCGATTCGCCGAATCCGTGCCTTCTCTCGGAATGACCGATCATAACAAGGTCGAGCCCAAGTTCCTTTAACATCAGAGGAGAGATCTCTCCGGTAAACTGTCCCTCATCCTCCCAGCACATATTCTGCGCTCCCAGCATAAAGCTGTTTCGGACACTGCATTTGCTGGCGCTTTCTAAGGAAGTGTAGGACGGGATGAAAAAGAACTGAATCTCTTCGCGATTGATGTCTTTTGTGGCGGCAGTGATCGCCTGCAGGTATTCTTCTGTAGCCTGAATATTCTTGTACATCTTAAAATTACTTCCGAAGTATAATTTTTTTCTCATGATTTCCTCCTTGATTTCCGTTTGTAAATGATATTTTAAGTATACTCTATATCATCGAAAAACGCAATACATATCTGATAAATAATTAACAAAACGAAAGAAACGAAAACAAACGAAAGAAATGCGGGAAAATTTAGTATATATCGCACAAAAACCAATATATCAAGATGTGGAAATGTAACGAAAATAAAAAAAGGTATTGAAAAACGAAAGAAACGATAGTAAAATAAAACCATAAAGAAAAGAAAAACGAAATAAAACAAAATATAATATGAAAGGATGAGAAGTATGAACAACACATTTAAGCCAGTAACAGCTATTACAATGGGAGACCCGGCGGGAATCGGACCGGAGATCGTAGTAGGAACTATGCTGTCAGAAGAAATCCACGGCTGCTGCAGACCATTTGTAATCGGAAGCAAAGCGATCATGGAGAAAGCGGCGAAGGTTCTTGGGAAGGAATTAAAGTACAATCTGATCACAGATCCTGCGGAGGCGAAATACGAATTCGGGACGGTAGATATTCTTGAGACGGGCGATTACGATACGGATTCCATCAAGTGGGGCAAGGAGCAGGCGCTTGCGGGACAGATGGCAATCGACTGGATTATGAAGTCCATCGAGCTTGGTATGGCAAAGAAGATTGACGCGGTGTCTACGTCCCCGATTCACAAAGGTGCTATTAAGCTGGTAGGAATCAAGGAGCCGGGACATACGGAGATTTATCAGCATCAGACCAATTCTCCTTATGCGCTTACTATGTTCTCCTGTCATAAGCTGAGAGTATTTTTCGTAAGCCGCCACATGTCTCTTGTAGATGCATGTCATTATGCTTCCAAGGAAGTGGTTCTTGAAAATGTGGTCAACATTGACAAAGAGCTTAGAAAAATCGGTATTGAGAATCCGCTGATCGCAGTAGCCGGACTGAATCCTCATAACGGAGACAACGGACTTTTCGGAACAGAGGAACTTACGGATATCGGTCCTGCTGTTGAGGCTGCAAAGGCAAGAGGCATCAACGCAGTTGGTCCGTGCCCGGCAGATTCTGTGTTCAATATCGGTAAATCCGGTAAGTTCGACGCGATCCTTTCGCTGTACCACGATCAGGGACATATCGCATGCAAGACACTGGATTTTGAAAAATCTGTGACCTTGACTTTCGGCTTGCCGTTTATCAGAAGCTCGGTTGACCACGGAACAGCGTTTGATATTGCCGGAAAGGGAATCGCGGGATGTGTCAGTCTGATAGAGTCCACGAAGGTTGTTGCAGAATATGCGGCAAAACAGCATGAAAAGGATATGTAGTAGGAGGGATTTTAAGATGCCATTAATCGGAGCAGTAGCAGATGACCTGACCGGTGCGACGACGACAGGGGTTTTACTTGCAAGGTCAAAGGCAAGAACAGCAGTCTATTTTAATGAAGAAGCAGCGCAGAAGGCAGAAGGGACAGATGAACTTGACGCAATCCTGATCAGCAGTAATTCCAGACCTCTTCCTGCAAATGAAGCGTATGACAAAGTAAAGTCGGCAACGACAGCGCTTAAGAATATGGGAGTTAAATATTTTTCAAAGAGAATCGACACGACGCTTAGAGGCGGCGTAGGCGTGGAAGTAGACGCTATGCTGGATAAAGTCGGAGAGGATGCGGTTGCAGTCGTTGTTCCGGCGATGCCTCAGTCAAGAAGAATCCTCGTAGGCGGATATTCGGTAATCGACGGCGCAGCGCTTATCAATACACCGGTGGCGCAGGACGTGCGGACGCCGGTAAAAGAGAATTACATACCAAGACTTCTCTCGGGACAGACAAGAAGAAAAGTAGGTCTTGTTACTTTAGATAAAGTTCTTGAAGGAGAGGAAGCGGTGAAAAAGGCGCTTGCCGGGATAAGGGCGGACGGCTGTGAAGTGATCGTCTGCGATGGAATCACTCTTGAAGATGTGGAGACTGTGGCAAAGGCATGTATCGCATTGAAGTGGAATGTAGTTGCCGTGGATCCGGGACCGTTTACCTCGAAGCTGGCATTTTACAGGGATCTTATCAAGGCAGAAGAGCCGAATCTTCCGCCAGAGGCTGATGAGACAGGAAAGACGGTTCTCATTGCGGCAGGAAGTGCGACGCCGGTTACAAAGAAGCAGATGGAAGTGCTCTGCAAGGATACAAGGCATATGCGTATTCCGGTTGAACCGATCCCACTGATCGAAGGCGGCGACAGGGCGGTAAAAGAGGTAGAAAAGGCGGTTGCAAAAGCAATAGAGCTTATGGATGGCGGTATGCAGCCAAGGGCCATTCTCTTTGAGACGGCGCTGCACGGAGAACTTCTTAATTTGGATGAAGAGGATAATAAGAGACATTATGCAGGCGGCATGAGCGCCAACAGAATCAATGCGGGGCTTGGATCCATTATCTCTCAGGTATTGGAAAAGACCGGAAGGGAAAGAATCGCAGGATTCTATACAACGGGGGGAGATACGATGGTCAATGTCTGCTACCAGCTTGGGGTAGAGTGCCTGGAGGTTATAGACTATGTGATCCCTCAGACGGACGTAGGAAGGCTGGTAGGCAGCTATGACGGACTTCCGGTCGTAGGAAAGGGCGGACTTACTGGAAATGACAATACGGCGTGTGATATCGTAGGCCGATTGTTTGGCGAGGCTATGAGATGATTTTGGTAATAAAATAATAAAAAGGATAAGAGAGGAGAAACAAAATGAGTGAAAATGTAAACAACAATGAAAAACGCAAAGATCTGGATCTTCTGAATAAGCTAAAAGAGCTTCCGGGCGGTCTGGTAATCGTGCCACTGGTAATCGCGGTAGTGCTGGCGACGTTCGTGCCGCAGGTGTTTCAGATCGGCGGTTATGTAACAGCGCTGTTCTACGAAGGGAATTCGTGTATGATGGGATTCTTTTTGATCGTATGCGGCTCTATGATTGATATCAAACAGGTGGGGATGCCGCTCTATAAAGGCGTTATCATGACAGGCTCCAAGTTCCTGCTTGGTGTGCTCCTTGGCCTTATAGTAGGGAAAATCTGCGGACCGGCTGGATTTCTTGGAATCGCGCCTTTCGTTTTGATCGCGGCGATTACTAATTCTAATGGTTCCCTGTATATTTCCCTGTCTTCCCAGTTTGGTAACGCGACAGATACAGGAGCAATCTCCATCCTGTCGCTGAATGACGGACCGTTCTTTACATTGATCGCTCTTGGAGCTACCGGACTTGCCAATATCCCGATCCTGTCTCTCGTTGCAGTATTAGTACCGCTGTTGATCGGATTTATCTGGGGAAATCTTGATAAAGGCTTCCGCGACGCATGTAAGAATGCACAGCCGATCGTAACATTTTTCATGACGATTTCTATCGGTGCAAAGACAGATGTTAAGACGATTCTTACGGCGGGTGCTTCCGGTATCGTACTGGGACTGATCTCCGCAGCGACGGCGGTGCTGTTCTTCTTCATCATCAATCTTCTTCTTCCGAAGAAAGAGAGAAATGCGATGGGTGCCGCAATCGGTACGACTGCACTGAATTCAGCTATGACTCCGGCAGCAGTTGCCGAGGCGGATCCGACGATGGAGCAGTTTGTTCCGATGGCGACTGCACAGTGCGCAACAGCGTCGATCATTACATTATTCCTGTGTCCGTTTATCACGGCGGCATTTGATAAGTATATGCAGAAGAAGCAGAAAGGGATCTATGGTCCGGACGGTTGGGCATATGCAAAGGTTTCTGGAACAAACTAATAAAAAATGAAATAAAAACGAAAGAAAAGCAAAAAAGCAAGTGAAAAGAGCTCTTTTATATGATAAAATATAAAAGGGCTTTTTCCTTAAGGAGGTTTTATGAGTAAGATAACAGTCCATATGACAAAAGAAGCCCTTTACGATTTCCTGTTGTATCACGCGTATTCGAAATTCAGCGGTTTTTTGGTGAATATTTTAGGATTTGCGGTGATCTTTTTAGGAGTATTCAGTTACGCTGTCGGGAGGACGGGAGCGGACGGCGCTGCAGTTTATCTGATTGCAGCATTAATTTTTATAGGGTATATGCCGATACAGCTTAAGAGAAGGGCGAAAAAGCAGGTAGAGGTGAACCCGGAGTACAGAGAAACAGTAGAATATACTTTTTCTGAGGAAGAAGGAATCACAGCCCGGTGGGAGAGCGGGAATCGCCATGTGGACTGGACTGAGGTTCAAAGGGCAGTTGTAGCGCCTAAGACAATCGGTGTGTATTATGGGAAAGATCAGGCATTGATTCTGCCGAAACAAGATTTTGGGGAGGAGTTTTTGCCGATCTATCAGATGATCGTTCGTCATCTGGCAGAAAACAGCGCTGACAAAACAAACATAACATAACAGCGTGCGGAGGAAAGGTATGGAAGAGCGCAGACGGGCAATATTGCATGAAGTAGAAGAAAAAGGCAGAGTAAGGGTGGCAGAATTAAGTAAGAGATTTGGCTGTTCGGAAGTTACGATACGTAACGATATCAGAAATATGGATATGGAGGGATTGCTTATGCGCACCCACGGGGGAGCGGTGAAGCTTGATAAAGAGCCAGAGCGGAAATATTCGGCGGAGAGCATTTACCGTAATACAGAGCGCAAGAAGAGGATTGCAGCCTGCGCTTATGAGTTTATAGAGGACAGGGATACGATCATTATCGATGACGCTTCCAGCAGTTTTTATCTGGCAGGGTATATTAAACAGCATCCGGAAAAACGTCTGGCGGTTGTGACGAATTCTCTTTTGGTGGGAAATGAATTGGCAGGAGTTCCCCATGTGGAACTTTATATGGTGGGAGGCCATGTGGGAGGCCATCTGGCGGCAACCATGGGAGACGCGGCTCTTTCTAATATTGAGCAGTTCCATGTGGATAAAGGCTTTATCGGTATTCACAGCATTAATTTTGATGTGGGGCTTACATCTATCGCAACTCCTCAGATGCAGGTGAAAAAAGCGATTTTAAGATCAGCGAACGAGGTGTATGTGCTGGCGGACAGCAGTAAATTCGGCGGAGGGTATGTGTCGGTCATCTGTCCGATCCGTGAAGTGCACAAGATCATAACGGACGACGAGGTATCAAAGGAATATATAAGGAAAGCGCAGCAGATGTCAGTTCCCCTTGTAATTGCAAGATAGGAGAAAGCATAACTGCTTAAATTGCTTTGGAAATGCTGCCCAGCAGTTCCCAAGCGGCATCACGTTCCCGCTTTTGTTCTGCGTTTAACTTCTCATAAGGGCACAGCATAGGGTGCTGTCTCTGGGCATCATGCCGGAAGGGGCCATAGCTCCAGTTGTAAAAGGTGTAGAAACGAAGCCACCTCAGATGATCAATCCTGCGGTACATTTCCCGCGTTGTGTCGTCTTTTTTTGTTTCGCAGTATTTTTTGTATGCTTTTTCTATGACTGGAACCGTAAATTCTGTGATCGTCTCATCATCCAGAAGAATACGAATTTTCGTCAGAAGATGGTCTGCGGCGGCTATTTTGGATTCCCGGTGAAAATCATCCAGATCGTCCCAGCTCAAAGTAGGATAGGAAACGGAGCTGCGGAAAATTTCATTAATAGTGACAGCAGCCTGATTCAATGTAGTACGCATGATTTGATTAGGGGTATAGATTTCTTCATTTGTTCCAAAATAAGATACCCCCGGCGCTTTTCGGTTGCTGTGCAGGTCAATATGTCCGTGGATTTTATAATATCTGTTAAGCTGCCAGAAGATGCTCCAGCCTTTTTGCTCATCGTCAGGACAGATGATAATGCGGCTGGCATATTCAAGAACGTCCGGGTGCATTTCCCAGAATTCATCATAGAAAATCAGGGAGTCTCTTGCAGCTGATGCTTCACCCAGAGAAAATACCTCATGCAGATGTCGGTGCATGGCAAGAAATGTTGCCGCATCACCAAAAATATGATAGGCAATATGCTGGTCGACAGAGAGCACATTTGTCAAGATAGCCCGTTCAAGAATACAGCGTCCATAGTTACCAAATCCGATGATCACAATCGTATTTTCATGACTGCACAGCGGTTTGGAACGCCAGTACTGTCTGGCGCAGCAGTCATAGCTGTGGAAGAATCGGATGTTTTTGGAAAGGCGGTCCTGTCCGTTGGTTGTTCTTGCGTAGACCTCAACAGGAAGTTCATCAAGACCAATGGCGCGGCTGTTCACACCGATATCATTTTCTTTCATAAGAAAGATTTTGCAGTTTGAGCCGATACCTTTTTTCCGTGCCACAATTCGGGCAGGAGAGACGCTGATAAACAGGCAGGGATGATCCGGGAACTCTATCTGGTCGTCTCTTTTTTCGCCGTAGATAATAACCGCATCCGGATCTTCCTTATATATATTCGCAGCCAGAGTATTGGATTCGATACTGTAATCTGCAAAATAGTACCAGTTCTTCTCGCGTTGGAAACCCAGCATAAGGAGCGGAAGCCCTTCGCTGGCAATAAAAGATATAACGGCGCCGAACAGTGTTATCATAATGCCGGCAGACAATAACAGAAAAATGATTCCTACGGCATGCCCTAAGGGTGTTACGGGCGTCAGATCACCGTAGCCGACAGTGGTCAATGTGACCAGCGAATACCACAATGCGTCGCCGAACGTATGGATTGTAGCATTTCCGGCGGTTCGTTCGGAGAAGCAGAGAAGGGACAGCAGACTGATATATATCATGATCAGAACAATGGTCATATATAGATAGGTTTTATTTCTTCTTTTCATAGGCTGCGGTCTCCTTTATTGCTTTCACATTTATCGGCATCGGATAAAACATATAAATATTGTATCAAGCCGCTCGCGCGGCGGCTGGCCCTAAGTACGTGAAACCACCACTTTTTCATAAAAATAGTAGCAGTTTTGAATATATATTGTATTGTTGAGATACTCCTATCACAAGCAATCAACTATACCAAAAACCACTATGCTTAGTTTATCATGGATCTTTACTCTCAACAACTACATATCTGAAAATATTTATCGCCCGCCATCTGTGCAATGATGTCCTCAGCTATTATATCGATGGGTTTCTTCAAAACTGCAGCATTTTCATCAGGCGGAGAAGATACTTTCCTAATGAATTATAAAACATTGAATACAGCGGTATTTTCACATTATGCAAAAAAAGTTTATAAAATGGGTACATTGTATTGGTATTGTCTTGCTTTTAGTTGTGGCAGTATTTATTATGCCGTCCACTTTACGGCAGCAAGGACAGTTTATAATTCTAAAATTACGGTAAATTTACCAGTGCTACTCCCTGTCTTATATGTCAGTGCAATTCCTACGGCAAGCAGTTTAACTCCATTGTATCTTTGCATTATATTCCCGCATTACCAAATGATAATCATGCTTGGTATTATTTGTCTGATACTACTGGAAATTCTGGTAATATACCATAAGGTTTGTCAAATGCAATTATATGTATAGAGTTACTTACAGGCAAAGCACGGAAAATCTGAAATCCTATATGCAGCCCCGGTGGAGTCATGTCTGGGAATGGCTGGTACGTTCAAGGAGATGGAGTAAATGGGCAATAGATAATATAACTGAAAAAAGGCGATAAGAAAAAATAAATTTATCCGTATCTTTATGAAATCTACAAAATTATCTGCTATTCTTTCTGTAACAACAAATAGAAAGGATATACAGAGTATGGACATAATTTTGAAAACAACGGAACTAACCAAAAGTTTTAAAGGGCAGATTGTGGTAAACCGTATATCTCTAAGTATAGAAAGAAATTCGGTTTATGGCCTGTTGGGGCCAAACGGAGCTGGAAAATCAACAATTTTGAAAATGATTGCAGGAATCTTTAAGCCAACATCCGGCAGGATAGAGGTTGACGGACATGATTGGAGTCGCAATGATTTGAAAGAAATTGGCGCTTTGATTGAAAATCCCCCGCTGTATGATAATTTGACAGCATATGAAAATCTGAAAGTACGTACTCTGGCTCTGGGATTATCAGATGAGCAGATTTCAAAAGTCCTTACCACGGTACAATTAACCAACACTGGAAAAAAGAAAGCAGGACAGTTTTCTTTAGGCATGAAACAAAGATTAGGAATAGCACTTGCATTATTGGCTCATCCTAAACTTTTAATTTTGGATGAGCCGACAAACGGATTAGACCCTATCGGTATTCAGGATCTGCGTGAATTGATCCGCTCTTTCTCGGCAAAAGGGATTACTACTATATTATCCAGCCATATTTTGTCTGAGGTTGAGCAGATCGCAGACCATATCGGTATTATCTCAAATGGAAAGATGGGTTATGAAGGTGAAGTCCATAAAGATGCGGATTTGGAACGCATTTTTATGGAAGTTGTCGGAAGCACCAGAGGGGAGGGCTGATTTATGCTTGGTATCATTCAATCCGAATTGTTGAAAATGCGTTATACTTTTTCTATAAAGCTGATAATTTTGGCTCCGTTAGTCACATTATTGCTGGGATATCTGTTAAGCGGCAGCTATGTCCAGCTTTCAACGTATAACTGGTGGTATTGCGTGATTCTGCCGCTTGTAGTTTCGCTATGCTCAGCAAGCATGATTGCCCGGGAGAAAAAAAGCGGGATGCAGAACATAGTTTTCCTGCCTATACGATTCGATAAAATCTGGCTTGGAAAAACGGCAGCAGTGGTTATTCTGCTCTTTGTGACGAACCTTTTTCTGTGGATTGCAACAGCTGTTGCCGGCATGGCGGCAAGTGTTACGATTTCTCCTCTGGATGGGCTGATTGGCTGTATGCTCCTTTTCTTGACTTATTTGTGGCAGATTCCTGTCATTATGCAGTTAGTATGTTTTATGGGGTATATGAATGCGGTCTTTGTATCTTTAGCTGCGAACATGATTTTATCTGCTGTCTGTGCTGAGAAGGAATGGTTCTTATTTGTCCCTTATGCGATCCCTGCCCGTGTTGTATGCCCATTCTTCAAAATGCATGTTAATGGGCTTCCCCTTGAAGATGCCTCTTCTCTTTTATCCGTCGGGTATGTTCTTCCGGCAGTGATTGTCAGTCTGGTGTTTGCATTAGTTGCTTTTTGGGGTGGTTCAAAATTGTTTTCGAGAGGAGATTGGGCACATGAGTGAATATTACCGGTATTTAAAAAGTGACATTTATAAGCTGAGGCACTCATGGTTTTTGGGGATTCATCTGCTCTTTCCGGTTTTTGGGGCAGCTCTTATGCTGCTCTATTCCCATTTATCGTCCGGCAGCGAATTGAATAAGCTGGCAGCCTTTGCGCAGATTATCGCAATTGCATACCCATTTGTAATCTCGGTCGTTTGTCAGATTATTGCAGAGCAGGAATTACAGGCAGGGCATTCCCAAAATATACTCACACTCCCCAGCCGCGATAAAGCTATCTTTTCAAAACTGGCCATCCTGCTTTTGGCGGGACTGTTTTCCACTGCGCTCAGTGTTGTGCTATTTGGGGTTCCGTTTTCCTATATGACAGGAATCAAACTTCCGGTAAGATTTTTTGTCATAATTTTGGTTGTACTTTGGGGAAGCAATGTTATGTTGTACGGACTGCATCTGATTTTAGCGTTCTGTTTTGGGAGAAACTTATGTATAAGCATCGGTGTGGTTGGAAGTTTGCTGTCAGCGCTTCTGCAGACGGGTCTGGGTGCGGGATTGTGGTATATGATTCCTTATGGCTTGGGAGTGCGGTTTGCGGAAAGTGCTTTGGCATATCTGTTCAATCTGCAGCCTGTGGGGACATTCGAAAATCGGATAGGGATTATTTTCTGTACCGTTGTTACTTTTGGTACCATAGGCTTGGTAGCATTTTGGTTTTCACGATATAGTGGAACATCTTCTGAGTGAAATGAGGATTTTATCCTGTCATTGTTTAGAACAAAAATGATATATTCTTAAAGGAGCGGAACAATGGGACATATTTTAGTAGTAGACGATGAGCCTGCAATGCTTCAGCTTATCCGGCGTGTGCTGGAAAAAGACCAGCATTTGATCAGCCTGATATCGGATGCACGCACAGCCCTTAATATGAATTTTTCTAAATATGATCTGATTTTGCTGGACATTATGATGCCGGGACTGGATGGATTTGAGTTTTGCAGTCAGATACGTTCATGCGTAGACTGCCCCATTATTTTTCTGACGGCCAAGATACAGGAGGCTGATATTGTGCGCGGATTAGGGCTTGGTGCTGATGATTACATTACAAAGCCATTTGGAACGGATGAGCTTCGGGCGAGAGTAAATGCTCACTTACGGCGCGATACAAGGGAAAAGAAAAACGCCTTTTCTATCTCCGGCATCGTGTTTCAGATTAACGCAAAAGAAGCGGAGTTTCAGGGCGAAAAACTTCCACTGACCAAAAGCGAGTATGAAATCTGTGAATATCTTGCACTTCATCACGGACAAACATTTGCAAAGGAACAAATCTATGAAGCTGTTTTTGGATTTGATGGGGAAAGTAACGGTTCTGTTATTTCCACCCATATCAAAAATATCCGCAGTAAACTGACAGATTACAATTTAGCTCCGATAGAGACTGTATGGGGGGTTGGCTATAAATGGGTGTAAAAAAACTGCGTTCAGTATTCATGCGGTATGCACTGTGCCTTGCACTTACAGTTTTTATTGTAATCACGGTTAATGTGGGGGCATACCTTTTTTGCGTGAGTATAGGAGCCATATATCCGCTGACAAGTATCAGTGCCGCAATAGAAAGGGAAAAAGACAACCTGCGGTCTGTCAGGCAGATTGAAGAATCTGATATACTGCATCTTTGTGAGTATGTCTTATTTACAACAGACGGGCGCTACAAAGGTGGTTCTATCGGCTGGGAGTATAGTGCCGCTGTATGGAATACTTGCATGGAAAAGGGCAGGACTAGAGACGGTGCGTATCTTTATTCTGTTGTTGAGAGAGAAGAAGAAATCCTGATTTTGAGATACCGCATGACGGCCCAATTTGGAAATGCGGCATTAAGAAGTATGTTTCCGTCTGCTGACTGGCTTTTGATCGTCACTATCCTGCTGGAAATCCTGCTTTCTCTGGTTGTAATATCTTTTATATTTGGGAAACATCTTGGAAAAAAGATTGATAAACTGCTGACTGTCGTTCACAAAATTGAGCATCAGGATTTAGAGTTTGAAATTCAAAAAAGCAGGCTGTTTGAAGTGGATCAGGCATTGGATGCGCTCGACCACATGAGGCTTGCGCTGAAGCAGTCCCTTGCGAGACAGTGGCATGATGACAAAATGAGGCAGGATCAGCTTTCTGCTCTGGCACATGATCTGAAAACACCGCTTACTATTATCCGCGGCAATACGGAGCTGCTTTTTGACACTTCTCTTTCAACAGAACAGAGGGAATGTGCGGAATACATTGAGAACGGCTCCTTACAGATGCAGGAGTATGTGCAGGCGTTGATTGAAGCAGCAAAATCTTGGGACAGTTATAAATCTTGTATGAAAAAGGTCAGTATGGATTCTTTGCTGCTGGAACTTAAGAATCAAATTGGCGGTTTATGTGCGGTGAACAACATCAGTCTGCATTGGGATTGTGGGCATTACCCTGCATATATTACGGCAGATCACGATTTGCTTATAAGGATGCTAATCAATGTGTTATCCAATGCAGTAGAACACACTCCGCAGGGTGGAGAGGTCACTTTTGAAATAGAGGAACATAGCAGCGAACTTTCTTTTGTGATTACAGATACAGGAAAAGGATTTTCTGACGAAGCCTTAAAACACGCGACAGAACAATTTTTTATGGAGGATGACAGCCGGACTTCAAAATCTCATTATGGTATTGGCCTGTATGTGGCGGCATCCATAGCAAAAAAACACAATGGGAAAATTATTTTAGAAAATTCTGCTGTTGTGGGCGGCGCGAAAGTTACAATACAAATTCCGTACTGACATGCAATTTTAAGAAAGGGTGGACTTATGCCGCCTTTTTCTAAATTTTTATGGAAACTATTCCGATAAGATTACGGATGCTGAGAGGGCGATAAGGCGTCTGGAACAGGAACGCGAGGACATGGACAGCCGGAATGCATCGGAGCAGTCATGGACGGAAGTGTTCCTGAAGTATCGGAACCTGACGGAGAGCGACAGAAAAGCCGTGGTGGATCTGATTGAAGAGGTGCGTGTCTATGATGATAGGCGTATCGTGGTGAAATTCCGCTTTATGCCGGACTTTGAGAAGATGTTGAAAGGACTTTTTCCACGGCAATTTATGTGAGGCTGTCCATCGAGAATAGTGGCAAGGATGATGAGGGTGATTCCATAGAGAACCAGACAGGCATCTGCAAGGAATATGTCGAGGCGAGACCGTATCTGAATCTTTACGGCATCTATTCGGAAATAAAACTTACTTAATTGATACAAAGGGAAAAAACAGAATAGGTGCAAAACCGTAGAAATAAAGGCATTTGGCGATATTGGATAGCGTCAGATGCCTTTTTCTTTTTATGGGTGTTGTAGCATAAGAGGGAGAAGTGTTTGTGCATGAACCCTCCCCACAGAAATTTGAACCCTCTGTTTCTAAAAATTTGACCCCACCCTAAAGGCGAAATCAAAAGGTATAGTTGTATTGCTTAAAAGGCATAAAAATGTTATAATATAATCTGTAAAGCATGGATAAAGATGAGAGGAGTTTGCGTATGGAAATCAGGGTTCTTCGCTATTTTCTTACCGTAGTAAGGGAAGAAAGCATTACAAAAGCCGCAGAAGTTTTACATATTACACAGCCGACACTTTCCCGCCAACTTGCACAGATGGAGGAAGAAATTGGTGTCCGGCTGTTTGACAGGGGGACACGGAAGATTTGGCTGACGAATGAAGGTTTGCTGCTCCGGCGCCGGGCAGAGGAAATTCTACAGTTGGTTGATAAAACAGAAAAAGAATTGGTAGAGCAGGAAGAACAGGTAGAGGGAAAGATTTCTATTGGATGCGGGGAAGTTGCGTCTGTGCAGATGCTTCCGGATCTGATTCGGAATTTCCATCAAAAATATCCCCTTGTTACTTTTGATCTGTTTACAGCGACTGCGGATTTGGTAAAAGAACAGATGGATAAGGGACTGCTTGATTTAGGATTGCTTCTGGAGCCGATTGAGATGGGGAAATATGAGTTTATCCGCCTGAATATGAAAGAGAGATGGGTAGTTTTGATGCCGCCGGATGATCCGCTTGCAAGGAAAAAGTATGTCAAGGCAGACGAACTGGCAGAATTGCCGTTGATTCTTCCGCGAAGAATGCAGGTGCAGAGTGAATTGGCAAGCTGGTTTGGGGACTATTATAAAAATTTGAATATCTTGTTTACCAGTAATCTGAGTACCAACGGTGCAGTTATGGTGAGCAGGGGGCTGGCATATTCTTTGGTCATTGAAGGTGCGGTTCCTTTTTGGGACTCATCAAAGATTGTCTGCCGGCCGCTGTATCCGGAGCTTATGGCAACGTGTGTTTTGGCATGGAAACGGGAACAGCCATTTAGTCTGGCAGCTACAAAATTTATAGAATACGCAAAATGCTTTTTGAGCATGAGTGAGCCATAAAAACTAAGTATTTGATATATATCAGGCATATGATTATAATATAAGTGCAGGGATGAGGCAGGCTGCTTCGGAACCGCACTTACATTTTTGTTTTAGGAGGGGATGCTTTTTCATGGAACCAGATATCTATGCTCTTTCCAAAGCCGGCTTCAGTAAAGAGAGGATTGAGGAAATAACCAGGTGCGATGATAGGGAGATACAGATACGGATGCTGCGGAAATGCCGGTATCAATTACTGGATGAAATACATGGAAAGCAGCAGTCCCTTGACGAGATTGATTATAGCATCTGCAAAATGAAAGAACAAAAATAGAAACGAACGGAGGCATTTTATGAGAAAAATTTTATCTGTGTTGTTGGTGTCTTTACTGATTTTCTCCTTTGCCTCCTGTGGCAGTGAGAAAAATATTTCACAGGGAAGCGGTGAGGAGAACACGGAAACTTCTAATATTCTGATTGTTTATTTTTCACGCTGGGGAAATACAGATTATCCGGATGATGTGGATGCTACTACTTCAGCGAGTATTGTGCCTGATGGAGATGGGCGATATGGTACGACAGAGTATATTGCAAATATGATAGCGGATGAAGTAGGTGGGGATTTACACCTGATTGAAACGGTTATGCCTTACACGGCAGATTTTGATGAACTGCGGGATGTAAACCATGGCGAGATGGAACGGAATTATCTGCCGGGGCTTAAGGAAAGTAATCTGGATATTGCCGGATATGAGGTGGTGTTTGTAGGCTACCCAGTATGGGCAACCGATGTTCCGCAGGCAGTTCTGTCATTTCTAAATGAGTATGACCTGTCAGGTAAAACGGTTATTCCATTCTGCACCCATGCCGGATATGGGGCAGGACACAGCTATCAGACGGTTGCGGATGCGAGCCATGCGGCGGTTTCTCTGGATGGTATTGCGATTGAAGCAAAAGATGTGCCGAATGCTCAGGATACGGTATCTGATTGGCTTGCAGACATTGGGATATCCGGCTCACAGGAGCAGGATGTGGCGAGAAGTGAAACTGCTATTCAAATCACAATTGGCGATATTACATCAGATGGTGTTCTGTATGATACACCACTGGCAGAAGAAATAAAAGCATATTTTCCGCTGACGATTTCCATGTCAGGATATGGCGGAAGGGAGTATTACGGTGGTGTGGATTTTTACCCGGAGAATTTGGAAGGCGGTCAGAAGAATTTTGACAACGGAGATATTACTTATTGTGAAGCACACCACAATATGGCTATCTTTTATGCACAGACTGACCATCCCAACCTGTCGGTAGATGTGATTCCTATCGGCCGTGTCACTTCTGACCTTGCAGTATTTGAGAACCTTGACAGCCGGGAGGAGATTATTTTTTCGCTGGCACAGTAAAAAGCAGCGCCCACATATTTAGAGAGTGGGATTATGCTAATAAAAAATTGGAGGTATTTATGATGAAAAAAGTGATTACTGTTTTAATTTCTCTGTTGATGATTTTGAGTCTGGCAGCTTGTGGAAACTCTGCAAGCCAGACCGGGCAGCCTTCTACGGAAGAAAAACCGATGGAAAGCACCGCAGATAATGTTGGATCTGTAGAAAGCGGCACCAGCGTGGAAAATACAGAGGCTACCGAAAAGCAGCCGGAAGAAACAGAGGCTTCAGGAAATGCGGGTATTCCGGAAGATCCGGAAGAACAGGGAACAAAGGTGCTGGTGGCTTATTTTTCCGCTACCAATACAACGCAAGGGATAGCAGAGCATATCGCAAACGGATTAAATGCGGATATTTACGAAATTGTTCCAGAAGAACCATATACAGATGCAGACTTGAATTATAATGACAATAACAGCCGTACCACAATTGAAATGAATGATCCGGATGCCCGTCCTGCTATTTCTGGTTCAGTGGAAGATATGGAACAGTATGATATTGTGTTCATTGGATATCCGATCTGGTGGGGTGAGGCACCGAGGATTGTCAGCACTTTTGTGGAGAGCTATGATTTTTCAGGAAAGACAATTGTTCCATTCTGCACTTCCGGCGGCAGTGGCGTGGGTTCTTCCGCAACAAATTTGGAGCAGCTCACAGATGGAGCAGACTGGCTTCCGGGAAAGCGATTGAATGGCAGCGATTCGCAGGATACGGTTATGGAATGGGTAAACGGTCTTGGATTGGATTTTGGAGAATGATTTGTTTTCTGATCAGGAACTTAAAAAAATAATTGTACCCCTGTTTTTAGAGCAGCTTCTGGTGATGTTTGTAGGGCTTGCGGATACGCTGGTTATCAGTTATGCCGGGGAATCAGCGGTATCCGGGGTGTCCCTGATCAATCAGTTCAATACCATATTTATTTACCTGTTTACGGCTCTTGCTTCCGGAGGGGCTGTTGTGATCAGCCAGTATATAGGCAGGCAGGATACAGACCTTGCGGGAGAGTCCGCAAGCCAGCTTTTGATGTTCTCTTTTGGTTTTTCCGTATTGCTTGGGGCGGCGGTCCTGCTTGGGAATGAAGCGATGCTGTGTCTGCTGTTTGGAAAAGTGGAGCAGCCGGTCATGGAGGCATGTATGATATACATGAGAATTTCAGCCTATTCCTATCCAGCGCTTGCCGTTTACAATGCAGGGGCGGCTGTTTATCGCAGTCTTGGAAAAACAAATGTGACGATGTATCTCTCAGTAGTGTCCAATGTGATCAATGTTATTGGCAATGTGATTGGTGTTTTTGTTTTTCGCGCCGGGGTAGCCGGTGTTGCATGGCCGTCCTTCATTGCCCGTGTTTTTTCCGCAGTGGCCATTACTTTTCTTTGCTTTCGGGAAAAGAACAGGGTGGTGTATAGGGGACAGTGGATTTTTAGCTGGCATGGCAGTTTGATGAAAAGTATTCTGAATGTGGCTGTACCAAACGGCATAGAAAACGGTATCTTCCAGCTTGTCAAGGTAGCGCTGAGCAGTATGGTGGCATTGTTCGGAACTTATCAGATTGCCGCAAACGGTGTGGCACAAAGTATCTGGTCGCTGGCAGCTTTGGCCGGTGTCGCCATGGGGCCGGTGTTCATTACTGTGATCGGGCAGTGCATGGGAACCGGAAATACCGAAGCGGCAGAATATCACTTTAAGAAACTTACAAAGCTGACGCTTTTCGTTTCGGCGGTATGGAACCTTTTGGTCTTTATTCTAACCCCGGTGTTTCTGCATTTTTATTCGCTGTCGCCGGAAACAAAACGGCTGGTAGTCTGGCTGGTGCTGATCCATAATGTGTTCAATGCTGCCTTCTATGCTTTTTCCGGGGCGCTAAACAACGGACTTCGTGCAGCAGGGGACGTAAAATTTACCATGTATGTGTCAGTTGTTTCTACGGTTGCGGTGCGTCTGCTTTTGTCGTATCTGCTGGGGATCACCCTGCAGATGGGTGTGATCGGGACTGCCCTTGCCATGGTGTGTGACTGGGTAGTCAGGGCTGTTCTGTTTATTTGGAGGGAAAGAACCGGAAAGTGGAAAACTTTTCAGGTGATCAAACAATAGAATTCATGCTTCGCAAGAATTCTATTGTCATGAATCATAAAATTATGGAGGTAACTGTAATGAGCAAAAAAATGTTAGTAGCATATTTTTCAGCAAGCGGCGTGACGGCCAAAGCAGCATGGAAGCTGTCAGAGGCGGCAGGCGCAGACTTGTATGAGATTAAGCCTGAGATTCCTTACAGCAGGGAAGATCTTGACTGGATGGATAAGAAAAGCCGCAGCAGTGTGGAAATGAATGATCCCGCATCCCGCCCTGTGATTGCCGGGAAAATGGAAGATATGGATCAGTACGAAGTGGTGTTTGTCGGTTTCCCCATCTGGTGGTATATCGCACCGAAAATCATCAACACATTTTTGGAAAGTTATGATTTTTCGGGTAAAACGATTGTAACCTTTGCCACTTCCGGCGGAAGCGGGATGGGGAGTACAAATGAAAAACTTGCGCCGAGCTGCTCTGGTGCGATTTTACTGGAAGGAAAAATGCTGAACGGCGTGGTGACACAAGCAGAACTGAAGGCATGGGTAGAAAGCCTGTGAGAAAATGGATGACCGGTTTTGGGGCGATTGCGATGGCGCTTTCTCTTGCCGGGTGCGGTTCTGGGGAATCCGGGAATACTGCTATGCCGTCTGTGCCGCCCTCTTTGGAAAACGTTACAGAAACGAAGCCTGTCACAGAAGATGGGATTTCTGCAGCGATAGAATCATCCGCTGAAACAGATAAAATACTGATCGCTTACTTCACATGGGCAGAGAATACGGCGGACACTTCCGGGGTTGATGCCAATACATCAGCTAGCGTGCAGACATCTGGGAATATGGCTCGGATGGCAGCATGGATTCAGCAGGAAACGGGCGGGGATTTATTTTCTATCAGGGTGGAAGAACCATATTCTGCGGATTATGAGACAGACAGCTATGCAATAGGAAGCGTGGCTGAACGTATGGAATTGTACCGACGCTGTGAGACGGAAGGAGTGGGCATTTCTGTTATGAAGGCTTTCAGCGGTGGGCAGTTATTAGATGCCAAGACCTCTCCTTTTGGCAAGGCATTGACGGAATATCAGTGTATCCAGTATGCTCTGGATAAGCCGGGCGTTATGACGGTACTTCCCGGTGTCTGTTCCACGTGAACCAAGTGGCAAGGATGCAGGAAATTGCAGATTATTTTAACTGGTGAGGAAAGGAAAAATGTTATGAAACAGTAGCTGACAACGGCAGAAAGAAAAATAATGAAGTATACAATTTTAGGAAAATCGGATTTGAAAGTGTCCCGCATTTGTATGGGGGATGGGATTTGACGATGTGGCTGCCGGACAGCATAGCTGAACAGTGGATGAAAGCCGGACAAGGGAGATTATAAAGCATGGTCTGGAGCTTGGCATTGTTCCCCATGTCCTTGCGGGCGTTATGGCACAAAACGGTAAACAAAAAGCAGGCAATGTGGTATAAATGACAGGAGGATAAGACAATGGAGAAAATTATACAGACAGCAGGAAAGATGCAGTTAGGTGAATTTGCACCGGAATTTGCGCACTATAATGACGATGTACTGTTTGGGGAAAACTGGAACA